>Ga0070724_10000896_pt1 | contig 19156 bp, 12 predicted proteins | sample tdDd001_FD_67278 | JGI IMG/M metagenome (GOLD analysis project Ga0070724, IMG submission 67278) | Marine sediment microbial communities from the Atlantic coast under amendment with organic carbon and nitrate - tdDd00.1 | ecosystem: Environmental > Aquatic > Marine > Coastal > Sediment | place... | reverse complement strand
AGGCAGAAGAGGGGCGGGCACGCGACAGTTTGACCACCTTGCAGTCTATGGTTGGTGAACAGCTAAAAGTTAAGCCGCATCATCGATGTCGGAAATGTGGATTTTCAACTCACTCTTTATATTGGCATTGCCCGTCATGTAAAGGGTGGGGAACGATTAAACCCATCCGCGGTTTGGATGGCGAATAACATATAGAGTATTAGGAGAGAAAATGATCGACCAAAAAGTCATCGTGGCATTGGACTATGATAACCAAGCAGATGCATTGGCCTTTGTAGATAGAATTGACCCTGCAAGTTGCCGCCTTAAAGTAGGCAAAGAGATGTTTACTTTATTTGGTCCTGAGTTTGTTCGCGAGTTACATAAACGTGGATTCAGTGTTTTCTTAGACCTAAAATTTCATGATATTCCAAATACTTGTTCAAAAGCGGTACGTGCTGCAGCTGAAATGGGTGTTTGGATGGTAAATGTTCACGCAAGTGGCGGTGAGCGCATGATGACAGCATCAAGAGAGATCCTAGAGCCTTACGGCAAAGATCGCCCACTGTTAATTGGCGTCACTGTGCTTACCAGCATGGAACAATCCGACTTAGCAGGTATAGGCCTTGATATCGCTCCTCAGCAACAAGTTATGCGCCTTGCTGGCTTAACTAAAAATGCAGGCCTTGATGGTGTTGTCTGCTCAGCTCAAGAAGCTTCTATGCTCAAGACAGAGCTTGGAGAAGAGTTCAAGCTAGTAACCCCTGGTATTCGCCCTGCCGGCGCCGCAGTCGGCGATCAAAAGCGTATTATGACGCCTGTTGAAGCGATTCAAGCTGGCTCTGATTACCTTGTTATTGGCCGCCCGATCACTCAAGCGATAGATCCAGCTGCAGTACTAGCGGAAATCAACAAGACCCTAGTTTAGCGTTATTCGATATATCTAATTAAACCCACCGACTCTCAGGTGGGTTTTCTTTTCTCTCTGCTTAGTCTAAGTCCTCTGCTCTTCATCTCAGCCACAAAAACTCGATCTAACTCGAAGCATTTTAATTTGAACCATTAATTAATCGGATAATCTGCTCAATTTTCTTATTTATTAGAATATTCTTCATATTTAACCTCGCCGCTGGATTTTTATCTACAAATTATCCAATGCCTAGGCTTAGTTGCTAGGTTTGCGTGAAATGTGAAGTGAACCGCACCATTTTATATAATTAAGCATAATTAATTCTAATCTTAGTTATGGGTAATTATCATTTATGTAAATGTATCAATCGACTAGTACTGTCGTAAAGGTGGCCATCTGAAATAGATAATTGTTCTCATTTATAAGTCAGTGTTATTAACTACTCAAATACTATTTAATTTCAAAGTAAATGGTAGGGCCGTTCCTAACCATAAATAACCTGAACTTCATTAAGTTTAATTGATTGTAAACTTATATTCATGGAAGAAAAATATGCAGCACACAACAAAGTGGATGCTGAAGTCGTTTCCTTTAATAATTGGCTCACTATTGAGTTTTAATATATTGGCTGAAGACGCCGTTGTTGAAGAGAATGAAGATTCAAGCATTGCAATTGAAAGTGATGAGTGCCAAAGCTGTAAATTATCCGGGTCTGCCACATTAGGCTACGACACCAATATTTACAGCAGAAGCGATCATCGTTCAGTAAGAAATATCTCATGGCGAGGTTCATTAAATTACTCGTTTAATGACGCCTATCGTCTGTATTTTAATACCGGTGGTTACCGCGCTTTAGAGGATGAAGTCGGAACCTATATGACTGACACTATTGTTGGTTTAAGCCGTGCAAAGCTCTATCAGTTCGGTGAAACGGGGGCGGTGGGCATTGCGGGTCAGTTTACTATTCCTACCTCAGAAACGTCACGGAAAGATTCGTTAAATACAGCGTTTCGTCTCGCGATACCTGTCAGTTTCAAACTTTGGGATGCAAATATCTCAATCTCTCCTCGTGTGTCCAAAAGCTTCCATGAGTATAAAACCTCAGGGGGCAAGTCATTAACTGAATGGATCTACTCCATTTCTATGGGCGCGAATTATCGCTGGGATAAATTGGAAATGGGCATTTCTGCTCTTGGGGGGAATAGCCGTTCCTATCAAGGTACAAGACGTACCGAGTTAACCTACGCCGGGTCTATTTATGCAGGATATGACTTGGCCGAAAATATCGGTATATCTCTAGCAGTTTCGACCGCAGGTTTTTACGCGGATGCAGAGCGAGGAACCCTAGGGAATATCGATCTATTTGATCCAGATAGAGCAACATATATTGCGGAAATATCTTATTCATTTTAGGGATATTAGAAGAATAAAAGGACACAGATATGAAGTATAGAAAAATAGCCTTAGCTTCGGCGATAGGCAGTATATTGGTAGGCTGTGGCGCAGATGATCAAGCGTACGATACCGTCTCCAAACCAGTAAATTTAGTTTCTAAGTCGCAGATAAAAACGGACCAAGTTTATTTATATATGCCTTCAATGGCACGAGCACCTAAATATGCCGTCTCGATGGCGCCGTTTATGCAGGGACAAGAGAAGTTAGTGGCGCTTTCATTTGAGGGTGGCTTAAGCAGTGATGATAGTGGTGGCTTAAAAGTGACCATGATCAGCCCAGATGTGATCAGCCAAGATGAAATCGACCAAGATAAGCTTGGTCGTTGGATGGATGATCCTGACAGTGCCAGGCCTGTACTGACGATTCCTGGTGATTTTGTCGATTATCAATGCCGTGAAGACAACTATGGTGATTGTACTAACAAAGAAGAAGAGGTTGATGAGAACGAAGTACCTTGGCAGCAGCGAAAATACTTTGTTCCAGACTTTGCTGATGTCGATGTACATGAACGTACTTGGAATGATCTATTCACCCACGCCGACGGCTGTATTAAAGCTTCGGGTAGCGCAAGGCTAGGGGTTGATCCAAATAGCGATTGGCAAGGGTATGAAGTGAGCGCTGATGGTGTCATCAACTTTGAAGTCGAGCAGGACTATCAGGTGACCAATAGTTGGGGGTGTATGATCAATGCGCTTTATCAATCTAACTTTGATATGAGCACACTTACCTTTACCGTATCGCAGTTTTACTCATTGGTTCCTCTTGATCTCGTTCGCTCCCCATCTCCGGCAAAAGAGGGTCAACCGACAGTCTCAAACGCGTATGACCCTATCGTATATATGCGTGGTGATGAAGATACCTTCGGTTTCTTTTCTAATACACGCGGCCGCCCAGATCCGTCTTATGTCGACGGCCAGTTTGACCAGAATTTCGATTACTTGCACCGTTTTAACCCTAAGTTGGCCACGATTGAATATCACTTGTCAGATAGCTTCGATCTAAATGATGAGACATTGTTTTTCAAACAAGTAACCAAAGATGTAATTGAACGCCTGAATCCTCAGCTTGAGAAAGTTGGTGTTCCAACCATTACGCTCGTTGAACCTTCAGGTAAGCAGTCAGGAGACCTGCGCTACAACGTCATTAACTTGATTGATGAGCCGTTAGATAATGGCCTTGCTGGTTACGGTCCGTCGGCGGTTAACCCTATCACTGGTGAGATCGTACATGCCCACGTCAACCAGTATTCAGGCGTGTTGCGCTCAATCTCTGATTGGCTGTGGGATCGTATTGCACGTGACTACAACAATGGCCGAGTTACACCAATTGAAGTTGCCACAACCCAATCAAATGATCAAAGCGAAGCGGCACAAGATCAAGCGCCATTTGATCCAAACTCTGTGGTGATTGACGAGCGTGACGTTAATTCTGAGCGTTTAGCCAACTTACCCGTTGCAAACGAGACCCTGCAACATGTTATTGAAGCATTTAATGAGCAAATGCGTTATCAAGAGGAAGACATTACGATTGAAGAAATGTCGGCCATTAGTGAGCTTGAAAAACGTTTGTGGGCCGAGAACAACATGTACCCAGTGAGCGCAATGCGAGCGGGTGCGACCATCAAAACCTTGCCAACCACCATTGGTGGCCGCGAGTTAAACTTGCAAGCCCCGGAGCTATGGCATGATGAACTGGTTGGCACTCCTGGCAAGTTGAAGAGTTGGTCAGAACTGACAGAGAAGAAGCAAGAAGAGTTAAGCTTGCTAATTGTCGGAGTTTTCTACGCCAAAACACTGGTGCATGAACTAGGGCATAACTTTGGATTGCGTCATAACTTCAAAGGCAGCAATGATTCAAGCAACTTTTTTGCTGAAAGTGACCTGGCCGAGCATGGACTAAAAACAGTACCTGGTTATTCCTCAATCATGGATTACAACCCATCATTGTTGAATGCATTACCTGTGTTTGGCCCATATGACTTAGCTGCGCTGCGATTTGGTTACAAACGTGAAGTTGAGACAAGCCAAAAAGTCAAAGCCAGCAACGATGCGCCAAGCAAAGTGTTCACGAGCGTCTCTGCCTACGACGCGACGATTCGTCAGGAAGTATTAGACGGTTATACCCGCCCGTCGGATCTTGTCTATGATGGTGTGATTAACGCGTTAGAAACGGTGTTTAAGCAGCAAAACGACGACAGCGCGGTTGATACCGAGTCTGCGTTGAGAGAATTTGCTTACTGTACCGACGGTAACGTCTCGCTCAACGAAGATTGTAATCGCCACGATGAAGGGCTTACTCGTGATGAGATCATGGCATTTAAGTTAGAAACGTACGATGACCTTTATTACAAGCGCAGTATGCGGGGTATGAAAGATAACTTCTCTGAAAGTACGATTGCTTCCTATGTCAATCGCCGTATTCGTGGCTTCATGGATTGGAGAAACAGCATTCATGATTTTGACCGTTGGAAAGAGTTTTTACCTGGCGTGTACCAAGATGACGGTTATCGAATCTTTGTTTCAAAAGTGGACCCATACTGCAGTAACGATGCCAATAAGTCAGGTGATTCAAGGCTTACTTATGAACTCTATTGTGGTTCGCCTAAAGCGATAGAGGCTGCTCGTGATAAGTTAGTGGATATTTTGCTGACACCCGATCACACCTGTGAAGTAAAAGATGGTACGGGCAAACTTAGCTATCAGAAGCTTGCTGAGATCATCGATGAGTGGGGGTACCGTAACTTCTTTGCCATTAACCATGTTCCAGAATCGTGTTTTGATCCGAGTGTTGAACAGGCGTTAGCTTCGGTCGGTTTAACGATCACTGGTGAAGTGGGTAAATACCTTAATAGCGGCAGTGCACCACGCCCGGCGCCGGTTAACAACTATTCGAACTACATTGACTATGTGGGTCACTGGGGAGACAAGCTTGCGGCTGCGGCAGCATTGGTTAACCGTGTTGGTCATCGTAGTACGACGAGTCGTTCAACAGTTGCTCTGCTTGATTTACCAGATGTATACCTAACTGCTACGGGTGGCTCTGTGATTAAGGTGAAGAAAAATCTGTTAGATAGCTTGATTTTAGGCAAGCGTAGCTTCACGAAATCCTTAGTGAATAAAGACGGTCAGTACTACACTCCGCAAAGTGATTTTAACCATATTAGTTGGGATGACAAGGTCGAGGTGATGCCATATTATGGTAGCTACTCAGTACGTCAATACTTTAACCTTCCTCGTTACCGACAAGTGCCAGTGACTAAAGCGATTTTAGTTGCCATGGTGACACACAGCGCAGGACATATGGTTGACCAGCGTGATGAAGTCTTTGCTCGTTCCATTTCGCTACGCAGTGAAAACCCGAACTTAGCGGAGGTTCGTCGTTATAAGCGCAGCAACGATAAAGTGTACTACGCAGCGCCGGAAAACAGCTACGCTTGGAAGATGATTGAGTTTGTTGGTGAGTTTGAAGCATTGCAGCGCGCAGAGGCGGCAGGGGATGACTTAACCAGCATCACGCTTGAATCGATAGATTTAGCGGACTATCAAGATACAGAAAAGAAAGCTGAGCTAGCTAGGCTATATGCTTATCAGGCTCAATCGTTAGAGAACTTACCTGTTTATGACTCACTAGCAGAGCTTGATTCTGACTTAACTAACCACTAATTGAGAACCTAACAATAATATGGCCTCTACTTTTTATAGGTAGAGGCTTTTTTCTATTCCCTAAGAGTCTCTATCGGTACTCCAAGATGGAATGATACTGTCTTATTTGGTATGTGAAGAAATGTAGGCTGACTTGCCATCGTTCCCTCACTATCAAGCGCATATCTTTGTTCTAAATTGGCTTTTAAGATTAGGCTTGCTTGATTATGCGACGCTGAAGTGAGGTACCGCGGCAGAGAGACTTGGGCGCTATCCTAACAAGGTAGGTGGAAGTTAGTAAAACGCTTGCGAGCCCCTGTTTATAAACCGCCACTAATGAACGGTGTGTTGAGCGTATTATAGTAATTAAAAAAGGCCGCCATCGGCGACCTCATTTCATAGCATTAAAACCACACTACCACTTTTTCTTCTCGCCAAACAAGGCTTCCATATCGCTGTTACGTTCTTTCTCTTCACGTTGCATGAGATCTTCTGCATCTTTGCTTTGACGCTTTTGCTCTAGGTCGTTGAGCATCGTTTGCAGTTTTTCTTTCGCCTGATTGGAGTAGTTGTCGTTTTTCGACGCGAGGGCATCAATCCCTTTCTTAAGCAGTTGTTTTGCAGTACCGCTTTGGCCACGTAAAACCGAGTCGTTGGCTCGTTTGATCACGTTTTCGATATTGATTCGAATTTGAATCTGTTCCAATCGAGCATTTTCTGCAACATAGTTTTGCGTATCGAAACGGCCTTTGTTGTGTTCACTGCGAATGGTTTCACGTAGGCGCTTAACCAGTTTTAGCATGATAATGGCTTGCTTATCACTGCTAGGTACTTTAAACGCCCCAGTATCACCGCCAGTGTAATTGGCCTTTAGCTGTTCGATCTGTGACTGCATATTGGTGATGCGGGATTTAAGTTGCTTGTTGCGTGGGTCAAGCTCAAACATGGTCTGCAGCGCATCGAGGATGCGTGTGTTTAAGCAAACAAGCAACTCTTTACTATAAGGTAGATGGTGAGCGTTACCGATAAGATCTTCGGTCGCGTCAATGATGGCAAGGTGTCTTGTCGACTCTTGCCTCTTTGCAGTCTCTACTTTCATGCGATATTGAAGCATTATATTGTAGCCAATGATAAGAGCTAACAAAATGGCAACAAGCGCAATAATTAAACCGATATTCATAAACTTAAGTCTGCATTCCGTACAAAAAGCTAACCTCAGAGGATACACGATATTAGCCGTGACTACATCTAAGAAAATCACAAATTACATTATTATCTTAACTATCAAGAAACGTAATGAAAACTGCATATTGGAACCTAATAATGCGGGCTCTATTGCAAAACTCTTTTATTACTATAGTTGATGCTCACATCAGCGCGGGCTAAATGTCGGTTTTTTACTGTCATTTTTCGCTATTAGGCGTTATAACTATTACTTATATGGTGATATTGATTGCTTATTAGCCATTAAGTCGATTTAGGTAAGTAGTTGTTATTAGTAATGGAGTACGAGGCGCGCAATGAAGTTACAGCAATTGAAGTATATTGTGGAGGTAGTAAACCACAATCTAAATGTATCAGCGACAGCAGAGAGCCTATTCACCTCTCAGCCGGGGATCAGTAAGCAAGTTCGATTACTGGAAGATGAGCTGGGCATTCAAATCTTTGAGCGCAGTGGTAAGCATCTTACTCAAGTGACAGGGGCGGGCGAAGACATTGTTCGTATTTCACGTGAGATCCTGGCTCGGGTTGAAAGTATTAAGGCGGTTGCTGGAGAGCATACCCACCCAGAGATGGGAACGTTAAATATTTCAACCACTCATACCCAAGCGCGTTACGCCTTACCGGATGTAATTAAAGGGTTTACCGAGCGCTACCCAAAAGTGTCGTTGAACATGCACCAAGGCACGCCAACACAGATGTCGGAAGCGGTCGCGAAAGGCACGGCCAATTTTGCTATTGCAACGGAAGCTCTGCACCTCTACCACGACGCCATTATGTTGCCTTGTTACCATTGGAATCGCTCGATAGTGGTGCCTAAAGGGCATGCGCTGGCGCAAAAGCAGCGCATTAGTATTGAAGATCTAGCGAGCTACTCTTTGGTGACGTACGTATTTGGCTTTACGGGACGCTCTGAGCTTGATACCGCTTTCAATAAAGCCGGTTTAACGCCGCGAATTGTTTTTACCGCGACCGATGCTGACGTGATCAAAACTTATGTCCGTATGGGGATTGGTGTTGGTGTCATTGCGAGTATGGCAGTAGATAAAGAGCTCGACTCGGATTTAGTGGCGATTGACGCGAGTCATATATTCGGTGCCAGCACGACCAGCATTGGTTTTAGAAAAGGCACTTTCTTGCGCTCTTACATGTATGACTTTGTTGAACGATTTGCCCCGCACCTGACTCGACCTGTGGTGGAGCAAGCCATTTCACTCAAGAGCAATGCCGAGATCGAAGAAATGTTTAGAGACATCGAACTGCCAGTCCGCTAAAGTACTTTCCCCTTTACTCGATTCCCCCTACAATGCGTCCGCTAGGGGGAGTATCTATGCTAAACACTTTCATTCAACTTGACTCTATTCTCACTCAGTTTCAATCTCTGTGGCGCTTTGAGCCGTTTCATTTAAGCTATACAGCGAATGCGAGCGAGCTGGAGAAATCCCCAGCGCTTCAAGCTTGGCTTTTGAGTTTAGATGAGTCTCAGATATCACACTACAAAGATGATACGCCTAGTTTGCTCTCACAAATGAGTCAGCACTTACCGGAGCTGGCCTGCCTGACAGCATTAACGGAGCTGCCAGCCTCAAACCAAATTGGGCTCAGCCTGCCTAAAGGGGCAGATGCCGGTATTCCGGGGCGTAAGCTCAGCCAAATAGTCGCGATGGGACAGGCGTCAATCGCCACTCATCAGGGCAAGGAGTGGCTGGAGTGGTGCTCTGGTAAAGGTTTTCTCGGCCGATTGCTCGCATTAAAAACCGGTCAAGTGGTAACAAGCTTTGAGTGGCAGCAAGCCCTTTGTGATGCTGGGCAGGCAGAGGCCGATAAAAAGCAGTTGCCCATGCGCTTTGTTCAAGGCGATGCGTTAAGCCAGCAGGCGGGTCAAGTGATGAGCACAAAGCAACACGCCGTCGCCCTACATGCTTGTGGTGATCTGCACGTGCGTTTAATCGAACATGGGTGTAAGGCTGGGGTGCCAGCATTTACTATCGCCCCATGTTGCTATCATTTGATCCAAGATAGTGAATATCAGGCGATGTCAAAACCCGGCTTGCAAAGTCGGCTTAAGCTAACCAAATCGGAACTGCGTATCCCGTTACAATCGACGGTGACGGGCGGCGAACGTGTTCGTCGCCATCGACGGTTAGAGATGAGTTATCGTCTTGGCCTCGATTGCTATCTTCGAGAGGCGCAAGGCCACGCTAGTTACACACCTTTACCGAGTATTAAAAAGTCACAACTTGCTTTGGGGTTTGAGCATTTTTGTTTGTGGGCCGCGAAGTGTAAGTCTCTTGAGGTAACGGAGATGGACTACGCTTACTGGCTTAAGCGAGGTGAGCAGAGGTTTGTTGAAATGGAGCGCTTAAGTTTGGCGCAACAAGTGTTTCAACGCTCGCTTGAACTATGGCTAGTGCTGGATAGAGCACTATTTCTTGTTGAGCAGGGTTACTTGGTGTCACTATCGGAATTTTGTTCTTACAGTGATACGCCTCGCAATATTTTAATTCAGGCGAATAGAATAGAACAAAGGCAATAAACAGAGGGTAGGCGGGCAAGAGACAAAAATAAATAAGGCTCGCCGGAGCGAGCCTATGAGAGCGAGTAGGCCTTGGCCTGATTAGTTAAACATCGCCATGGCTTCTTTAGCTTCGATGTATTCTAGGTCGAATGTTTCAGCCACTTCTTTACACGTTACCTTGCCATGAATGACGTTTAGCCCTTCTAATAAGCCTTTATCAGCGAGCAGAGCTTGCTGGTAGCCGTTGTTAGCGAGCTTAATAATGTAAGGCAGTGTGGCATTGTTCAGTGCAAACGTAGAGGTACGGGCAACCGCACCTGGCATGTTTGCCACGCAGTAGTGAACCACATCGTCAACGATATAAGTAGGTTCAGCGTGGGTGGTGGCATGCGAGGTCTCAAAACAGCCGCCCTGGTCAATGGCGACATCAACCACCGCCGCACCAGGCTTCATCTTCTTAATGTGCTCTTTGGTGATAAGCTTAGGTGCCGCTGCGCCAGGGATAAGCACCGCGCCAACCACAAGATCGGCCTCGAGTACGTGGCGCTCTAGCGCGTCAGCGGTTGAATAAACAACTTTTGCCCGGCCTTGGAACTCAACGTCGAGTTCACGTAGTGTATCAATGTTGCGGTCTAAAATGGTCACGTCAGCACGTAGGCCAACTGCCATGCGGGCAGCACTAGAGCCAACCACACCACCACCAATGATCACGACTTTAGCGGGTTCAACCCCCGGTACACCACCCAATAATAGGCCGCGACCACCGTGAGATTTCTCTAAAGTTTGCGCGCCAGCTTGGATAGACATTCGGCCTGCAACTTCAGACATTGGCGCTAATAGTGGCAAGCGACCCATATTATCTGTTACAGTCTCATAAGCTATGCAGACAGCTTTGCTCTTGATAAGCTCTTCTGTTTGTGGAAAATCTGGTGCAAGGTGTAAATATGTGAACAATATTTGCCCTTCTCGGAGCATAGCTCGTTCGATAGATTGAGGTTCTTTGACCTTTACAATCATTTCTGCTTGCGCGAAAACGTCAGCAGCAGTAGGAAGAATGGATGCGCCTACGGCAATGTAGTCATCATCAGTGAATCCGATGCCATTACCGGCTTGTGTTTCAACAATGACTTGGTGACCGTGAGAGATAAGTTCTCTCACACTAGATGGGATCATGCCCACGCGGTACTCGTGGTTTTTGATTTCCTTAGGTACGCCAATAATCATCCTGACTCCTCGTGTTTTTTTGGTTATATTATCTATGTGTAGGGTAATTCTGTCGAATTAACATCTAGTATAGGGTTCTTTCAAAAGGATTTGATACTGAATATTAAGAAAATGTAGTATATTTTATTGCAAGGAAGTAACAAGGTAGGATAAAACATGGTGGATAATTATAAGAAACCGTCCAAGGAATTAGATCGAATTGATAGAAACATTCTTAACGAACTTCAAAAAGATGGTCGTATTTCGAATGTGGAATTATCAAAAAGAGTGGGATTGTCGCCTACGCCATGTCTAGAGCGTGTGCGTCGATTAGAAAGACAAGGTTACATTACCGGATACACAGCACTTCTTAATCCACAGTATCTAGACGCGTCACTTTTGGTGTTTGTTGAAATTACGCTGAACCGTGGTGCGCCAGATGTATTTGAGCAATTTAACCAAGCGGTACAAAAGCTAGACGACATTCAAGAGTGTCACTTAGTGTCGGGAGACTTCGATTACTTGTTAAAAACTCGTGTATCCGATATGAGTGCTTATCGTAAACTTCTAGGCGATACTTTACTTCGCCTGCCAGGGGTTAACGATACTCGCACCTATGTTGTGATGGAAGAAGTTAAGCAGACCAACCACTTGGTGATTAAAACTCGATAATCGATACAAAGATAGCCAAACTCGTCCCATTATTGGTTCGATCGTCTATCATTGATTGGGTTTTAAATCCTGATATGGTTAAATCTACGTACCGAGCGGCTTTTGCCGCTCGGTGTGTTTTATCCCAATCAACACAGGTATGTGATCTTTTTTCTGTGAGTTTCCCAGACCCATAACTTGTTTAGATTGGTATTTAGTCATAGGCAATACCCGTTTAGGTAAATAATTGAGTATGTTCAAAGAGAACAAAGAAAAGGTTGAAACCATCATTAAGTCCCAAGAAAACAGTGCCGCATTGCGTCTTGATGGCGTAGAGCGTTTACGTGACTGTTGCTTTATTCTGGGATGTTTAACGGCCATTCTGGTCTCTGTCGCCTTGTTGTCATTTAACCCCGCCGATCCCTCTTGGTCTCAGACTGCGTGGGGAGGGGAAGTAGAAAACCTAGGGGGCTATTTTGGCGCTCAGGTTGCCGACAGCCTTTTGTTTGTTTTTGGCTTAATTGCCTACCCACTCCCCGTTGCGATTTCTATCATGACTTGGGTGCTGTTTCGTAAACGCGGTAGCCAAGAAGACATCGACTTTATGCTCTGGGGCACGCGCTTACTTGGCTTTGTCATTGTTTTGTTAACCAGTTGTGGGCTTGCTGATATCAACTTTGACGATATCTGGTATTTCTCATCTGGTGGCGTGATCGGCGATGTGTTAACCAATCTCGCGCTGCCAACCTTCAATTTGCTTGGTACCACATTAGTGTTTTTGTTTCTTTGGGGAGCGGGTTTTACGCTGCTCACGGGGATTTCGTGGCTGTTGATTGTCGAATGGCTCGGAAATGCTGCTATTGGAGCGGCGAGCTGGATTGTTAACCGCGTGCGCGGTAGTGAAAAAGAAGTACTAGAGCCTACACTTGAGCATAGCCGTACCGAACCTATCCCACCAAGTTTTGAAGTAGAGCAAGCTCAAAACCACTCAGAAGATGAGTTCATCGCAGAGGCCGATCTTTCTGAACTTTCAGCGCCAGTAAGCGACGAGGAGCAAGAAGACTCGCGCTTTAATATACATATTCCGGCCAGCGCAGCGCAAGATGAGCCTTTGCATAGTCGTAGCGAAGAAATCGCACCATTGCCGCCAATTGGGGCTTATGAGGCGTTGGTCGAAGAGGCTTTACCCGCTGAGGAGATTGCAGCAGAGCTTAGCGAACAGCCGCGACAAGAGCGCACAAGACAGTTAGGCGCAACCATTGAAGAGCTCACCCAAGCGGCAGAAGCAGAAGACGACTATGCGCAAAATGCTGGCATGGTTGGGGCACGTAGTGACGAAATGGCGACGGCTGCAGTCGCGAGTGAGCAGGCGGTCAAGCCAAGTTTTGATATTGAGCTAGACGAAGATGACCGTCCCGCTCCAACGATTGATATGCAGGCATTTGAGCAAGATGCGCAGTTTACTGATGAGTTAGTCATGCCACCTGAGCCAGTAGAAGCTGGTGGCGATGAACCCCAACCATCGTTATTAGCAGCAAGTTCACCAGATGAGTTAGTCATGCCACCTGAGCCTGAAAACGTTGAAGCGCCAGTTTCTGGCCTTGATGAGCCAGCAGTCGAGGAGGTCGCACAGCAAGACCCTGACGCGCTCGCATTTCAAAGTATGGTTTCTGAGGCGCAGAAAAATATGGCGGGCACTCAAAATCCGTTTTTGGTGCAAAAAGACGTGGACCTGCCAGTTCCAACCAGCCCTATGCCGACTCTTGAGTTACTTTATCACCCAGAGAAACGTGAAAATCATATTGATCGTCAAGCATTAGAAGACATTGCGCGCCTGGTTGAGTCCAAGCTGGCTGACTACAAAATTAAAGCGCGTGTGGTAGATATTTTCCCAGGGCCTGTGATCACACGGTTTGAACTGGACTTAGCGCCCGGCGTTAAAGTAAGCCGCATTTCCAGCTTATCAATGGACTTAGCTCGCTCACTTTCTGCGATGGCGGTGCGTGTGGTTGAAGTGATCCCGGGTAAGCCGTATGTCGGCTTGGAACTGCCAAACATGAGTCGTCAGACGGTATTTTTATCCGATGTAATCAGCAGCCCTCAGTTTGAACAAGCTACATCACCAACAACCATAGTGTTAGGCCAAGACATTGCGGGCGAAGCGGTCGTTGCCGATCTCGCCAAAATGCCTCACGTGCTGGTGGCTGGTACCACAGGTTCGGGTAAGTCGGTTGGGGTGAACGTGATGATCCTCAGTATGCTGTATAAAGCCACGCCAGATGAAGTGCGCTTCATCATGATTGACCCGAAAATGCTGGAGCTTTCTATTTATGAAGGCATACCGCATCTTCTTTCGGAAGTGGTTACCGACATGAAAGACGCCTCTAACGCCTTACGCTGGTGTGTTGGCGAGATGGAACGCCGTTATAAGCTGATGTCGGCCCTTGGCGTACGGAACATTAAAGGCTTTAACGAAAAGCTAAAAATGGCGGCAGAAGCGGGGCACCCAATTCACGATCCGCTGTGGCAGCCGGGCGATAGTATGGACGAAATGCCGCCGATGCTGGAAAACCTACCTTATATTGTCGTGGTGGTGGATGAATTTGCCGACATGATGATGGTTGTGGGTAAAAAAGTAGAAGAGCTGATTGCTCGCTTGGCGCAAAAAGCGCGTGCCGCAGGTATTCATCTTATTTTGGCGACCCAAAGGCCATCAGTGGATGTGATCACCGGCTTGATTAAAGCGAATATTCCGACCCGTGTCGCGTTTACCGTATCAACCAAAACGGATTCACGCACCATTCTTGACCAAGGCGGGGCAGAATCTTTGCTTGGTATGGGTGACATGCTCTACTTGCCACCGGGTTCCAGCCATAGTGTGCGTGTGCATGGTGCGTTTGCATCCGATGATGACGTACATAGCGTGGTGAACGATTGGAAAGCGCGCGGTAAGCCCCAATATATCACTGAGATCACCAGTGGCGATCAGTCGGCAGAAACACTGTTGCCGGGCGAGAAAATGGAAAGTGATGAAGATCATGACCCACTGTTTGACCAAGTGGTTGAACATGTGGTTGAAACTCGCCGCGGGTCGGTATCGGGCGTGCAGCGTAAGTTTAAAATTGGTTATAACCGCGCAGCTAGGATTGTTGAGCAGTTGGAAGCACACGGAATCGTGAGTAGCCCGGGTCACAATGGCAACCGAGAAGTGTTAGCCCCACCCCCGATAAAAGAATAACGGTTAGCTGACGAACTTTATCAGCGAGTATTGTCCAATCAGATAACCACAGACACAAAGAGAACATAGATGAAATATTGGATTGTAGCGACGGCGTTGATCAGCAGCGCCGTGATGGCTGGCCCAAAAGAAGAACTGAGTGAACGTTTAGCCTTAAATAGCGGTTTTAGTGCTGAGTTTGCCCAAAAAGTATCGACTCCTGAAGGGGAGGTGATTCAGCAGGCACAAGGTACGGTTGAGATCTCAAGGCCGAGTTTATTCCGCTGGACGTCCATATCTCCGGATGAAAACCTATTGGTTTCTGATGGCAAGTCGCTGTGGTATTACGACCCATTTTTAGAGCAAGTGAGCATTTACGATCAAGCTAAAGCTACTGGGCAAACCCCGTTTGTTTTACTGACTCGTAACCAGAAAAGCGACTGGGACAACTACACCATTAGCCAAATTGGCGACAGCTTTATTTTGGTATCGACCCAAGTTGATTCTAATCAGGGTGAGTTTCATATCGACATCTCTGAGAAAGGCATCGTAAAAGGGTTTGCCGTTGTCGAGCAAGACGGGCAAAAAAGTGAATTTACTTTTAGCGAAATGGATTTAACCATACCAGCTAAAGCTCGTTTTACTTTCACGCCGCCAGTGGGCGTTGAAGTCAACGACGAGCGAAACTAAGGCCATAGTGTGAGTAACTATAGTTTAGATTTTGCGTCAGACCAAGACTTTCGCCCGTTGGCCGCCCGTATGCGCCCGCAAACCGTGGAGCAGTACATAGGTCAGCAGCATATTCTAGGCCCAAATAAGCCACTTCGCCGTGCGTTGGAAGCCGGTCAGATCCATTCCATGATCTTATGGGGGCCCCCGGGTACCGGCAAAACCACCTTAGCGGAAGTGGCGGCAAACTATGCCAATGCCGAAGTTGAGCGAGTTTCTGCGGTGACTTCAGGCGTTAAAGATATTCGCGCGGCGATAGAAAAAGCGCGTGAAAACAAGATGGCTGGCCACCGCACCATCTTATTTGTCGACGAGGTGCATCGCTTTAACAAAAGCCAGCAAGATGCTTTTCTGCCCCACATTGAAGATGGCACTATTACTTTCATTGGTGCGACTACCGAGAACCCATCCTTTGAGTTAAACAACGCATTGCTTTCGCGCGCGCGAGTTTACAAGCTTACTTCGTTAGACGAGCAAGATATTGGTCTTGTTATCGGGCAAGCGATCGAAGATAAAGAGCGCGGCCTTGGCAGTATCAAAGCTCAGTTTGACGAAGGGGTATTAGATAGGCTCGCCGAACTGGTCAACGGTGATGCCCGGATGTCACTTAATTATCTCGAACTGCTATTTGATATGGCAGAGGAGAATGAGGGCGGCGACAAGCACATCACCCTAGCGCTACTTGCTGAGGTGGCGGGTGAAAAAATCGCTCGTTTTGATAACAAGGGCGATATTTGGTACGACTTGATCTCGGCGCTGCACAAGTCTATTCGCGGCTCAAGCCCCGATGCCGCGCTCTATTGGGCGGCGCGAATGATTAACGCAGGTTGCGATCCTCTGTATATTGCTCGCCGGCTATTAGCGATTGCGTCAGAAGACATTGGCAATGCGGACCCACGCGCCATGCAAGTGGCCATTTCGGCGTGGGACTGCTTCACACGGGTTGGGCCTGCCGAAGGTGAGCGAGCACTCGCTCAAGCGATTGTGTATTTGGCCTGCGCGCCTAAAAGTAACGCGGTTTATACGGCGTGGAAGCAAGCGTTGGTCGACGCTAACAATCACCCTGAATACGATGTACCACATCATTTGCGTAATGCACCAACCAGTTTAATGAAAGATCTCGGTTATGGGGCGGAGTACCGTTACGCCCATGACGAGCCCGGAGCTTACGCCGCTGGCGAGCAATATTTCCCGCCAGAAATGGCACAAACACGCTACTATTTTCCAACAAATCGTGGTCTTGAGACTAAAATTGGCGAAAAGTTAGATTATCTGGCCAATTTGGATGCAAATAGCCCACAAAAGCGCTATGAAAAGTAGTGTTTTTTGGCTATCTTAGTCAGGAAAATTCTTTTCTAAGCGGCACGGACGTTGTCGCTTTCTCAAATCAAACTAAAAGGCATAGGATTAGCAATGCTGGATTCTAAATTACTTCGAACTGAGCTGGATGAAACAGCTGCAAAATTAGCGCGTCGCGGTTTTACACTCGACGTAGAGACAATTCGTCAACTTGAAGAACAACGTAAGTCCATTCAAGTAGAAGTTGAAAATTTACAATCCTCGCGCAATTCCATCTCCAAGCAAATCGGCCAGAAAATGGCAGCAGGCGACAAAGAAGGCGCTGAAGAGATCAAAAAGCAAATTGGTAACTTAGGCAGCGAACTGGATGCAAAGAAAGTTGAGCTAGCAGAAGTACAAACCAAGCTTGAAGATATCACGCTTTCGGTTCCAAACTTGCCTCACGATTCTGTGCCAAACGGCAAAGATGAAGATGAAAACGTTGAGATCTCTCGTTGGGGTGAGCCAAAAGCTTACGACTTCGAAGTAAAAGATCACGTTGATCTTGGTGAAATGGCGGGTGGTCTTGATTTCGCAAGTGCGGTTAAGATCTCAGGTTCTCGTTTTATTGTAATGAAGGGCCAATTCGCTCGTCTGCACCGCGCGATTGCACAGTTCATGCTAGATCTTCACACTGAAGAGCACGGCTACACAGAAATGTACGTACCGTATCTTGTGAACAAAGATAGCCTATTTGGCACGGGTCAATTACCTAAGTTTGGTGAAGACTTGTTCCATACCCAGCCTGCGACCGAAGAAGGTGTTGGTATGTCATTGATCCCAACTGCTGAAGTACCTGTGACTAACATGGTTCGTGACACCATCACTGATGAAGCCGAACTGCCGCTTAAGATGACAGCGCACACGCCGTGTTTCCGCTCTGAAGCAGGTTCTTACGGTCGTGATACTCGTGGTCTTATCCGTATGCACCAGTTCGACAAAGTAGAATTGGTTCAAATCGTCAAGCCTGAAGAGTCAATGGATGCACTAGAAGAGCTAACTGGCCACGCCGAGAAAGTTCTTCAGCTTCTCGAGCTGCCTTACCGTAAAGTGGTACTGTGTACTGGCGATATGGGCTTTGGCGCAACCAAAACTTACGATTTAGAAGTTTGGGTTCCAGCGCAAGAGACGTACCGTGAGATCTCTTCTTGTTCAAACATGTGGGATTTCCAAGCACGTCGCATGCAAGCGCGCTTCCGTCGTAAAGGCGAGAAGAAGCCAGAGCTTGTCCACACCCTAAACGGTTCTGGCCTAGCGGTTGGCCGTACTATGGTTGCTATCTTAGAAAACAACCAAGAAGCTGATGGCCGTATCGCTATCCCAACTGCGCTACAGCAGTACATGGGCGGTAAAACGCATATTGGTTAATAGCGAAGTGCTAAGTATTGAGAAAAACCTGACGTTTTGCGTCAGGTTTTTTTTGTGTTTGAAGAGGAGAAAAGAGCGAATACAGAAAAGAGCGAATATGGGCGAGACTACAGGGTAGGGCTTTTGCTCTTATAGTATCTAGTAGCGAAGCGGTCTAGTTTCTCAAAGGGAGCTTGCGACCGCTCTGTATTCTGTACTCTAGTGAGCGCAGCGAATTCTTTATTTGGCAAAACACCCATCATCATCCAGTGACAGCTCAATCGCCTTCACTAAGGCTTCCACATGCTCCGCTTCACTGATAAACGGAGGCATCATATAAATGCGGTTCATAAATGGGCGTATCCAAACGCCATTCTCGACAAACAATTGCTGAATTGCTTCCATATTGACGTTTTGGTGGGTTTCTACCACGCCGATGGCGCCAAGCCAGCGTACTGCTTTGACTCTTGGGTGTTTGGCAATTTCAGGTAGGCGTTCGGCGAACAGGGTTTCAATCTGCTTGGTTTGGTGTTGCCAATTGCCTTGCTTGATGAGGTCTAAACTGGCGCTGGCAACGGCGCAGGCGAGGGGGTTACCCATGAAAGTGGGACCGTGCATAAAACAGCCTGCTTGTCCGCCGCAAACAGTATCGGCGACGTGTTTGGTGGTGAGGGTGGCAGATAAAGTCATATACCCGCCTGTGAGCGCTTTACCAACACACATGATATCTGGCTGGATGTTGGCGTGTTCGCAAGCAAACAGTTTGCCAGTACGGCCAAAACCCGTTGCGATCTCATCTAAGATCAATAACACGCCATATTCATCACATAAGCGGCGTACTTCGGCCAGAAATTGCGGGTGGTAGATGTGCATTCCACCCGCACCTTGCACGATGGGCTCTAAGATCACCGCCGCCACTTGCTGGTGGTGCTGTTTGAGTTGCCGTT
>Ga0070724_10000892_pt1 | contig 19260 bp, 18 predicted proteins | sample tdDd001_FD_67278 | JGI IMG/M metagenome (GOLD analysis project Ga0070724, IMG submission 67278) | Marine sediment microbial communities from the Atlantic coast under amendment with organic carbon and nitrate - tdDd00.1 | ecosystem: Environmental > Aquatic > Marine > Coastal > Sediment | place... | reverse complement strand
TCATGCCGATGCACTGCTCGGCCAACCACGCCATCGGCAACCCGGTCGATACCGCCATCTTCTTTGGCCTGTCCGGCACCGGCAAAACCACCCTGTCGGCAGATCCGTCGCGCACCCTGATCGGTGACGATGAACATGGCTGGTCGGATCGCGGGACCTTCAACTTCGAAGGCGGCTGCTACGCCAAGACCATCAACCTGTCGGCCGAGGCAGAGCCGGAAATCTACGCGACCACGTCGAAATTCGGCACTGTGATCGAAAACATGGTCTACGACGAAGAGACCCTGGAGCTGGATTTCGAAGACAGCTCGCTGACTCAGAACATGCGTTGCGCCTATCCGCTGGAATACATTTCCAACGCGTCGGCCGAGGCCCAGGGCGGTCACCCGAAAAACATCATCCTGCTGACCTGTGATGCATATGGCGTTCTGCCTCCGATCTCGCGTCTGACCCCTGCCCAGGCGATGTACCACTTCCTGTCGGGCTTCACCTCGAAAACCCCCGGCACCGAGCGTGGCGTTCTGGAACCTGAACCCACATTCTCGACCTGCTTCGGCGCGCCCTTCATGCCCCGCCGCCCCGAGGCCTACGGTAACCTGCTGCGTGAAAAGATCGCCACCTTCGGCGCGACCTGCTGGCTGGTGAACACCGGTTGGACCGGCGGCGCCTTCGGGACTGGCAAGCGGATGCCGATCAAGGCCACCCGCGCCCTGCTGACCGCAGCGCTGGACGGTTCGCTGAACGACGCTCAGTTCCGCAAGGACGAAAACTTCGGCTTCGACGTTCCTGTGTCGGTTGCTGGTGTTGACGATACCCTGCTGGACCCGCGCCAGACGTGGGCCGACGGTGCTGCCTATGACGCACAGGCCGCCAAACTGGTTCAGATGTTCGCGGACAACTTTGAACAGTATGTCCCGTTCATCGACGACGACGTGAAAGCAGCCGCCATCGGCTAAGCCTTCCGATTTCGATCAAATCAAACGCCCCGGCCCCCAAGCCGGGGCGTTTTGTTTTGTGTGCTCACCCCCCAAGCGCAACCTAGGCTGCGACCGGGACTTTCTGTTCCAACGGCACGTGCATCACGTGGCGAATGTCTTCCAGGTCCATCCAGACCATATTGCAGTCCATCGGCTCATTCCGGCCTTCGATTTTCCAGCTCAGGCAATAGGGATCGCAATGCATATATCCCTCGCGCTCGGCCAGTCCCCGCCGCGCGATTGACCGCAACATGAACCCGAAAACAAAATCCGGCTGCCAGTGCAACATTGCCGTCAAAAAGGCAAAGCGCGCGAGATAATCAATCAAACCGCGCCCACGATAGACCGGATCGGCCCGCACCCACATCTCTCCATGATAGCAAGCGCGCCCAGTGATTCGCTTTGCACCGGGTCCAGCGCGGAACCAAGAGCCATCCATATCAATGTCCACGCCGCCCGGCGGAAACTCGCCATAGCGCGCGCTCATGTAGCGTGCCAGAGTTTGATCACATAGATCCAAAAGCCGCATGGCCTGCGTGTGGACCAGTTGCCCTTGGGCGTTGTGCCCAGCCACCCAAATACCTCTGGAGGAAGGCAAAAATTGCTTTTCCGGGTCAAAGGGCGGGCCTAGCGGCTGTTCGGTCCGACCCTCAGAAACGATACGTGCATATTGCTCAAAATCATCACCAACCGTCAAAAAAATCTGGTTCGCCTGAAGCGTCTGAACGGCCTCCGTCAGCAGGCGCGAACCATCAAAAACATCATTAACCGTCATTTGGTCTCTCCTTAGTGTTTCAAGTCCACTCAGGATGACCAAAACCGAGGAAAGAGTCTTTTCCTTGTTATTTTAACGCCCTACCGGGGTCGCGCCCCTCCATGACCTCTTCTTCTGGCATCGAGCGGATTTTCTCATCGCTGACACCAAAGATGGACAGGTCATAGGTTCGCTCTACCAACGACGCCAGCGCAAAGCTGTCATCGGGGTAGCGGCACCCCATCAGCAATCGCTTGTAACTGATCGGATGCAGCCCCGCACCGTCGCCCCGTGCCATCAGCGTATACACGTGGTCATGTCTCAGCCCCCGCGTGGCCCGGACGTCTTCGAACGGTTGCGACAGCAGCCTCGCCAGGGGGGTTCCCCCCGGCAGCCCCGGCACGCTGCGTCCGACGGCGCTGCGCTCCCAGGCCCAGCCGTACCAGGTTGCATAGGACGATTCACTTCCGACTTCGGTGCAGACCCAGTCTTCGTCAAAGCGCCGGAACACCATCAGATAGGGGCGGATCACCTGAAACGCGTCGTGCTCCAGTTGCCCCTCGGCTTCGGCCCAGGCCTTCAGCCCGCGTTTCATCAGGCCCGATCCCCCGGTCCAGATCGACGAAATCGGGTGCTGTTGCAGGTAGAACTCCCAGTCGCTCTCTTCGTCTTGCTGCGCGACATGGAACAGCCCGTCGATGTGCCGGGCCTCGTTGTTCAGCCAGGCTTCGCCCCGCGCCAGGATGTCCTCGGCCTCGCGCAGTGACCTCCGACCGGCGTCGCTCAGACGGTATTGACGGTCCTCCAGATAGAAAAGAGGCTCGCCTTTGATGTCTTCCAGGATGTTAATATGGCGGCGGACGGTCTGGCGCGTCGATTCCAATTCTCGCACAGCACGCGATAAATTCAGCGTCCGCGCCAGCGTCACGAAGGATCGTAACAGTTCAAACAGTAAACCAGCGTTTTGATCTTTCGCCATACCTGACGCTTCCTCACCCATGTAACGCGTTAAAGTTATGTCATTTTTTTAGGGCACGACAAGTCCACGCATACCAATACGACAGCACTTCGCACATATTCTCCAGTCTGATGGTATATTTATCATCCATCAAGGGTAAATGCGCATACCTTAAGTTGAAACAGGTAACAGATTGAACGTATCAGGGGTTTCTATATCTCTCAATGAACGAATAGATAGTGGAAGGTACTTATGTCACATCCTGTAGACGAACATGTCGGCAAGAAACTGAAGAACCTGCGCGTGCTTCGGGGTCTCACCCAAACGGACGTCGCTAAGGGTCTGGATATCTCTTTTCAGCAAGTGCAGAAATACGAACTGGGCCGGAATCGCATTTCGGCCAGCAAACTGTTCGAAATTTCGCGCATTCTGGATGTCCCGCCGTCGTACTTCTTTGACGGCCTCAGCGATAACGACGACAACGGCGGCCCCGTGATCGACGAAGAAACAGCCCGCATCGCAAGCGTGATCTCCAAGATCACGGACGAGCGCCTGAAAACTCAGATCCGGTCGTTCATTGACGCGGTGGCGAATTACTCGCCCGCAGCCTAAGGCTCTGGGCTGAGGGTCACACCATCAGCCCACGCCGCACCAGGTTCAGTCCTGCGACCAACAGAACGATCAGCGTCGCCTTCTTAAAGGCGGCCTGGTCGATCTGGTCATGTATGCGAAAGCCCAACCATGTCCCTGCCAGCGCTGGCACCAACAGCGCCACCGAAAACGGCAAGGTCTGCGCCCGCATCACCCCAGAACCAATATGCGCGCCCAACAGCGCAATCGCCCCCAGCCCATAGATCACGCCCTGGATGCGGATCTGATCATGTTTGGGTGTGTTGATCGCTGTCAGATACATCACCGTGGGCGGGCCCCAGATCCCTGACAATCCCCCGATGAATCCGGCGAATCCGCCGACTCCGGCCTCGACCGTATGGTGGCCGTCTGCGGGCAGCTTGACCGTGATGCCGAACAGCTGGATCACCGCGAAAACCACCACGACCGCGCCGATCATCAGCAACAGAATGTCGCCGGGCAGCACGCGCACCAGTTGCGCGCTCAGCAGTAGCGTGACCAGACCACACAGCAAAAACACCCGGAACCGCTTGACCGAGGCCCAGGCCGCCCCCCGCCCCTGCCGCAAGGCTTGCCACATATTCGTCAGCACCGTCGGCAGGATCAGCCCTGCCAGCGCCCATTCTGCCCCCACGATGCTGGAAAGCCCGGAAATCATGATCATTGGCATGGCGAATCCGACCATGCCCTTGATAACCCCTGCCCCCAGCGCCACCATTAGGCACAGCCCCAGCGAAAGCGGTGATAACCCTGCGAAAATCATGTCCATGAATCCCTCTTATCAGCTTTGGGGCGTGCTGCATTGCAAAATATCCACCCGCAACATTCGTGCATTTCCCAGCAAACAAACGTATTTTTGTTGCGCTGCACTTGCAAAATAGCTAGGACAGGGCGGACGAAAGTTAGGATATGAATCAAGCCTCCAACGGACAGGACTCAGCAATGACCAACCCGATCATTCTTCCCGATCTCATGACGCTGACCGCAGCGTCGATTGCCCCGGCCGAAAAGGTGCTGGAAACCGCAACCGCCACGCTGCGCGATATGGTCACCAAGGACGGCCGCGTTTCGGCTGGTCTGATCGAAGCCAACCAAACCGCCGTGCACGGCCTGTCCTGGCTGGCCACCTATGTGGAATCCCTGCGCCAGATGCAGAAATGGGCCGAGAACCTGCAAGGTGACGGCAAATTCGGAGAGGTCGAGCAGATCATCCTGCAAATCGCGTTCGGTGAATACCTGCACCACATCGCGGGCGGCATCCCCATGAGCCAGAACGAAATGTTCCGCCTGGCCGATATGGGCCTGGGCTGGGACGCGCTGGCGCCCTTCCAATGTGCCGAAATCCAAACCCTGATGGCCAAGGGCAACACGCAAAACGCCCGCACCCGTCTGGTGGACCTGATGCAGGAACACTCGGCCAACATCACCGTGGGCGCCACCGGCCTGGACGATGAACTGGAGATGATTCGCGAACAGTTCCGCCGCTTTGCCCTGGAAAAGGTCGAACCCTTTGCGCACGAATGGCACCTCAAGGACGAACTGATCCCGATGGAAATCATCGAAGAGCTGGCCGAAATGGGCGTCTTCGGCCTGACCATCCCCGAGGAATTCGGCGGCTTTGGCCTGTCCAAAGCCTCGATGGTTGTGGTGTCCGAGGAACTGTCGCGCGGCTATATCGGCGTCGGTTCGCTGGGCACCCGGTCTGAAATCGCGGCCGAGCTGATCCTGGCTGGCGGCACCGACGATCAGAAAGAAAACTGGCTGCCGAAACTGGCCTCGGCCGAGATCCTGCCGACCGCCGTGTTCACCGAACCCAACACCGGCTCGGATCTGGGCAGCCTGCGCACCCGCGCTGTCAAAGGCGAAGACGGCGATTACACCGTCACCGGTAACAAAACCTGGATCACCCACGCCGCACGGACCCATGTGATGACCCTGCTGGCGCGGACTGACCCCTCGACCACCGATTACCGTGGCCTGTCCATGTTCCTGGCCGAAAAAACCCCGGGCGACGACGCAAACCCCTTCCCGACCGAAGGCATGACCGGCGGCGAAATCGAGGTCCTGGGCTATCGCGGCATGAAGGAATACGAACTGGGCTTTGACAACTTCAAGGTCAAAGGCGCGAACCTGCTGGGCGGCGAAGAGGGCAACGGCTTCAAACAGCTGATGCAAACATTCGAGGCCGCCCGCATCCAGACCGCCGCGCGCGCCATCGGCGTGGCACAGTCGGCGCTGGACGTGTCGATGCAATACGCCCAAGACCGTAAGCAGTTCGGCAAATCGCTGATCAACTTCCCGCGTGTGTCGGGCAAGCTGGCGATGATGGCCGTCGAAATCATGGTTGCCCGCCAGCTGACCTATTACTCGGCCTGGCAGAAAGACCACGACAAACGCTGTGACCTGGAGGCCGGCATGGCCAAATTGCTGGGCGCGCGCGTGGCCTGGGCCGCAGCCGATACCGGTCTGCAAATCCATGGCGGCAACGGTTTCGCGCTGGAATACAAAATCAGCCGCATCCTGTGTGACGCCCGTATCCTGAACATTTTCGAGGGTGCCGCGGAAATTCAGGCTCAGGTGATCGCACGTCGCCTGCTGGGCTAAGCCCCCAGTCGGGTTTTGAAAATTGGGCGGCCCCTGGCGGGGCCGCTCTTTTTGTTTGGCCAGACCTGCGGTCCGGCCGTATGAGTATTTCAGGCAAGATGAAACGCAGCGGCGGCGCAGAGCCAAGGCTGGACGCGGCGCCCTGATATGTGGCAATGTCAATCAAATTCGCGCAAACAGGAATACCCAATGACAAAACCTTGTATCATCTGCTGTGCCATCACGGGCAGCGTCCCGACCAAAGCCGATAACCCCGCCGTTCCGATTTCGGTGTCCGAACAAGTGGAATCGACCCAAGAGGCCTTTGAGGCGGGGGCTGCGATCTGCCATGCGCATGTGCGCAACGATGACCAGACGCCCTCCTCGGACCCAGAGAAATTCGCGCTTCTGAAGGAAGGTCTGGAAAAGCACTGCCCCGGGATGATCATCCAGTTTTCCACCGGCGGCCGGTCTGGCGCGGGGGAAACGCGTGGGGGAATGCTGTCGCTGCGGCCTGATATGGCCTCGCTTTCGGTGGGGTCGAACAATTTCCCGACCCGCGTCTATGAGAACCCACCGGCCCTGGTGGATTGGCTGGCCTCCGAGATGAAGACCTATGAGATCCGCCCAGAAATCGAGGCTTTCGATCTGTCGCATATCCATCATGCAGCGCGGATGTATGCGGATGGGCGGCTGGTGGACAGCCCCTATGTGCAGTTCGTCATGGGGGTGAAGAATGCGATGCCCGTGGATCGGGATGTGTTCGATTACTACATTAAGACCATGCAGCGCCTGCTGCCCGACAGCGAATGGTGTGCCGCCGGGATTGGCCGCGATCAGATCACGCTGAATGAATGGGTTGTTCGTGCCGGCGGTCATGCGCGCGCCGGGCTGGAGGATAACGTCCGTCTGGATCGCGACACGCTGGCGCCGTCGAATGCGGCGCTGATTCAGCGCGTTGTGGATCTGTGCGAGAAATACGAGCGCCCCGTTGCCACCGTTGCTCAGGCGCGGGACATTCTGGGACTGCGCACTGCCTGATCTGTGCGGGCCAGGACCGGGGTTCCCCGGTCTTGGCAAAGCCTGGTGCTGTCGCTAGGCAGGACGGGATTTTTCCTGCCAGATAGGTGCCTGCCATGCCCGCTCGGGTTCCTGCCAAGGTCGTGTTGCTGATCTGTATTGCGACCACGTCGATCGTCGTGGGAGATGCGGCCGGCAAGCTGCTGACTCAGAGCGGTGTCAGCCCGTTTTTCATCGCCTGGTCGCGGTTTGCATTGGCGGCGGGGCTTCTATTGCCGCTGTCCGGCATGACACGAGCCGAGCTGCCCCAGCTGTGGAATTGGCGTGTGGTCTTGCGGGCGGCGCTGATTGCCGGGGGGATATCCTCGATCCTGACGGCCCTGCGCACCGAACCCATCGCCAATGTCTATGGCGCGTTTTTTATCGGGCCGGTGGTGGCCTATGCCCTGTCCGTCCTTCTGCTAAACGAGCGGGTGACGCGGGCGCGAACCGTCCTGTTGGCCATCGGGTTCCTGGGCGTTTTGATGGTCGTCCAGCCCAGCACACAGATGGGGCCGGGGATGCTCTTCGCGCTGTTGGCGGGCATGTGCTATGGCAGCTATCTGACCGCGACGCGCTGGTTGGCCGGCCAGTACCGGCCGCGTTTTCTGCTGACAGCCCAGCTGGTGATCGGAGCACTCTTGTTGGCGCCCCTGGGCCTGACCCATTTGCCCGGCGCGGGCAGCCCTGCGATCTGGGGGTTGGTGTTGCTCAGCGCGCTGGCCTCGGCCTTGGGGAATTTCCTGCTGGTGCTGATCAATCGCACCACGCCCGCGACGATCTCGGCTCCGTTGATCTATTTCCAGCTGATTGCCGCCGCCGTTCTGGGTATCGTGGTGTTTGCCGACTGGCCCGATCTGCTTAGCCTGTTGGGGCTGGGGGTTATCCTTGCCTCGGGTCTGGGTGGGTTCGTACTGGCCCAGCGGAATAAATAGGGGCCGCGCCAGACAGACTTGGCACGGCCCCCGCATGAGCAACCTGGTCAGGGAAGGAGACGTCAGAAGCTCATGATCTTGGTGTTTTCATCCAGCATCGCGCCCGCAATCGCCGGGGGCTTTGCGGCGGTGATCCCATCCAGCAAGGCATCGGCGCCCAGGCCCTTGTTCGGCAGGTAGATCGCGCAGACCTCAACCTTCGTCGGGGTTTTTTCCATGATGATTTTCATCAGACCCTGGGGGCTCATGCCCTTGGGGGCTTGCGGCGCGGTGGCGCTGGCTGGGGCGTCCTTCAGGGCCAGATCCGCGGCCGGACCACACAGCAACACCCGAGCCTGCGCCCCTGCCTGCACGGCACTCATCGTCAGCACCATCGCCATCAGCTGAGTCTGCGCGTCGGGCGCAGTCAGCATTGTCAGCAGCTTGGACTGATCATCATCGGCCAGCGCCGGGCTGGTCAGGGTGGTCGCAGCCAAGGCAGCGGCGGTCAGGATACGTTTCATGGATACCTCTTTCAGGTTGGTTAAGAAATCATTCGGGAACGCAGACCTCACCCGCCGCCATGGCGCGCAGCGTCCGCACCACCAGCGCAGCGATGATCACGACCAACACGCCCAGCAGACCCGTCCCCAGATACAGATGCGCCGCGCTGCCGGTCTTGGCCGCAAAGTTGAAGCTGGCGATTGTCACCGCCGCAAAAGGAAAGCTCAGCGCCCAGAAACTCATGGCAAAGGGCAGTTTCACGATCCGGGGCAGCTGTACCGCCACGATCAGTGTGAACAGATACGCCCCGTTCAGCAGGATCCGCGCCAGGCTATCGACCTCGCCGATCAGCCGCACCCAGGCGACAAACCCCACGGCAGGCGGCGCAATCAGGATCACCAGGGTCGGCTGCAACCGGCCCGGCAGCGGATCGTGAAAAATCAGCCGGTTCATCACCAGGGTCATCAGGACGACCCAGAAAATCAGCCCGACGGACATGAAATACCAGCTGATTTCCGGGTGGCCCAGCGGCACGCCCGCGATCGGCACGATCACGTTCCCCACCGCCGGGATGAACCACGCCGGGTTCAGGTGCCCCGTCTGGAACGACCGCGCGCCGATCCAGCCCGACACCACTGCGATGGTCAGAACGCCCTGCAACAACATGCCTGCGTACCACATCGGCTCGGCGATCGAGGGTAGCCGCTCGATGCTGGCCACTGCCAACAGCAGCAACGAAATCGAGATCGCCGGGAAAAATGCCATCCGCACCGGGTGGTTCCACTCGTGCCCCACGGCATGCGGATATTTCACCGCCTTCGCCAGGTATCCCAGCGACACCGCAGCGAACATCGCCATCGCGACATAGTAAATCACGGTCGAGCCCAAATCCCCGACTTTCCATGCCCCGCCTGCCGCGTGCAGCGCCAGTGCAAGGCCGCTCATCCCCATGATGGTGGCGAAAAACGTGACCGGGTAATGCTCTAGGCTGCTCTCGGTCGGTTCTTTTGTCGTGTCTGTCATGTGCGTGTCCTTCCCTAAACCCGCAAATCAGCAATATATGCCGTTCATTGCATGCGATTCCGGCAATGGCTTTGACCTATGTCAAAAGATGTTTTGCCCGCATATCTTTTTCACCTCCCCAAACGCCAAAGGCCACCCCAAAGGGTGGCCCGGCAAATCGTCGTTCAGTGTGGTGCGTCTTAGCCCGCGCAGATGCGATCCGACAGGACCGCCCCCATATAGTCGTTACGCGCAAGATAGGACGCAATTTCCGGTGCTGCCGCGTGGCTCTGGAACCGGGGGGCCAATGCCCGCAGCAACAGCCATTCCGACAGCGCCATGAAATCGGCTGCCTTGGCCGCCGCATCCGTCGATCCTGCCAGCGCCGCGCGGGCCCGTGTCCAATGCGCCACTGCCTCGGCCGGTGCATTCGCCCCGGTAAAGGCCGCGAACCGGTCGGCGGCCTCGGCCGCGCGGCCCTGCAACAAGCGCGTCGTCAAGGTCAGCGCGTGGATGCCGCTGGCCCCTTCGTAGATCCGGCAGATCCGCGCATCACGCCAGACCTGCTCGACCCGGTATTCCTGCAAATAGCCATAGCCGCCCAGACATTGAATCCCCAGATCCGCCGCACGCGAGGCCGATTCCGTGCAGAAATGCTTGGCGATTGGGGTCAGGAATTCGACCAGCATCGGGTCGCTCTCTTTCTCCAGTTCGACAATCGCCAGATGGCTGATCGCACGACCCAACAACGACAACGCGCGCATTTCATTCAGCATGTTGCGCACATCTGCGTGCTGATCCAGCGTCGCGGGCTGCCCATCGGCACCACGCCCCTGCACCCGTTCAGCGCAATAGGCCGCGGCAATATCATGGGCGCGCGTCGCATGCGCCACCCCTTGCAGCGCGACATCAATCCGAGCGTGGTTCATCATCGTGAACATTGCCTTCAGGCCCGCGCCCTCTTCGCCGATCAGCTCGGCCTGGACTCCGTCAAAGGCCATCTGACACGTGGGCGAGGCATGCAGCCCCATCTTTTCCTCGATCCGGGTGACGGTGATCGGGTTGCGGCTCCCGTCGGGCAGGTGCGACAGGCAAATAAACAGCGACAGGCCTTTGACGCCGCTGTCGGCATCGCCCGTCCGTGCCAGAACCAGATGGAAAATCTCATCCGTCATGTCCTGATCACCGCCCGAGATAAAGATCTTCTCGCCGGTGATTTTCCACGCGTCGCCGTCCTGTACCGCCCGCGCGCGAATGCGTCCCAGATCCGAACCCGCCCCCGGCTCGGTCAGGCACATGGTCGACAGCCACTCGCCCGAGGCCATGCGCGGAATATAGGCCGATTTCTGCGCCTCCGTGCCATAGTCCAGCAGCGTGCGCACGGCGCCCGGCACCAGCCCCGTCACCATCTGCATCGAGTGGTTCGCCCCCGAGAAAACCTCGGACACACAGGCCAGCGCGACGCCGCCCATGCCCTGCCCGTCGTATTCCTCGGGAACGGTCAGCCCCGGCCAGCCCTGTTCAGCATAATCCGCATAGGCCTGTTTGAACCCGTCAGGCATGATCACCCGACCGTCCTCCAATCGGCAGCCCTGCGTGTCGCCGACCTCGTCCAGGGGGGCGATTTCACCCTCGGCAAAAGAGGCGAACGCCTGCGTGATTTCACGCATTAAATCCCCGTCCCAATCGTGCAGGGACGCGGCACCGCCGACCTCGGTCAGCGTGAAAAGAATGTCATCGACGGGGGCTGCAAAGGGTTTCATCGCAAACGGTTCCTTAGGCAATAGAGGGGCAGTCCCGCCCCACAAAGGGGCGGGCGATTGGCGTCAGATCTGGGGCCGGGGCCTTACATCAGGCCCAGCAGACGGGCCCCGTTGTTTTTGGTGATGTCTTCACGCAGGTGATCCTTGATGTCGATTTTTTCGAAATCGGACAGCCAGCGTTCAGGCGAAATCATCGGCCAGTCCGAACCGAACAGCACCTTTTTCTTCAGGATCGAGTTGCAGTATTTCACCAGGATCGGCGGGAAATACTTCGGCGACCAGCCCGACAGATCAATATAGACGTTGGGTTTGTGCTGAGCGACCGACAGCGCCTCTTCTTGCCAGGGGAAAGACGGGTGCGCGAGGATGATTTTCATCTCGGGGAAGTCCACCGCGACGTCATCCATATACATCGGGTTCGAGTATTTCAGGCGCATCCCGTTGCCGCCGGGCATACCGCTGCCAACGCCGGTCTGGCCGGTGTGGAACAGCGCGATGCCGCCCGCCTCGGCGATGGCCTCGTACAGTTCATAGGCCATCCGGTCGTTGGGATAGAACCCCTGCATCGTCGGGTGGAACTTGAAGCCCTTGATGCCGAAATCCTTGATCAGACGGCGTGCCTCGCGGGCGCCCATCTTACCCTTCCAGGGGTCGATCGACGCAAAGGGGATCAGAACGTCATCGTTCTCAGCGGCCAGCTCGGCCACCTCTTCGTTCTTGTAGCGGCGATAGCCGGTTTCACGCTCGGAATCGACCGGAAAGATCACCGCGGCGATGTTCTGTTCGCGGTAATGCGCGGCGGTTTGCTGGATGGTCGGCGGGTGCGACCAGGGCGCGCCAAAATAGTTGGCCATCGTCGCCTGCAGATCGTCATAGCCATCATCCGAGTGACAGCCGCAGGGCTCTTCGGCGTGAGTGTGGAAGTCGATCGCGCGGACCTTTGTGATATCCACCATGGAAATTCCTCTCAGTCTGTTGTGCCGGTGGCAAGTGCGGGAGCCTCCGGCGGGAGTATTTGTGGCAAGATGAAAACGGTCAGACCCGGATCACATCCGCGTCGGCATCGTCATAGATCCGGGCGACCAGATCGGCGCGGCGGGTCAGGACTTTGCGCATGTTCAGGTTGCCCTTGGCGGTGATTTCATGATCAGCCAACGAGGGCGGCTCGGCCAGGACCAGCGCGCGCCCGATACGGGTGGAGCTGCCGGTGGCGTCTTCTGCCAGCGCGGCCAGACCGGCGCGCACAGCATCAATAACCGCAGGATCGGTGATGATCTCGCCGGGGTTGCCGTTCGCAGGTTCCGCCGGGAACAGCAGGACGCCGATTTCCGACTGGTCCTGCCCGGTGATCACCAGATCGCCAATGACGCCTTCGAGGGCGGTCATCAATTGGCCGCGCAGCGCGGCGCAGCGCACCCAGGTGCCCGAGGTCAGTTTGAAATCCTCGGAGATCCGCCCGTCAAAGCTGAGACCGCGATCCGGGTTTTCCGCGTCGACGAATTTAACCGCATCTCCGGTGATCAAGAAGCCCTCGGAATCAAAGCTTTCCTTGGTTTTTTCTTCGTCTTCGAAATAGCCGGGCATGATGTTCGGCCCTTTGCAGCGCAGCTCGTAGCGGGCATCGTCATCGGGGATCAGCTTGATCTCGGAGCCCGGCACCGGCACGCCGATGATGCCCGAACGCTCCACCCGTTCATGCACGATCAGCGTGGCGGGGGCGGTTTCCGTCATGCCCCAGCTGGACACCATCAACGGCACCTGGCCGGTGACTTCGGTCGCCATTTCACCCAATGCCTGCCAGATTTCCTGCGGCAGCGATGCGCCCGCATAAAAGGTGAAATCCAGCCCAGAGAAGAAATCGCGGCGCAGTTCCGGGTCTGCCTTCAGGGCTTCGACCTGACGGGCGAACCCGATGGGCACGTTAAAGGCCAGCGTGCCGGTGTGCATCTTCATGTTTTCCAGCGTGCGCGGGAACAGCTTGTCCGTGGGTTTGCCGTCGTCGATATAGATCGACCCGCCGTTGGCCAGCATCATGTTAAAGTTATGCGAGCCGCCGAACACGTGGTTCCAGGGCAGCCAGTCCAGGATTTTCGGCGGACGGGCGCGCAGCACCGGAAAGGCATCCGCGATCTGGGTCTGGTTCACGCACATCATTTTATGCGTGGTGATCACGCCCTTGGGGTTCGACGTCGACCCCGAGGTAAACAGGATTTTCGCCGTCGTGTCCGGGGTCACGGCTGCATGGGCGGCATCCACATCTGCGTCGCCGCCTTTCAGCGCCTCGGTCATCGGGATCACGTCACGCGGGGCGCCTTCGGGATTGCTGGCCAGGATGTCAAAGCCCTTCAGCGCTTCCATGCCGACCGCGCCGCTATAGCGGGCAGCGTCATCGACGAACAGCAATCCGGGGCGGACTTTCTCGATTACATACAGCAGCCGGTCATGCGCGCCGGGGATCAGCGAATATTGCTCGGCCACCGGGACGCTGGCCATGCCGATATATTGCGTCGCCAACGCCAGCAGACCATGATCCACCGAGTTGCCAGACATGATCACCACCGGGCCCTTTTTGTCATAGCCGTTTGCCAGCAGCCAGGCGCCCAGGGTGCGCACGATTTCCAGCGCCTCCTTAAAGGTGACTTCGCGCCAGCCGGGGCCATCACGTTCGGCGATGAACACGGCGTCGGGCGTTTTTTCGGCCCAGGCATGCAGCCAGTCCCCAGTCGAGCGGGCAACCTCGCCCATCGGGTGCGACGAACGCAGGACAAGCGAACCATCCTCGCGGGTTTCGGTCAGCACATCTTGGGGTACAGTAATCGATGCGGTCATGTCGGTGGATCTCCTCAATCCAGGGGGTCGATGCGGCTCAGCAGATTGACCAGCTGTGCACGTTCTTCGAGGCTCAGATGAACCAGTCGTTCCTCTTCCGAGCTGGTCAGAGCCTGCGCGGCAGCATCCCGTTGCTTGATGCCGGCCAGCGTGGCCCGCAAGGCATAGGACCGCCGGTCCGTTGGCACCCGGAAACGCCCGATCAGGTTCGCCTCTTCCAGGGCGTCGATGATCAGCACGGTGTTGGATCGTTCCATGTTCAGGGCAGCGGCCAGTTGCGACTGGGTCACGTCCGGGTTGTCCACGATCACGCAGAGCGCGGAAAACGTGGTGATCCGCAGCCCGAAACGCTCAAGCGTGCGGGCCGCGTTGGTTTGCATGATGTTTGACGCGCGCTTGACGTTATACCCGGCATAGCTTCGCAGATGCCGATCCAGCAGGGCAGTCCGGGCAGCGGCGGGCGTGGTCGCGGTTTTGGCAGGTTTGCGTCCCATCTGCGTCACCGGAACGTCGGTGCGCGTTTGTCCAGAAAGGCGCGCAGCCCTTCTTCGGCGTCGGGGCTGGTTTGGGTCAGCGCGGCGCACAGGCTCTCGGTGAACAGGCCGTCCTGTTTGGACATGTCTTCGATCCGGGCCAAGGCGTGGATCATGACATAGTTCGACAGACCGGCGTTTTTCGCGATTTTCCGGGCCAGATCCAGCGCCAGCGCCAGCGCTTCGCCTTCTCCGACCGAATAATGCGCCAGACCCAGGGACAGGCCTTCGTCGGCGTTGTATTTGCGGCCGGTCAGCATCATTTCGGTCATCCGGTCGGCGCCCAGGATGCGCCCCACACGAACCGAGGCCCCGCCGCCGACATAGATGCCGCGACGGCCTTCGGGCAGCTGAAAGATGGTCGAGGGTTCCGCAATCCGCACATGGGTCGAGGTCGCCAGCTCCAGGCCGCCCCCGATTGCCGCGCCAAAGATTGCCGACACGACCGGCAGACCGCCGTATTGGATTTTGTCCATCACGCCGTGCCAGTTGCGCGAATGGCGCATGGTGCCTTCGGCGTCACGGGCGACGTGCTCGCTCAGATCCAACCCCGAACAATAATGCCCGTCCGTCCCTGCCAGCACGACGACCTTGGCCTCTTTCGGCGGGTTCGAGAAAAACCCGTCCAGCGCCGCCAGCAGTTCGTCATTCATGGCGTTGCGCTTGCCGGGGCGGTTCATCGTCACAACGGCGATATTGCCCTGTAGCTCGACCTTAAGGATTTCGGTGTCTGTCATTGCTATCTCCACTATTAGCTATGATTCATAACTATATCCGCACAAAGAGTCCAGAAATTCCTTCGCTGCGGCTGCGAAATTTCCAGACAAAAAAGCGCCCCGAACCAAGGGTTGGGGCGCTTCTATTTTGTTTTGTTTCAATCGCTTATCAGTGCAGCAACCGCACCAGGAACAGCGTGATACCGGGGAAAATAACCAGCAAAGCCACCCGTACAATGTCCGACCCGACAAAGTACATCACGGCCTTGTAGGTCTCGATCATCGGGGTTTTCCGGTCCATCGAGTTGATGACGAACAGGTTCATCCCCACCGGCGGTGTGATTAGACCGACCTCCACCACGATCAGAACGATGATGCCGAACCAAATGGCGACTTCCTCGGTGGTCATGCCGAAATCCAGATTCGAGATGATCGGAAAGAAGATCGGAATGGTCAGCAGAATCATCGACAGACTGTCCATGACGCACCCAAAAATCAGGTACAGCGCCAGGATCAGCGTCAGGATCAGCCACGGGCTCAGCCCCAGTCCGACAACCCATTGCGACAGCTCTTGCGGGACTTGGCTTTGGGCCAGGAACCCGTTGTAGAACCCGGCGCCCAGCACGATGAAGAAAATCATCGCCGTGCCGCGTGCGGTCGCAATAAAGCTCTCGACCATGGTCGATTTAGTCAGCCCGCCATTGATCAGCGCGATCAACCCGGTGCCAAACGCCCCGACGGCCGCGCCTTCGGTTGGCGTGAAAACACCCAGATAAATCCCGCCGACGACGGTGACAAACACGATCAGAACCGGCCAGACTTCGGCTAGGGCACGGAACCGTTCCGACATTGGCTGCGGTTCACGCACGCCTGCCGCATCCGGGTGCAAACGCACATAGATCGAGATGGTCAGCATATAGCCCAGCGCCGCCAGGATGCCCGGAATGAACGCCGCCAGGAACAGTTTGGCGATGTTTTGCTCGGTCAGGATCGCATAGATCACCAGGATCACCGACGGTGGGATCAGGATGCCCAGCGTCCCGCCCGCGGCCAGCGTGGCCGTGGAAAACCCGCCCGAATAGCCATAGCGCTTCAGCTCTGGCAGGGCGACCTGGCTCATGGTGGCGGCAGTGGCCAGCGACGATCCGCAGATCGACCCAAAGCCCGCACAAGCGCCAACAGCCGCCATGGCGACCCCGCCCTTGCGGTGCCCCAGAAAGGATTCCGCCGCCTTGAACAGTGCCTGGCTCATCCCGCCCAGGGTCGCGAAATGACCCATCAGGATGAACATCGGCACGATCGACAGCGAGTAGCTGGAGAACGTCGAGTATGTTTCAGTTTTCAGTTTGGCCAAGCCTACGACCCAGCTGCCGTTGATGAAATACAGGCCCAGCAGACCGGCCAGGAACATGGCCAGCCCGATCGGCACCCGCAAAAAGATCATCACCAGCAAAAGAGGAAAGGACGTCAGTCCGATTTCAAGATTGGTCAATGCTCAGCCCCTCCGCCGACATGGATGATTGTGCGCCCCGAGAGGAACTCGGCGATCCGCACGACGGCCATATAGACCGCAACAACAGCCGATACGCAGGCGGCGACCAGACTGGCGGCATAGGCCCACCAGATCGGGAATTGCAGCAAAAACGTCGTCTCTTGATACCGCATTTTCGATTGCATGCCTTCGTACAGGCGCCAGGCGATCAGGATCAGCACGATTGCAAACAGGATCTCAACGATCATCTGGATGAAACGGTTGATCTTCACCGGCAGCGCCGAGGTGAAAATATCCACCGAGGCATGCCCCCCAGTGATCTGACACAGCGGGATAAAGGCGAAAATGGCAAAGGCGATGCCCGCTTCGACGATTTCGAAATCGCCCAGCACCGGACCCACGCCGGTGTCCAGCAGGGTCTGTGCGAAGTCGCCCAAAATGGTATTGGCAAACCCGGAATGGAAAATCGAATTCAGCGTCCGTCCCAGCACTGACACACAGGTCAGAAGCACCAGAAAAGTCAGAATGATTCCGCCCAAGATTGCCATGTACCGGGCAAGTTTGTTCATGAACTGTTGCATGAATGTCCTCGTCCTTGATGAGAGAGGGGGGGGTTCAGCGACGCCACGACAGGAAACCCCCTGCCGTGGCCGCGTTAGGGTAATTTGGCCCTTACTTGGTGTGCGATGCAATCAGGGATTTCGCCTGATCCAGCAAAGCCTTGCCATCATAGCCTTTTTTGGTCATTTCAGCGACCCAGTCGACCTCTTGCGAGGCGGCAGCGGCTTTCCATTCGGCGACCTGAGCTTCGTTCAGTGCGACGATGTTGTTGCCCATCTCGACGGCTTTGGCGCGCGACGGTGCGTCCGACGCAGCCATGGTTTTACCCGCCCAAGCCGAGACTTCAGCACCCGAATTGGCGTCGATTACGGCCTTCAGGTCGTCGGGCAGCGCGTTGTACTTGTCCTTGTTCATCGCGAAAATGAACGTGGTGGTGTACAGCGATGCATCGCCGAATTCGGTGTGGTTGTGCACCAGCTCAGGCACTTTCAGCGCGCCGGTGACTTCCCACGGGATGACGGTTGCGTCGATTACGCCTTTCGACAGACCCTCGGGGACGGCAGGCACAGGCATGCCGATCGGGGTTGCGCCCAGTTCGGTAAAGAACTTGTTGGTGACGCGGGTCGGGGCGCGCAGTTTCACGCCATTCAGATCAGCAGGCGTCGCGATCGGCTTTTTCGAGTGGATCAGACCGGGGCCGTGCACCCACAGGCCGATAACCTTGAAGGGGGCGTATTCCTTGTCCAGCATGTTGGCTTCGGCATATTCCCAATAGGCGCGGCTGGTGGCTTCGGCGTTGGTCATCATGAACGGCAGCTCGAATGCTTCGCCCTGAGGGAAACGGCCGGGGGTGTAGCCCGCAACAGTCCAGACGATGTCAGCGATGCCGTCTTCCAGTTGGCCGATCAGATGCGGGGGCTTGCCGCCCAGCTGCATCGAGGGGTAGCGCTCGATCTTGATGCGGCCTTCGGATTCCGCTTCGACTTTATCGGCCCAGACGTCCAGAATCAGCTTGGGCACGTTGGCTTGCGCTGGCAGGAACTGGTGCAGTTTCAGCGTCACGTCCTGAGCATAGGCCGTCGCCGCGGTGCCTGCCACAATGGCTGCTGCCGCTGCGGTCCGCAGGGTTGTTTTCAAAAGTTTCATTGGTCTTACCTCCCGTGGTTAAGATCATTGGTGGTCGGCTGATCCGACCATACGCGGGCCTCAGAAAGGCCCGGTATTCTTGGTCAGGCGATACGAACGCGTCACCTACTCCTACAGCAGGGCGTGACGCGTTGGTTACGCCTCGAAATCTGGTTGGTTCTTTGGGTGGGCCTCAACAAAGGCCGGGTTCGCTTGGCACTGTTCGTAAACGGCGTTGACGCGCGCAAAGCTCGATATATCGACGTTGAACCTCTCGGCCGAGAACACCTGCGGCACCAGGCAGATGTCCGCAAGGCTGGGTTCGTCACCGAAACAGAACCGGGTTGCCTCGCGTTTTTGCAGGATCTCCTCGCAGGCCTGCAAACCGTCCGTCAGCCAGCGCGACAGCCACGCGTTCACCGCGGTTTCGTCCAGCGCCAGGTCGTTTCGCAGGTATTGCAGGACCCGCAGGTTTTGCAGCGGATGGATTTCGCAGGCGATCACCTGGCTAAAGGCCCGGACCTGTGCGCGCAGGTCTTTGTCCTGGGGGATCAGCCGTGCACCGCCATAGGTTTCGTCCAGCCATTCGATGATTGCCAGCGACTGATACAGCTCTTGCCCGTCGTCAGTGATCAGCGCGGGGACCAGTTTCTGAGGGTTCACCGCGGCGAAATCCGGCGTTTTGTGCTGGCCGGTTTTCAGGTGGACGCTTTCGAAATCATACTCCAGCCCCTTCAAATTAAAGGCGATCCGGCAGCGATAGGCTGACGAGCTGCGAAAGTATCCCAAAAAACGCATCAGTTTCAGGTCTCCATCAGGGGCAGGGGGAAAGAGGTGCGTCCCAGGGCCGGGCCGTTGCA
>Ga0070724_10000890_pt1 | contig 19263 bp, 16 predicted proteins | sample tdDd001_FD_67278 | JGI IMG/M metagenome (GOLD analysis project Ga0070724, IMG submission 67278) | Marine sediment microbial communities from the Atlantic coast under amendment with organic carbon and nitrate - tdDd00.1 | ecosystem: Environmental > Aquatic > Marine > Coastal > Sediment | place... | reverse complement strand
CGCTGAGGAACTGGTGCATCGACTTTACCACCTGATGTGATGCTATCAATAACCAGTGACCCAGAGTCTGATGAAGTCACAAAGAAAACCAGCACTAACACAACGGCGAGTAGAGACAGAATATTACCCATTGGCAATGCATCAAACATTTGGAACATGGCAAGTGGAACTTCTGTTAAGCCTTTTTCGCCTAACGTACCGACTTTATTAACGATTTGATCAATCGCAACACCACCAAATACTGACATCCAAAGTATAGTAACTGCCGTTGGTACTATGAGTACTGCCGTCATGAACTCACGAATTGTTCGTCCACGAGAAATACGCGCAATAAACATACCGACAAAAGGTGACCATGAAATCCACCAAGCCCAATAGAAAACAGTCCAACCATGCATCCAAGCTTCATCTTCACGGCCAATCGGGTTACTTAATGGAATAATATTTTCAATATATCCCATGACCGTCGTCGGAATGGTTCCCATGGAGACTGCAAAAGTAACCAAAGCCACAAACACCACTAAGGCAAGTGCCAGCAACATATTGACGTTGCTGATAATTTTTACACCGCCTTCAATACCGCGGACTACAGAAATAACGGCTAACAAGGTCACAATAAAGATGATGGCAATTTGAAGCATTAAGCCATTATCAATGCCGAATACATGGTGAAAACCACTGGCGGCTTGTTGAGCACCAAGTCCAAGAGATGTCGCGAGACCAAAGAGAGTGGCAAGCACCGCTAGAATGTCAACAACATGCCCAGGCCAGCCCCAGGTGCGATCACCCAGAATTGGATAAAAGACTGAACGCATGGAAAGCGGTAAGCCCTTATTGTAAGCGAAAAATGCTAACGACAGTGACACAACTCCGTAAATCGCCCATGGGTGAAGTCCCCAATGAAACATTGTGGCACCAAGAGCCAGCTTAGCGGCTTCTGGTGTGTTTGCGGCGACATTAAGTGGTGTTTCGTACCAACCGGTAAAGTAGGCAACAGGCTCTGCAACACCCCAAAACATGAGTCCGATACCCATACCCGCAGCAAATAACATTGCTATCCATGACTTCATCGAGTAGTCGGTTTTGGCTTCATCACCACCTAAACGAATTTTGCCATATGGAGAGACAATCATTGCTACACAAAAAATCACAAAAATATTGGCAGACCACATGAACAATCCATCAAAAGCGCCAATAATTTTCCATTTTATGCCGTCTAATACGGATTTGGATGTTTCTGGGTCGGCCACTAATATGGCTAATAAAAATAGGCCAATTAAGGCAGCGCTGATCCCAAAAACAGGATTGTGAACATCAAAGCCCCATTTTTGAATATTATCTTGTCCGATGGTGTAATCGGTATTATCAATACTGTATTTATCTTTTCTAGTATTCATTGATCCTCGTTTAGAACAACTTTCATTCGAAAAATGTAGCCGTATTTTACTTTATTAGACGTCAACTTGCAGCCTATTGCTAAAAGCAATCACGTCTCATGTTGCTTTTCAGACAATAGATTATGAATTCTTGGTGAAAAACCTTAGTCAGATAGACTAATTGAGTGTTAAATCTAACTGACTCTGGGACTTCGACAATCACAATCTCTTTAACAACTCACTGATGAGCCTAACCAAAAGGCAGTGCCATTTTTATAGGTCCCATAAGCTCACAGCTACAAACGCAACAAATTTCCCCCCTGATACGGTTATTACCACTGTCACGCCTGACTCCATTTCATGGTATTTCAGGTTATTAAGTGTATTTTTCAAAGATCCCTTTTAGCTCAGATACACAAGATGCGACGTGATCTGGTTCTACCGACCAATTCTCAGGGTTTGCGCCACTATAAGCGGCAGCAACAGAGATAACTCTTGAGCCACCGCCCAGTGCCTGTTCAATATTTTTTGCAAACTTAACGTCGGCTTCATGATCTCCAACATACAAGACCAGTTTATTTATAGCCTCATCGAATATGTCGGTTAAACACTTAATACCGCCGAAAGGATGCGGTTTCTGTGAATTGCTGTCCAGATCGTCGTAGCCAACAACAGCTTGAAATGGCGCATCGACACGATTTTGCTTGAGCACATTCCATATGTTTAGCCGGGAATTTTGAGAACAGATCCCATGAGGAAGATGAGAAAACTGCTCGATGACCTTGTCTATTCCATCAAATAGCCTGACCTGAGTTTGGTTACTTTCTTGATGCTCAGCCCAAAGCGCCCCGGCCTCTAGCATCTCATTTTCGGTCAACCCATAGTAATTACGATACAAGGCTTGCCAGTTTTTTGCGCCATGGTTGGCTTCGTGGTAAGCCGATTCACTCAACAGGTATTTAGGAAGCTTGTCTCCAGTGAGATGTGGAGCAACAATAGATAAAATTGATTTTGTAATAGCGATGTTTTTGGGTACAGAATTTACTAAGGTTCCATCGTAATCCCACAAAATTGCCTGCAACTTCATAAGCTTTAATCCTTGAGATAGTTTTGACAGGATTATATAGCTTGTTAGTTTTATTGCATAAGCTTATTGCTGTAATGACATAGTTAACTATGGCTCTGTCATTAAATTAGCTACTGTTCATATTACTTGAACGTACATTGCCATTGACTCCACCTTGAACAGGAGGAGTTTCATGTAAAGAGTTTCGCTTCCATTCAGAATACAGCATCAATTCCCGAACATCTTCGATATCTGCTTTACAGATGCCATGATTAACCATCTCCTCATCTGTCTTTTCCCGCTCCATCATGTCTAAAATGACATCCAATTTACGATAGTTATGACCGATCCCAAACTCGTCGGTGATACCAAACATCATATCAGGAGAAGCGAGTTGATTCTGGATCTCATCGGGCAGCTTAAGGTATGACGCCAGCTGCCACACCTGAGTCTTGTACAGTCCCGTCATAGGCTGAATCGGCAGGTCGTCGACACCATCCTTAACAAACCAGCCAACTTCAAACTCCGAACGATTAGCTGCGCCGATGAGGATTAAGTTCTCTTGGGTTGCTTTTGTATTCAACAGCTCTCTTCGGTATATATGGCGCTCTGCAAACCCTCGATCAATATGCCTGATGGTAAAGTTATACATCAAAGACTTAATCCATGAACCATTACCGGCATTACTGCCAATTTTAAGTGATGTTTTAAATGGCACCTCCCCGTTAATAAAACGGTAAGAGTGTTGAATCAAACGGTTAAAGAGAGGCGAATAAGGTATCAACTTCATAATCAGAGGATCATAAATATTTTTTTTCTTCATTGCCGGTGATATATCAAAAATGTCGAGACCAATATCCAGCCAGTTTGCCATGATCACAGCTTTTTTCTCGGACTCTTTTTCGCTATCACGGTCATAAAGAAATGAAGCGTGCACCCTATCCTTTCCGACGGCCCTGACGGCAATAGAGAGCAGCACCGAAGAGTCGATTCCGCCGCTGAGGCCGAGCAGTATTCCATCGCTTTGTTGAGTCTTAACTAACTCTTGAAGATATGCTTTTATAAGCTGTACCGTTAATTGAGCATCGATAGTAAGGTTTACGTTCATCATAACCTCAATAATTTTGTTTTCATCTTCACATAACGCCTTAGCGATGAACCAAGGGTTAATCCGATTACATGCGCCAGGCCTTCTATAACCAGTTATGCGCCTGACGGTACGGGTATATCGTGCCTACAAAGATTTTAATTAGATTGCAGTTAAAACTATAATAAAAAAACAGCCAATTGCTTCGTTAAATTTGTAGAATTATTGAAGAGTTTGTCTGTTTTAGTCCGCTACATTAGAGATATTCCGCCCCCTAACTAAATAGTCTCGTCCACAAAAAAGCCCCATCTTTCGACAGGGCTTATACTTACATCAAATGCTGAATAACTGATATCTAGCTCAGCTTAAACTTACTCACCTCTTTAGCCATGATATTGGCATCGGCTAATAAGGTTTCATTTAGCTGACTGAGTTCATCGGAGACCGCCTGAGTATTTTGATAGATCTCACTGATCTTAAGTGCGTTACGGTTAACCTCTTCAGAGACTGCCGACTGCTCATGTGTAGCGGCGGCTATCTGTTCGTTCATACTGTCAATCACGCCCACTTCGTGGACAATTTTATCCAGATCCTGGCCAGCTTTCTCCGATTCAGTAACACTTATCTCAGCCTGGGATTTCCCCTTGTCCATCGCTTTAACGGCAACTACAGCAGCTTTCTCGAGGCGTTCAGTCATGTCCCTGATATCTTCGGTTGAGGTTTGAGCTCTCTGAGCCAAACTTCGCACTTCATCGGCAACAACGGCAAATCCCCTTCCCATCTCACCTGCACGTGCCGCTTCGATTGCAGCATTTAAGGCGAGAAGGTTGGTCTGTTCGGCAATACCACTGATCACGCCTAAGACACTCACGATACCTTGAATATCATTATCCAATTCATGTATCGCTGTCGATGCCTCGCCTATCTCCTGTGCTAATAGGTTAATACTGTCACAGGTCTTACTGACCTCAATATTGCCCTCTTTAGCTTCTACATTAGCCGCAGTGGACGCCTCAGACGCCTTGACCGCATTGACTGCGATCTCTTGCACTGTCGCACTCATCTCTGTCATCGCCGAGGCCACTTGCTCTGCCTCACTATGTCCGATAGCAACATCTTGCTGCATCGCGGTAGCACAGGTATCCATCCTCTCTGAGGCATGCAATAATCTATCGGTATTATCCCTTACCTTATGAATGACTTGTTCAAAATCATTCATCATATGATTAAAGGCCCTACCGAGTTCGCCAAGTTCGTCAGTAGTCTCACTTTTAACACGAACGCTGAGATCGTAATTTTGCTGCGCCGTACTGATAGTCGAGTGCAGGTAGTGCAGTCGATTATGCATGTATTTTGCGACAGTAACTGAGATAAAGATGACCAACGCGCCTGAAATAATCAATATAACTATGATGCTAAGCATCACAGATTGAGAGGCTTTCAACTGTTTGTCAGTAACCTTAATTAATGACTCAGATAACGACTTTTCGAATGCTCGAACCAATTCGATTCGGGCAGTTGATTTAGCAAACCAATTCTCGGCACTTTGCGCACTGATAGCCTCACCCTTTTGACTTAATGCAATCTGTCTCAGTGCCTGAACATCGGCTACGGCTTGAGAGCTGGTCAGTTGTCTATATCGGCTTTTTACCTCTTCTGAGGCCAGGGCAAGAAAGCGCTCTTCATAACTCGTTTGCTCCGATACCAGAGTGACAAACTTGATAAACATGCCAGGTTTAAAATCAGGATTGCCGAATGTCGAACTTAACACCGCACGCTCAATTCCCGCTCTCTCCTTCATCTGAAGATAAGCACTGAATGAAGCGGCCTGAATCGCTATCTCCTGGCTATCCCCCTCTTTAGCCGTTTGGTCGACAATACTCAATAACATCTTATTGAGCTGTGTGTAATAACCGACCTCTTCGGCCACAGATATCGACAGACTATCGACGCCTGAGCGGATATTGTTCAGTCTGGAAACTTCGGAATTAACGCGGCTCAGCTGAGTCGAGAATACCGCAGGTAAGGTATTATCGCGGACGAATGTATTAAACCCTGATAATTGTTTATCGGTTAATTGTCTCTGACCCGGAAGTTTACCGGCAAACGATTTGCCTTTGGACCCTAGAAAGCCGGCACTCATTCCCCGCTCTTTTTGTAACTCATGAACGAGATCACTATTCACGGTCGCCAGTTGACTAAGCACTTTTACCTGCTCGAGCCCGTGTCCCAGTTGATACTGGTTATATACAACAGAGGTACCAAATAGAATACAACCTATTATCGGAGGGAGTATGACGAGCATAAGTTTGTTTTTTATGCTTAAATTTCCGATCCATCGAAGCTTCATGAAAATATCCTTTCTAATGTCACTAAAGTTCACTTTCGACTTAAAGTTTAGCGTACATAGGGTTAATTTTTTGGATGTTATAGAAAAAAAGCCTCCAAAATGAAGACTTTTTATTCAAGATCATACTTGAAGGCTATTTGGCAAGACTATAGCAAAAGAATAGATGCTATTACGCGTTGCCTTTCACTTTCATATTTAATGTCTGTGCGAAATTCAGCATACGGTCCAATGGGATCAATGCGGCTTCACGAAGTGAATCATCGACAAATATCTCATGGGGAGTTGTATCTGTGGCAGTCAGAGACGCTTCAATGGCTTGAAGGCCATTCATCGCCATCCAGGGACAGTGAGCACAGCTTCTGCATGTTGCACCATTTCCGCCAGTTGGCGCTTCAATCAATATTTTATCCGGCGCCGCCTGCTGCATCTTGTAGAAGATACCTCTATCTGTTGCAACGATAAAGGTGTCATTATCCATTGTTTGTGCAGCCTTGATTAACTGACTCGTTGAACCAACGGCATCGGCCAGTTCGACGACACTAGCCGGTGATTCCGGGTGCACTAAAATGGCTGCCTCGGGATTTTTGATCTTCAGCTCTCGAAGAGCCTTGGCCTTAAATTCGTCATGAACGATACAATCACCTTGCCACATCAACATCTCGGCGCCGGTTTGCTTGGCAATGTAGCTTCCCAGATGACGATCCGGTCCCCAGATAATCTTCTTACCTTGACTATCTAAGTGTTCGACGATCTCAAGCGCGATACTCGATGTTACCACCCAATCCGCACGAGCCTTAACCGCTGCAGAGGTATTGGCGTACACCACCACGGTATGGTCCGGGTGAGCATCACAGAACTTGCTGAAAGTCTCAATCGGACAACCAATATCGAGAGAACAGGTCGCTTCGAGAGTCGGCATTAATACCGTTTTTTCCGGGCTAAGGATCTTTGAGGTTTCCCCCATAAATTTAACGCCGGCAACAATCAAGGTTTTCGCCGGGTGATCACGCCCAAATCTAGCCATTTCAAGTGAGTCAGAAACACAACCGCCCGTCTCTTCGGCTAACGCCTGAATCTCGGGATCTGTATAATAATGCGCGACCAGCACAGCGTCTCTTTCAACCAATAACTGCTTGATTCGAGCCTTGTAGTTAACCTTTTCAACGTCGGTTAACGGCAATGGCTTAGCAGGAAATGGGTATTGAACATTTTCGATTTGTGGGGCAGACAGACTCATGTTAAAACCAGAAAGAAATGTATATTAGCGAGATTATACGTAATTGAAGGCAAAAAATTAACTCATTTAAGTGTATTAGAAATAAAAAGAACGCATATCGCGTTCCTTTTACTTACCCTTCAGTCGACTACTGCATAGCGAGCAGCATCTCCTGAGGTTCTTCTAAGTATTGCTTCCACAAGTTACAGAATCGAGCAATCGTGCCACCATCAATAACACGATGATCACCAGACCAGCTTATCTGCATGATCTTTCTTGCTTCCACTTCGCCATCTGCGTTAAAGCGCGGTAACACCTGTAGCTTACCCAAAGCAACAATCGCCACTTCAGGCTTGTTGATGATAGGAGTCGCCACCGTTCCGCCCAGGGCACCGATGTTAGAGATAGAAACCGTTCCAGACTTAAGATCGCTGGGACTCACTCGACCACTGCGCGCTGCGGTAGTCAATCTGGTGATCTCTGCGGCTATCTCTAAGATAGACTTGTTCTGTACATCTTTAACGTTCGGAACCAGCAAACCCACTTTCGAGTCAACTGCCATACCTATGTTATGGCTGGAAAGATAGGTAAGTTCGGTGCAATCATCATTGACCTGACTGTTTATCACCGGAAACTGCTTTAGGGCCAGTGACATAGATTTCATGAAAAAAGGCATCATGGTGAGCTTGAGCTCATCGCTTGAGTACTTTTTCTTCATGCTCTCACGCAATGCGGCCAGTTCTGTTAGATCGATCTCTTCACAGTAGGTGAAATGAGGGATAGTGCTAACCGACTCTGTCATCATCTTAGCCATCACAGCTTTGACACCACGAATAGGCTCGACTCTGTCGATAGTCTGCCCGATATTTACAGAGCCAGAGTTCAGGCTCGGCGTAGATAAAGTGCTTGAGCTAACGTCATGTTCAGTAGTTGCGGACATTGTATTGCTATGGGCACTTGCCCCCGAATGATAACGTTCAATATCCTCTTTAAACACACGACCATTTTTACCGGTACCTGGAACCTTAGCGATATCGATATCTAATGTCCGGGCCAAGCGTCTGACTGCCGGGCTGGCTAATGCCTTACCCTGCGCCACCGGCTCTTTGGTATCGTCAGCTGCGGATATTGATTCAGCCGCATGAGTTACCTCGCTCCCTTCACTGACTGCAGCGGGCTGTTCCTGCTCCACCTCTACGGCAAACAGAGGTTCATGGACCTTAGCTAACTGGCCTTTACGATAGTGTAATTTGACGATTTTCCCCGACTTTATCGAAGGGATCTGAACCAACGCCTTATCTGTCATGACATCGGCTATGGGTTGGTCTTCGACGACTTGATCGCCCTCGCTCACCAACCACTCGACCAACTCACACTCTACAATTCCTTCACCAATATCCGGCAAAAGGAACTCTTCGATTTGAACTCCCTTGGGCGAAACCGGGGTCGCGACATCAGATGAAATAATTTCATCACTCTGCTCAACTGTGCAATTCACCTGCTCATCATTAACAGCTAAATCTTCGACGGACGGCGAACAATTTCCATTTAAATCAACAGAATAAAGTGGTGCATGCACCTTGGCAATCTCACCTTTGGCATAGTGAAGTTTTTTGATCACACCAGCGTGAGGAGCCGGGATCTGGACTAATGCTTTATCCGTCATAACATCAGCAATAGGCTGATCTTCACTTACGGTATCACCTTCACTCACCAGCCATTCGACCAGCTCACACTCGACAACACCCTCGCCAATATCGGGTAGAATAAACTCTTTAATCATTGCCAAGCTCCTAAAATTTAACCGTTGCTTTAATCGACTCAAATGTCTTCAGCGCATCTGGCATATATTCTTTCTCATGGATCAATGGATACGGGGTATCCAAACCACAGACACGACTGATTGGCGATTCAAGATAAAGAAAGCACTCCTCCTGTATCGTGGCTGCTATCTCTCCGGCAAAGCCCCCCGTTAATGGTGCTTCGTGATTGATCAGCAGTCGACCCGTTTTCTTAACCGACGCCGCCACGGTTTCAATATCCCAAGGTGCCAAGGTTCTCAGATCGATCACTTCGCAGGATATTCCCTGCTTTGCCGCCATATCGGCCGCCTCTTCGATGATCTCCATCTGAGCCCCCCACGCAAGAAGCGTGATATCGTTACCTTCGCGGACAACTTCAGCCTTGCCCAGCTCAATTTCATAATCGCCGTCGGGCACTTCACCAATGTTGGCGCGATAGAGACGCTTAGGCTCAAAGAAAACAACCGGGTTCTTATCTCGGATAGAGGCGAGTAACAGGCCTTTAGCCTGATACGCGTTGCGTGGTACCACGACTTTTAAACCCGCTGTTTGGGTAAAGTAAGCTTCCGGAGATTGAGAATGATAATGACCGCCGGCTATACCGCCACCGTAAGGTGTACGGTAGGTAATACCACCAACATTGAATTCATTACCACTGCGATACCTGAATTTGGCTGATTCATTCACAATTTGATCGATTGCCGGAAAAATATAATCGGCAAACTGAATTTCGGCTATCGCCGTCATTCCGTTAGAGGCTAACCCATTTGCGAATCCGGCAATCCCCTGCTCAGTCAAGGGGGTGTTGAAGCAACGCTCTTTGCCGTATTTTTCCTGCAGACCTGAAGTCGCACGGAATACACCACCAAAATGTCCGACATCTTCACCAAACAAAATCGCTTTATCATCTGTCTCGAATGCGAGTGAAAGCGCGTCATTGATGGCTTGTAACATATTAATTTTTGCCACGACTTATACTCTCCCAACGCTGTTTGGATATGAATCCGGGTACTTGTTCAGATGCTTCTTAAGGGATTTCAATTGCTGCTCTAATCTAGGTGTTGGCGCGTCATAAACATCCTCGACTATGGTATCGAGCTTCGACATAGGACGCTTTTCAGCAAGCTTCAGCTCAGCAAGTACCTCTTTACGGTACTTCTCATACAGGTCTGCGTCTTGTTTTTCAGTAAGCCAGCCCTTGTTAATCATCCATAACTTGAAACGTTTAACAGGATCATGTGTCTGCCATTTAGCCTCTTCCTCTTTAGAGCGATAACCCGATGGATCATCTGAAGAGGAGTGAGCACCGAGTCGATAGGTCATCGCCTCGATCAGAACAGGTTCTTTATTGTGGATAGCATGAGCACGTGCCTGTTGTGTCGCCGCCAATACCGCAAGCATGTCATTACCATCTACGCGTATGGTGTGTATGCCATAACCTGGACCGCGGCTGGCAATACCGTTGCCCATAAACTGCTCGCTGGTTGGTGTAGAGATGGCGTAACCATTATTGCGGCAGAAAAAGATGGTCGGTGACTTAAGCACAGCCGCCATATTTAATCCCGCGTGAAAATCGCCTTCAGAGGCTGCGCCTTCACCGAAGTAACAAACGGCGACATTACGCTTATCTTGCATCTTCAAGCTGTAACCCACACCCGTTGCCTGAGGTATCTGGGTAGCCAGAGGAGAGGAGATAGTCTGATAGTTAAGCTCGGCAGAGCCATAATGGATCGGCATTTGCCTGCCCTTACCAAGATCTTTCTCGTTACTGAACAGTTGATTCATAAACTGCTCAGTAGAAAAACCACGGTAACGTATCGCTGCATGCTCACGATATTGAGCTAAGATCACATCTTCGCTATCTAACGATGCCACACTTCCTATGATAGAAGCTTCCTCACCGGTACAGGTCATATAAAAACTGATACGCCCCTGGCGTTGAGCGCCTAACATACGTTCATCCAACACACGTGTAAAAACACAAGTATCATGAATCTTTGTTGCAAGTTCTTGATCTATAGTGGGCAAAACGGCATTTTCATACACGGTACCGTCCGCTTGCAATATCTTTAAAATAGGGACTGACACAGAGTCCTTATCGAGAAAACTGACACGATGGACAGTTTCATTATGGCTTGTTGCGTTGCTCATACTATTCTCTTATCAGCTGAGTGCATTTGTTATTTAGTGCGATCTCCACATAGAGAACGCCAATTATTGTAATACGCGGGAGAAACATTACGTTAACGTAAACTACCTATCAACTATTCTCACCCGCTTAATAAAAACTAACATCGACCTTGTGCGTATCTTTAGCTTTACATCCGCAGCTTGAAGTCATGGCGAAGACCGCTCTTATTCTTTTAACCTGTTGTCATATATGTACGCCGTAGAATGAATAGACAGGGCTTCTATATAACAACAAAGGTTAGTTGATGCCCCGGGAAGCATCATTAACATCACACTAATTCTATGTCGATTCAAGCTGAGTGCTTATAACATTGAGCAGAGAGCAAATTGCTCACTGCCGTAGCAATATTAGTTACCTAAATCGATATTCTCAGTGGTCGCAGGTTTCAGACAAAGCACGGTTCTCTGCCCCACGGGGACCTTAGCATTAGGAAAAACGACCGCTTCTACCTTATGCTCGACTTTGATATTTTTCCCCCCCTCTTTCGCAAGAATGTAGCCTTCAGGAAAGGAGGTGAAATTTTCGACATCATTGGCAAAGGTAAATTCGAAGTCATCAAACTCTTTATTAATCGCACGACAGACCTGATAGAGATTAACCTTATTCAGGTCAAACGTTGACAACTCCAGTGGTTCATTGCTAATCAATCTGTTTAACATCTCATTCAGAGCAATGAAGCGGGTCATGTCATTTTGACCCATAGGCAAGACTTTACCCAGCTCGATGGTAAATGCATCGGCTTGATAATTCAGAGATGAGAAATAACTGAAGGTGGTCGTAGGTTCGTGATGAAAAAGCACAGTATCGATACCACATGCCTCAAGAAACATGATCTGCTTACCACTAAACTGTCTTCCCGGACGATAAGGATAGATAGCAAACTTTTCATGCTTTGAACCGCGAATAGCCGTGTGAAGATCATAGTGAATTCGATGGCGATCTTCTGTCTGAGCGGCAAAAAATTTGTCTACATAAAATTCGAGCTTCTTAGCTCGGATCCTTTCAGGGTTAACCAATCCCTCTCCAGAGGAATGCGCCCCATTAAACAGACGGTTTAAGTTTTCATCAATAAAACGAGTTCCGTTTATAATCGCCGCAGGATTACCAAATAAAAAAAGCACCCTTTGTTTAGCGATGAGTTTCTCTTCAAGCAGCGCTTTAACCAGTTCATTGCACAGTTCTATCGGTGCAGTCTCGTTCCCATGGACGGCACAGGACAAGACAATATCTGTGCCTTGATTAACTTTAGGTTCAAATACGATAACACCGGTATCCCAAACTTCTACTTGAGTATGGTCACCCAGCAAGAATGAACAGGTTTCATCTAAGTGTTGAGGATGTGCAAGGGTGAGGTTTAAAAAGTCCTTAGACTCTTTTAGCGCTTGAAACACGAGATACTCCTTAATTGTTCCTGCACAAAGATATGTTCTGGAAACAGACATATAAGCACAGGATCCTTTTCTAGTTTTTATGAAAGCTCGAATATGGATAGTAACATTTTACGCTCGCGTCAGCCATTTATCGGCGGTGTAAATCTCCTTTTATCCACAAGGTTAACTCAAGTATTTCAATTTCTGTTTGCATTTCTCTCCGGAGTGAAACACAATGTAGACATCTGGCCATCCAGACGTTTATACGGATAAGCATATTTGGCCTGGGTCGAGTAACAAATTTAAGTGAGGTAGGTAATGGCTTTAGCGACATTTGGTGCAGGTTGTTTTTGGGGGGTGGAGTACTTTTTCAATCAGATCCAGGGAGTGACTAAAACCAGCTGCGGATATATGGGGGGCGATGATTCCTCTAGCAACTACAGTGAGGTAAAGTCCGGTAACACGGGTCACGCAGAAGTCGTTCAAGTGGAGTTCGATGAAAACCAGGTGTCTTACGAGCAGGTATTAGCTATATTTTGGCAGAACCATAATCCGACCAGCTTAAATCGCCAAGGTGGAGACATAGGCTCACAATATCGTAGTGCCATCTTTTTTCACACTAAAGCGCAAAAAGAGGCGGCCGAACAGTCCAAATTAAGCTTAGTGCGCAGTGGTAAATGGGGAGAGAGGCAGATAGTGACGGAAATTGTCCCGGTTTTACAATTTAACCGTGCCGAAGAATATCATCAGAATTATCTGGAAAAAAACAACTTACCCAGTTGTCACATCTCTTATTAAAGTCGGTTATAGGTACTAGGTTACAGGAAGTAGGAATAATACCCACAACCTGGAACCCAGAACCTGGAAACTGATTACTACTATTAATTCTTCAACATACGCTCGATGATCGACTGAGCCTCATCGATCACCAGCTCTAAGTGAGCCTGACTGATAAAACTTTCGGCATAGATCTTAAACAGGGCTTCGGTACCCGAGGGGCGCGCCGCAAACCAAGCGTTTTCGGTGACAACCTTGATGCCGCCTATACTGGCATTGTTGCCAGGTGCCCGGCTCATAACATTCTGGATAGGCTCACCGCCTAAGTTAATTGTTCCCAGAACATTCACGTCGACATCATTTGCAATAATATCGGCAAATTTCGTTTTCTTTTCGGTGCTGACAGGGCTATCGACGCGGCTATAAAAACTTTCTCCGTGCTGGGCGACTAATTCCTTATAACGTTCGGCCGGAGTCTTACCTGTGACAGCCAGAATTTCGGCGGCCAATAAGGCTAAGATAAATCCATCCTTATCGGTACACCAGGTGGTACCATCACGCCTTAAAAATGCCGCACCCGCACTCTCCTCTCCACCGAAAGCGAAACTTGCCTGAGCAAGACCATCGACGAACCATTTAAATCCGACGGGGACTTCACTCATCGTTCGTTGATGTTGGGCACACACTTTATCGATCATAGAGCTTGAAACTAAGGTTTTCCCTATCACCAGTTTTTGTGACCATAGTGGTCTGTGAGTGATCAAATAATCGATTGCGACGGCGAGAAAATGGTTTGGATTCATCAATCCACTGCCCGGACAAACGATACCGTGACGATCATAATCTGGATCATTACCTACACAGAGATCGAATCTGTCCTGATGTCGCAATAATCCGGCCATGGCATAGGGGGAAGAACAATCCATTCTGATCTTGCCATCTTTATCCAGAGGCATAAAAGCAAAACGTGGATCGACACTTTCATTGACCAGTTCGATATTGAGGCCATAACGCGCCGCTATCTTATCCCAATAATAGATGCCTGAACCACCGAGAGGATCGACACCAATACGCACGCCGGCGTCGGCTATCGCCTGCATATCGACAACGCTGGCGAGATCATCGACATAGGGAGCGATGAGATCGATAGACTCGATTAAGCTTGAGCCGATAGCCTGCTGGTAGCTGATTCTTTTGACCCCTTTAAGGTCATTGTTGAGATATTGATTAGCCTGCTGCTCTATCCATTGGGTTATCTCACCCTCAGCAGGCCCACCGTGCGGAGGGTTGTACTTAATACCACCATCTTGAGGCGGGTTGTGAGATGGGGTAATAATCAAACCATCGACGTTTTTTCCATCTTGCTTATTGGCGACCACAATAGCATGTGATACCACGGGAGTCGGTGTGAAACCGTCATCTTGATGCACAACAACCTGAATGTTATTAGCGATCAGGACCTCGATGACACTTATATAGGCCGCTTGAGAGAGTGCATGGGTATCGATACCCAGATAAAGGGCCCCTGATATGCCCGCAGATTTTCGATAGTCTACGACGGCTTGGCTAATAGCAAGGATATGCTGTTCATTGAAATTACCGTTAAACGCACAACCACGGTGGCCAGACGTGCCAAAAGTGACTCGCTGCTCAACAATATTGATATCCGGTGTTATGCTGTAGTAACAACTCATTAGCTTAGGGATATTGACCAAATCCTGTTGAATCGCTACCTGTCCGGCTCGCTTATGAATCGCCAAAGCTATCTCCTGATATATCAACTATTAAATGGATGCATAAAAAATTGCGCACCCTCAAGGATGCACAAGTTGTGATGTTCGGTTGGCTAAATGTTGTTTGTTATGGCTTCTATTTGTGCTTCGACAGTACCATATTGGTGAAGTACCTCGGTTAAAATAGTACGCTTCTTTGCAGTATTATTGTTCGTCGTGACCCAAAACCCACTTTGACCGATCTCTTTAGGGTTTGCAGATTTACTGGCCTTGAGCAATGAAGCTTTTGATGTCGCAAAATATAGCCTGTCTCTGCCTTGAATTTGCAGGACTTGAGAAAATTGGTCCGGTGCGGCTCGGTAAACAGCTTCGAGGATAAACAGAAAGCGTCCGACAGCTCCCTTTTGTGCAGCAAGTTCCTCTTTATTGATACTTTCAGTGAGGTCTTTGGCAATTTCTCTAATTTCAACAGGCGCGACAACATTCTCGGTTTGTTCCATACCCGGATGACTGATTGTCTCCGGAGTATCATGGTTCACCGCTTCGACGTTCAGGCCCAGCAAACGACGTAGGATATCTGAAGCACTCTCACCGATACGCTCGGTTTTTCCGGCTATATGGCGATATAACTCTTCATCAACCTCGATATATTTCATGACCTTAATCTTCCTTAAGTGAGATTTTACCTGGCTTGGTTCAATTACAATCAATGACTCGTTTGATCTTTGTTGTATTCATTAGATCGATTTCCAAGTGTATGTCATCTATGGCCTTATAATAAAGAGGCATTAGTTCTAAATTGTGATTGTTCTGCTGCTGTTTGCACAAACTCTGTCTATTTGATTAAAAAGTCACCACCCACTTTACTCAAGAAACATTGATTCTTGTCAAAATGGCCTGTTTAGAGGCACAATCCACAACCTGTTTTTAGGGTTATGGGTCAAGCATGCACTTTATATCAACAGGCCAAGGATCTACTGTCATATTGATCCATGGTCTTTTTGGCAATTCAGATAATTTGAAAACATTGGGAAGAACCCTGGAAGCTAACCATAGGGTCATACGTGTAGATGTACCTAATCATGGTTTGAGTTCACATTGGGAGTCGATGGACTACCCCACCTTGGCTCTAGCCATCATTGAGTTAATGGATAGATTATCAATTCCACGGGCACACCTGGTCGGTCACTCTATGGGTGGCAAAATAGCGATGGCCGCGGCACTTGACTACCCTGAGCGAATTCAATCTGTTATTGCGGCTGATATCGCGCCGGTAAGCTACCAATCCAGACACGATGCAGTATTTGCAGCACTTGACTCAATTGAGCTAAGCCAGGTCAAGAATAGAGGTCAGGCTTTGGCTCAACTATTAAATGCTGGCATCGATGAGGGTACGGCCCAATTTCTTCTGAAAAACCTGTCAAAGAGTGACACCGGCTTTCAGTGGAAAATGAACCTTTCGGGATTAAAAGCCTGTTACGCCAACCTTATTGGCTGGTATAATGAAAAAGCTGTTCCATTGCAATATATGGGTGCCAGTTTGTTCATTAGAGGAGGTGATTCAGATTATGTTACCTCTGAGCATAGACAAGCTATCTTAGCTCAATTCCCTCATGTGCAAGCAAAGACAATTGAAGGTACAGGTCATTGGTTACATGCACAAAAACCGAGCATCTTTAACAGAATCGTCTGTGACTTTATTGAAAAGCATGATAGGAATTAATCGCTCAAGTCCGTTTCATACACTCATTATCTATGGTATATTCGCGCCTCTTTTGGCCTGAGGAACCTTGAAATGTTATCTCAGTATATGGAACAAATTGAAGCATTAGGCTTAAACCTATTTTTTGCTTCGATTTTTTTCTTTATCGGCATGGCCATTCATGATGTGCTGAAACAGGGTAAAGTCCCTAAATTTGGCCGCTATATCGTTTGGTTAGTTTTATTTCTCGGCTGTGCCGGGTTTATTGCAAAAGGATTAATACAGATGTCCTGGGAAGGCTCAGGCATAGGTTAAACACTGATTAAATGGCAAAAGAAACATCAGACAGAACCACAATTGATCTGTTCGCAACAGAAAAACGCCGTGGCCGTCCCCGTAGTAACCCACTACCAAGAGACCAGCAGCTAAAAGTCAATAAGCGAAATCAGATCCAGCGTGATAGGGCTAACGGGTTAAAGCGAATAGAGTTAAAGGTGTCACAAGATTTGTATGACGCCTTGAATGATAAGGCTTTGGCCAGTAAAATTAGCCGCAGTCAACTAATAGAATTAATATTACAAGAGCAAATGACTTCTCAATAACTCTTGTGAACGAATCCAAAACACAGTGAATTAGATAAAGGAAAGACAATGGCAACTGTAGGTCTTTTTTTCGGTAGCGATACAGGCAACACTGAAGCCGTCGCCAAGATGATCCAGAAGAAGCTGGGTAAGAAGATGGTCGATGTTAAAGACATCGCCAAGAGCACCAAAGAGCAAATTCAAGAGTATGATCTATTACTTTTCGGGATCCCGACTTGGTATTACGGTGAAGCTCAATGTGATTGGGATGATTTTTTCCCCGATTTGGAGCAGATCAACTTCGAAGATAAGTTGGTTGCTATCTTTGGTTGTGGTGATCAGGAAGATTACGCAGAGTACTTTCTCGATGCTATGGGCATGGTAAATGAAATTGTCGAAGGTCGTGGTGGTATCGTTATCGGCCACTGGCCAATCGAAGGCTATGACTTCGAGGCTTCTAAAGGCCTAACAGCCGATGAGAAGCACTTTGTCGGTTTAGGTATCGATGAAGACAGACAACCTGAGTTGACCGAAGAGCGCGTCGATGCATGGGTTAAACAGATCTACGAAGAGATGTGTTTAGCAGAGCTGGAAGATTAAACCTCTATCTACTGCTGTCAGACTCAAACTGAAGCGGCTTATAGCCGCTTTTTTTATCTCCCAGATTAAAACCAAGATATATGAGCACTGAAACCGATAATCAACACTGGGATATCTTCTGCGCGGTCGTGGATAATTACGGCGATATTGGCGTAACATGGCGTTTAGCAAAGCAGCTTGCTAAGGAATACCAAATTGATATCAATCTCTGGGTCGATGATTTAAAGAGTTTCTCGCACATCTTACCGTCACTAAAACCAGAGCTTGCAACGCAAAGTTTTAATCGTGTCACCATACATCAATGGAATGTTCCGTTAGATATAAACTTTGTGCCCGGGACCGTTCTGATTGAAGCCTTTGCCTGTGAACTGCCTGAACGAGTTAAATCCCAACTCATAGCACAACACCAAAGATCCGATGATACCCCACCGCTTTGGCTAAACTTGGAATACCTGAGTGCTGAAGATTGGGTAGAAGGGTGTCATGGTCTACCCTCGATGCAAGCAAGCGGCATAAAGAAGTACTTTTACTTTCCTGGCTTTACCCCAAAGACCGGGGGACTAATTTGTGAAAAAGAGTTACTTGAACAGCGCACTGCGTGGCAGTCAGATCCCGCTAATAAGCTGGCACTGTTTTCTCAGCTAAACCTGAGTGGCATTGATGTGCAAGATAAGGTGATCAGTGTTTTCAGTTATGAAACGCAGGCATTATCGGCACTGTGCCAGCATTGGCAAGGCTCCACTCAAAAGGTACATGCTTTGATCCCCAAGGGCCGAAGCCTAAATAGTCTGACTCATTTGCTGCCTTGCTCCGTTGAGAAGCTAACCCCGGGACAACAGATCGAGATCAACAATTTGACCCTTCACATTCTGCCTATGACAGATCAAGCGAGCTTTGATCGCCTGCTCTGGAGTTGTGACTTTAATATTGTGCGAGGCGAAGATTCATTTTTGAGGGCCCAATGGGCGGCGAAACCTTTTATATGGCACATTTATCCTCAAGAAGATGATTATCATCTGGTAAAATTAGAAGCTTTTCTTAGTCTTTACTGCGATAATCTTGCGCCAGAAATTGCCAAATGTTGGACCGAATTAAATCTTGCATTCAACCAGGAACAGCAAGCCGCCGTGAATGTTCACTGGCAACACCTTGATTCTGTTAGTTTGCCTTTGTTGCAACACGCACAAAAATGGCCAATTTACGCATTAAATGATGCAGATCTTGCTAGCCGACTGGTTCAATTTGTCAAAAATAGCTAAGATGCTGCGCTGAAACAGAAAGTCCAAAATAGGAAATAGTGTAATGAAAACTGCTCATGAAATCCGTCCTGGTAACGTGATCATGTTAAATGGCAGCCCATGGGTTGTTCAGAAAACTGAAACGACTCGTTCTGGCCGTAACGCCGCCATCGT
>Ga0070724_10000888_pt1 | contig 19281 bp, 14 predicted proteins | sample tdDd001_FD_67278 | JGI IMG/M metagenome (GOLD analysis project Ga0070724, IMG submission 67278) | Marine sediment microbial communities from the Atlantic coast under amendment with organic carbon and nitrate - tdDd00.1 | ecosystem: Environmental > Aquatic > Marine > Coastal > Sediment | place... | reverse complement strand
ATCCTTGCCTGTGCCTCACCTTCCCTTGATATCAAGGCAGTCACAACCAGTGCTGGCAATCAGACCCCGGACAAAACCCTCAACAATGCCCTGCGTATCCTGACCTTGCTCGGCCGCAGCGATATTCCGGTCGCCGGGGGAGCATTAAAACCACTGGCCCGTGAGCTGATTATTGCCGACAACGTTCATGGCGAGAGCGGTCTTGACGGACCCGCTCTGCCCGATCCTGGTTTTAAGCCACAAACAGAACATGCTGTTGAACTGATGGCACGCGTCCTTGAAGAAAGCGACCAGCCAGTAACACTGGTACCGACAGGGCCACTCACCAACATTGCACTGCTGCTGGCAACCCACCGCGAGCTGACCGATAAAATAGAGCGGATTGTACTAATGGGCGGCGGCGCGGAAACCGGTAACTGGTCACCGGCGGCTGAGTTTAATATCTATGTCGATCCGCAGGCCGCCGATGTGGTGTTCCGTTCGGGTATTCCGATTACCATGTGCGGGCTGGATGTTACCCACCGCGCCCAGATCATGGATGAAGATATCGAACAAATTCGCGCTATCGGCAACCCGGTATCCGATGTCGTCGCCGACTTGCTCGATTTCTTTATGATCTACCACCGTGATCCCAAATGGGGACTGGAAGGCGCCCCGCTCCATGATCCGTGCACCATTGCCTGGTTACTCGCTCCGGAATTATTCACAACACAAGAGTGCTGGGTCGGCATTGAAACCCAAGGTGAATATACCAAAGGCATGACGGTAGTCGATCGCTACCAGCTCTCCGGAAAACCAGCTAATGCAACCGTACTGTTTGATGTCTACCGTCAGGGATTTGTGGATTTGCTGGCAAAGAGCTTGCAGTATTTCGATTAAATAATGCCAATCTGACATTGATAAGGGAGATTATTAATCTCCCTTGTTATTGAATCTTAACGGCTACTGGCATTACACTTAACAACATTCAAATATATTATGTCCAAATAGAGCTAAACAACGCCATGAAACTCGTTCGCTGACGATCTTAATCATTATCTAATTAACTCCGTTACTCTATCCAGACAAGGATGGAGGGGCTTTTTGTAATGATTAACAATGAATGAGTATTATGAATTCAACTTTAGTTTCTTCGACCCTGACCGTCGATCGCGCAGGCTACCAACTACACGTTAAAATTGACGGACAAGGTACCCCCTTGCTGATCGTTGGCAGTGCTACCTACTACGATCGCGTCATACCACGGCAACTTCGCAAACACTTCCAATGTATCTTCATCGATCATCGCGGCTTTGCACCGTCACGCTACATTCCCAAAGCGAGTGATATCTCTCTGGAAACAATCAGCCTGGATATCGAACACATAAGGCAACAATTGGGAATTCAGCAAGCTATTATCATGGGGCATTCAGGCCATGCCTACATGGCACTGGATTATGCCAAACGGTTTCCGGCATCTGTAACCAAAATAGTCCTGTGCGGTGCGTCTCCAAATTTAAGCTCGGCCAGCCATCAAGCCGCGGAACTCTATTGGGAAAACAGTGCCTGCGACTTACGGAAAGCGCAATTTCTGAATGACATTAGTCAGCTGGAGTCGGACATTCGATCTGATCCAGATCGGAAATTTGTCCACATCTGCTGCCGGCTTAGAGCAAAACGCTGGGCCAATCACGGCTATGACGAAACTTGGCTATGGGAAGAACTAACCACCCACAGTGTCTTGTTCGATAGGATGTGGGGAGAGGTTTTCGCCAAGATTGACATCAGCCAATACACCTCGGCCATTCAAGTTCCGGTACTCATCATGATGGGCGAAAAAGACTTCAGCATTCCGCGTCCGTCTGAATGGTTGGCACTTCCACAACCATTTCCCCATCAGACGCTATATGTGTTTAACCACAGCGGACATACGCCGCCGCTAGAAGAGCCGGAGCGCTTTACTCAAATACTGAAGTCGTGGGCATAATGGAATAGATACAGAGCTAGCACGCCTTATGAAGACAATCAGCCAGTGTCATTAGGGCTTCTTGGGTCTGTTCGGTCCAAGAATAAGAACAGTTAATTCGCATGCAGTGCTTGTATCTGTCATCGCTGGCAAATAAGGTTCCCGGAGCAATACTGATGTTGTGATCATTGAGTAAGGTCTGCAATAGTTGTTCGGTATTTATATGCTCCGGTAACACCACCCAAAGAAAATACCCGCCTTCCGGTCGGGTAATTTTTGTTTCCCGCGGGAAAGACTGTTCAATGGCGTATATCATCTGCCGTTGCCGTATTTCAAGCTGCCGCCTCAGAGATCTTAAATGGCGGTCATACCCTCCATGTAATATATACTGGGCGAACGCCAACTGATTAGGCACTGCCGCCGATAGTGTCGACATCAGCTGGAGCTGTTCAACCTGCCTGGCATAGCGTCCAGCAGCTACCCATCCGACTCTAAAACCGGGTGCCAAGCACTTTGAGAATGATGAGCAATGCAACACCAGTCCTTGCTCGTCATAGGTCTTGATAGATTTGGGCTTGATATCGGAAAAATAGAGCTCTGAATAGACATCGTCTTCAATAAGAGGAATACCATTGAGTACCAACAAATCACGAACAGCGATCTTGCTATCTTCTGGCATTGACGAGCCAAGTGGATTTTGGAAATTACTCATCAGCCAGCAAGCTTTTATATTGTGTTTCTGAATGGCTTCTTCCAGTGCATCTACCGAAATACCATGGCGGGGGTGGGTCGCAATCTCTACTGCTTTTAGATGCAGGCGCTCCACAGTTTGCAGCACCCCATAAAAGGCCGGCGACTCGATAGCGACAGAGTCACCAGGCTTTGTTACCGCCATCAAACTAAGCCCGAGAGATTCCATCGCACCCGACGTGATCACTATGTCATTTATCGAGACATCAATTCCGTCCCGGATATAGCGCTTTGCAATGGCTCGGCGCAATGCCACACTCCCCGGAGGCAGATCAGTCACCGCACTTTGGGCCGGCATGGTCTTCATGGTTTGTGCCAGTGCTCGCCCCAGCTGCTTTAGCGGAAAAAGGTCGGGATCGGGGAAAGCCGAACCAAAAGGCATAACATCACGACGCTTGCAGGCAGTCAGCACCTCAAATACGTGCGAATTGATATTGATCGAACGATTCACCATCTGGGGCATTGTCTGCGACGGCTCAGGCAGACGGTTATGGTGCGCAGTTACAAAATACCCGGATTTCGTTTTGGCATGAATCCATCCGCCCAATACCAGGATCTCGTAAGCCTTCAGAACGGTCATCGGACTGACACCGTGTATCTTGCTCATTTCCCTAACGGAAGGAATTCGATCTCCAGGTAACCAGATACGCTGCTCGATTTGGAGCTGAATTTCAGCGGCGACAGCATGATAGCGAGTCTTCTGTACAGGCATTGCTTATCATCAACCTCAAAAATCGAGCCGAAGCGTGCCATACAGACACGGAATCCTCGGCTCTTATTCATTGTCATTAGCAGTGGTCAGACTAAACTCCGATCAATAGCTAACGTCTACCGTTTTCTCGCCTTCGCCCAGCGTATAGAGTAGATTACCTAGTAGGCTCGATGCCCCGAAGCGGTAGTGCATAGGGTCGGTCCAGTCTGGCCCCAAAATAGCATCAACCATATCAAGATACTGCTGCGCTTCTTCTGCTGTACCTACTCCGCCAGCAGGTTTAAAGCCTACGGTCTTTTCTACTCCCATATCCTTGATGACATTGAGCATAATTTCCGCAGCCTCTAAGGTTGCATTTTCTGCCACTTTACCTGTAGATGTTTTGATAAAGTCGGCACCGGCCTCAATCGATATTTCAGATGCACGCCTAATCATCGCAGCCTCTTTCAGCTCACCAGATTCGATGATCACTTTTAGTAGCCTGTCACCACAGGCAGCTTTGCACTGCCTAACCAGCTCAAAACCAACCTGCTCATCGCCAGCTAATAAAGAACGATAAGGGAAAACAACATCTACATCATCGGCACCGTAAGCAACCGCCGCCTTAGTTTCTGCTACCGCAATATCAATATCAGCATTGCCGTGTGGAAAATTGGTCACTGTCGCAATACGGATTTCAGGTGTTCCCTGCTCGCGCAGTGTCTTTCTGGCAATTGGAATAAAACGCGGGTAGATACATATTGCAGCCGTAGTACCAACATTTGTCTTAGCGCTATGACAAAGCGCAATAACTTTCTCGTCAGTGTCATCGTCGTTTAGCGTAGTAAGATCCATTAACTCAAGAGCACGCAATGCTGCCGTTTTTAACTCGCTCATAATTTCTCCAGTCCAATAGTTATCTAATGCGTTCGATCTGCCTAATATCATGCCTACCCTGCCGCTTGCAGAAAGGTTTACTGATACCAGGCAGTTATAGAAGCGGACGTGGATCCTTGAAGATTAAGGGAAATATCGAAGAATATTAACCAAATTGAATTCCATTTCACCGCGCCCCGACATGAAACCTAAGGATCAGGCTGAAGGGGCTAAAAGACTCGTGATTCACGACTCTGTGCAGCTATTGGAACACAGGTGGTTGGAAGCGGTGTAGAACAGATCTGTAATAAATCCCCCTATAACAGATTAGAACTTTTCGAAAAAAACTATACCTGTTCTAAAAGAAAGTTATTTTCGGGGTTGGCTGGCTGTATTTCCCTAATTTCTACGTTCTGATAGTAGCTCACTTTAGAAAATGGGTCGTTAGATACGATATCTTCTGCTTGTTCACGTGTTTTACACTCCAATATCATAAGTGCAGAGCCATCTGTACAAGGACCGCAATACTTCAGACACCCCTCATCCCATTTCAACCTTAGATAATCAACATGGCCATTGATGAGAGTCTCGTTCATAAGCTCTCTGTTTTTATCGGATAACAACACCACAAAATTTTTCATTTTACCCTCTTCAAACAATATAGTACTGTATAAGTATACAGCCACCATTCATGTAAACACACTCCAGTTAACCTATAAATGCCACATTTTCTGAAGGTTCTCATCAGTGGAGTGTTATGAGTTCTGAACAGTCAAAGAATCGTCAACTAGCCAATAACAACAGCCTTCGTGCACATAACAACTCAGTTTTTGAGCGATGTGGATATTCATTGTTTTATTCATGTTCCGAATTCACTTCAAATTTAACATTGTGGCACTGAATGGAAAGTTTGTTATCATCAGATACATGAATAACAACAAAATATATACAACCGAGCTTATATAAAGTTAAGTGAAATATTCACTCTCAGGAAGAGTAAAATGATAAAAATAATGCTGGTTGAAGACCAAACAATGTTACTTGGCACGATGGCAACATTGTTGGATATGTATGATGATTTCTCTGTCATAAGCAAAGCTAAAGATGGCGTTGAGGCGATAAACTTCCTAAAAGACAACCCTGTCGATATTATAATTACCGACTTAGAGATGCCCAATAAAACAGGCCTTGAACTAGCCGAAGACGTTAAACAACACTACCCAAACATTAAAGTTATTGTGGTTACTACATTCTCACGAAGTGGCTATTTGAAAAGAGCACTAGATTGCGGCGTAAAAGGCTATTTATTGAAAGATTCCCCTTTCGAAGAACTAGTGGATACAATTCAGCGAGTTCATCAAGGTGAGACGGTTGTTGAATCAAACCTTGCTATCGCAGCGCTAACGGATAAGGATCCCCTTACAGACAAGGAAAGAAAAATATTGAGACTGGTGGGAAATAACCTATCCAATAAAGAAATTGCAAGCACACTTTTCTTAGGCGAAGGAACTGTAAGGAATTATATCTCAATCTCAATAAGCAAACTGAATGCGTCCAATCGGGTTGATGCATACAGAATTGCAAAAGAAAATGGATGGTTATAACGCATGCTTAGTTCGCTGGATTTAGACAGAAAACTTTTGATGATTTATATCAGCGAAATGGTTACTTTAATCCTTCTATTAATTCTAAGTATAATATTCATCCCATCGAATGATGGCATGATTGGTCTATATTCATACTGTATAATTTCAGTTATCTACTTCGCTTACAAAATAGTAGGTTCAAATGACCTTGGTATCTTGTTTTATAGTCTTGGAATACTGTTCATTTCATCGACTCTGTTTCATTTTAACACCAATACATTCCCAATGTTTTTTTGTGCCGTTTTATCAGTCACACGACTCAACAAAAGGTATCTACGTTTCCTCGCTTGCTCATTGATTATTTTATCCGCTGTATTACAAGCGGTTTACTTGAATATCTTCAATGGCTATATAGCTGTTTTCGTTTTAGGTGTTATTACGACGTTAATTATCGAAACGGCTTATATTCACCAGATAAAGCAAAAAAATAACTTAGTATTAGGTGCTGAAAAAGTCGATCTCCTGGCTAAAATAGCTGAAAGAGAACGAGTCGCTGAAGATCTTAGTGATGATTTATTAGGTTTTTTTGACACTATTGATGAGTTAAGTAATCAATCCATAAAGGATGTTAATCGCCATAGTGACGAGGCTGAAGAAAGCATTAAGAATATTCAAGATTTAGCACGGGAAACATTATCTAAAGTCAGACGAATCGTAGTAGATTATCGACAAGGAACAGTTCAAAGAACACTTCAGGATAGTGATGACCTGTTGAGTGGACACGGTATAAAGCTGAAAATAAACTTAAACATCACTCCCATCAAACCAGAAATTGAACGATATTTATCAGGGATAATATCAGACGTATTTAGCATACTAATATTTACTCCTGAATGCTCAACAATAGAATTAGAGATCTCTTCATCGCACAATCGAATTTTATGCTCATTCAATACAAATGGAACTATAAATAAAACTTCAAATATCAATAAAAAAATTGACGCACTTAAATCAAACCACAAGCTTGTGGATTTTACCCTTCATAGTCATGATCTATTAAGATTAAATGTTATTTTACCTATCAACTAATTCATTCCCACTTACTAATAGGAATGACTTCTTGATGTAAATTAATAACAATAATGGAATATAAGTAGCATGAAAATTTTAAGACTCATTCCAAGCAAAGATTTATTCAACGAATACAGACTAATGTATTTAACCCTCTGCTATTTATCTTTCTACATTGCTTACTGTTCATTTTGGCCAATATCACTTACAGAAAAGTATTTTGCTATATCTGCAACAGTGATTTTCTTACTTTGCTTTCTTAATGTTTTTCATACTAAGAAGTCATATCGTTGGATACATGTAATACCCGTATTTATCATCGGTGTTATTGGGGCTACATATAACTTCTGGGGGGGAATATTTCTTCTATATTCAGCAATAATGCTAGGGCTGGTCGTTCAAAAACATATACTGCTCACAATGTACTCGATCATGATTACCATTGTGGCAGTTGAACTTATTATCTTGGATTACCATTGGGTTTCGATATTACTCATTTTACTTGAAATTACCCTTTTCACTGTCGTCAGTAAATATAGAGCTGGCTCAAACTTAGATTACTTCAAACTCAAACAGCAACATAAAAACTTTAAATATATGGCAACGCTTGTTGAACGTGAAAGAATTTCTCGGGATTTGCATGACCTTATTGGCCATTCTCTATCAATGATAGTTATGAAGTCAGAATTAGCAATTCGCCTGCGCTCTAGTGCTCCTGATAAATGTCAATCTGAACTTCTCGATATTACAGCCATCGCAGATAAAGCCAAATCAGACGTGAATAGTGCTATTTTAGGCTATCGCTCTAAGGGACTGATCTTTGAAATTAACAATGGAGAGGAAATGCTCAAAAGTTCTGGCATTACGACATCAATGAGGATTGATAAGCTCTCTTTTAACTCTAAACTAGAAACAGCATTGTCACTGATATTCAAAGAAATAGTAACAAACATAATTCGTCATTCTAAAGCAAGTCACGTTTCTATTTCTTTGTTTAATGAAGGATCAGATCTGGTTTTAATCGTTAAAGATAACGGTGTGGGTATTGGTGATAATGAAGGTTCAGGAATTATAGGGATAAAGCATAGAGTTACAGAGTGTAATGGTAGTTTTCTCATCATTAACAATGCTGGTGCCTTGCTTAAAATCCGAGTCCCCTACCAATAATGTATCCAAATTAAATTACCATCCGCTTGGAACAAATAAGTATCCTTTCGAGCGAATTGTTTTAAGCCTAAATGGATTTCGGCCATTATCACCCAGTTTTCTCCTAAGCTGACTAATATGATTATCAACACTACGTTCAACTCCGTCGTAGCTATATCCCTTGGTTTTTTCAATGATCTCCTCGCGTGAGAGGATTTGTCCCGCATGGTGAGCGAGTAGAACCAACAGATCGTATTCTCCATCGGTTAGTTGTACATGGGATCGATCTAGAGTTACGGTTCTCTTTCCTACATCAATGTGCAGAACACCAAAAACAAGTAAATCATTTGGCAACTGGGTAGAACTCAACGGTTCGACAGAATGGCCTCTCCTTAAAAAAGCCTTAATTTTAGCTAACAATAATCGAGGCTTTACTGGCTTGAGTAAATAATCATCGGCTCCAATTTCAAGCCCTACAACCTGATCAATTTCCTCTTCCCTGGCAGTAAACATCAATATATAGCCGTTATAAAATGGCCTGACTTCTCGACATACCGTCAAGCCATCCTTCTCCGGTAGCATAATATCAAGAATGACAAGTTCGGGATTCCAACTCAATATTTTACTAACAGCTTGATTTCCGTTAGATACCGTTTCGACCTGATAGCCTTCGAAAGCCAAGTATTCGCAAATTGACTCTGCGAGTGGAGCATCATCTTCAACAATTAATATTTTATTATTCATTTCTTTTCCAAACCTTTAACCCACTGCGGGGATTGTTTTGGCCAACTAAGGATAAAGCATGCCCCACCAAGAGATGAAGAGCTCACACTGGCACTCCCTTCATGCCAATCCATTATTTGCTGAACGATGGACAGCCCAAGCCCTGTTCCTCCCGTCTGGCGGTTACGACTTTCATCCTGCCGATAAAATGGTGCAAAAACTTTCTTGCGATGATCCAGTTCAATTCCGTCACCGTCATCTTCTACCCATAGCTGCCAATCGGACGGTGTTTCGTGATGACTGATTCGGATACTTGACCGTCCGTAAGCAATCGCATTACGTACTAAGTTGCTGAAAGCCCGACTCATATAAAATCGTTCAAAGGTAGCAGTACAAGCTTCATTTTCGAGCAATACAATATCTTTCTCAGGGTTGTTTGTTCGCCAAGGCTTCAATTCCTGTTCTAACCAGTGGTTAAGCTCGGCCGTTTCAAATTCAAGTTTGGGTGTTTCACGGTTAAATCGAGCATATGTCAACATCTCTGAGACCAGGGAATTTAGCTCATTCAACGATGACTCAATATGATCAAGCTGCTTCAGCTGATAAGCATTGCTTGAGCTATTTCTAAGCAACTCAACATTAAACTCGATACGGGCTATCGGGGTACGTAACTCATGAGAAACGGCGTTAGTCAGGTTCTTATGGGAAGAAATCAAGCGCTGGATTTTTTCGGCCATCGTATTATAAGTCTGTGACAGGTGGTTCAATTGACTAAATCGATAAAATTTGGCTCGCGTTTCAAATCGGCCTTGCCCAAATAATGATGTTGCATCTTTAAGTGCACGCATGGAGCACCATGCTGGTAGCAGCCATATTACAATGGGGATAAGAAGAAACAACCCGAATATCAGATAATACATGCTAAACACAAAATTCATGGGTGTCTTCAGACTATCCGTCACAGGACCAAGTATAATAGCTTTATCACTATTCCCAATACGCTGCATTATTATATCGGCAGGATATCCAATGAACTCTGAATACTCTGTTGACACACTCATCAACTCACCTTCTTTTAGGGCTGTGATATGCTGTTCCCCATATTCCAGCTCATTGATTTCTGCAAGAGAAACGGGATATTTGAAGGCGGTACTTAACGATTGAACAATCGCTGGCCAGTCACTTTCCGGTGACTGCTTAAATCGGTTTTGAAGTACAAAGAATGTACCCATCGTATAGCGTTGCGCCTTGGAAACAAGGTGAGATGGTCGAGTATCGGTATTAACAAAAACCAGCAGCTCTTCTGTATCAATTATTTTATATACCGAGTCTGTTAGTGGATCGCCTAGGGTTTCGCCCTTCTCTAGTTCCACCTGATCATCGTATGAAAAACTCCGACGATCAAACGGCTGTATTGAGAGAATAAAACCAAACTCAGTCCGTACCTGATCGAGATATGCACCTCGTTGTTCTTTTGGCAGCTCTTGTAATTCTTCACTGAGTAAATCTATGGCACCAGAGGCCAAAACCTCCAGCTCTAACTGTCGAGCAGGAAAAAGTACCATGTCTTGAAAGTTTGGAAAAACAATGAGCTGGATAGTAGCCACTGATGAAATAACAAGAGCTGAGAGAATTAGAAGAGCCTGTTTCATATGTATAACCACAAGTGGCGATAATCATTGTAAATTTTACCATATGTTTACAACATTGCTATCGAGTTGTGTTTCAGTTCCACCATGTTTTATCCAGAATTGTCGGGAATTGTCGCCGCTCATTACACAGAGGATATATTGAATGGAGCGGCAAATAGCATCACGACACTCTGTGACAATTGGAGACGACATTAGATGGTAGTCGCTCTTATATTCTCTTACGGTGATATTTTTAACGTGAATAAAACTAAAGCAAATCCAGATGTCTATTAGTACAGGAACAAAAAATTATGAATATTGAGCGATCATCGGCACAGTTATTTCAAATGTCAGAGGATGTTTGGCTAAGACATGCAAATCCGTGGAGCGTTTGGACAAGGTACTCCTGTTTACCGTTATTATGTATTGCATCTTGGTCAAGAGAATGGATAGGCTGGATGAGCTTAATTCCTTTCGTCGCTGTTTGCTTCTGGGTGTGGATAAACCCAAGAATATTTAGGAAGCCTACCTCTACGAACAATTGGGCCTCAAAGGCAGTATTTGGCGAGAGAATTCTGCTCTGCCATGCCAAATCAGGGCTTCCTAGCCATCAACTACTTGCAATAACAGTATTGAAAGTCATGATATTTTTTGGATTTATTCTTGCTGTTTACGGACTTATCGCCCTGCACCTATGGTTAGCAGTCTTGGGAACAGTAATAACGATATTAGCTAAAACATGGTTTTTGGATCGAATGGTATGGCTATATCAGGAAATGTGTATAGAACATTCACAATACCGGGACTGGGTCTATTAAACGGCATATACTCGAGCTACTGACCTCAGAGGCATTTGGTAGAAAGAGAGCCAAAGAGAAATAGAATTCATTAATTAGACTAATGAACACAAAATAGCCCCTATTGTGGGGCTGTTTTGTAATTACCTTTTTATCATTACGAATGACTGCTTCAAGCCAGATAGAAACCAAATAATATATTTACGGCACACTTACTATATTTAGCTTTGGCTCTTTGAATTGAATATCGACTTCTGTAGGTAAATGAGGCCGCTGTTTTTTTCGGTCTAGGCGAAGCGCTAGCATACAAGGAGTCAGTACCAACGTGAGCACCGTTGCAAACGCAAGTCCCCCGGCGACGGCTGACGCCAACTGAACCCAAAATTTTGATATTGGAGCGCCGAATTCAATGCTTCGGTTAAAGAAATCGAGGTTCATCTCTAGCACCATCGGCATCAATCCCAAAATCGTCGTCACCGTTGTCATGAGTACCGGCCGCAGGCGCTCTGCTCCAGTTCTGAGGATCGCTTCCATCGGTGCCACCCCTTGCTTGCACAATACATTAAAGGTATCGATGAGAACGATATTGTTATTAACGACTATACCCGCCAAGGAAATAACCCCAAGGCCTCCCATCACGATACCAAAGGCTTGCTGAGTAAGTAATAACCCAAGAAAAACGCCTACGGTTGAAAAGAGTACCGCACTGAGGATCAAGAACGCCTGATAAAATGAATTAAACTGAGTGATCAGTATTAGAGCCATTACAGCCAGCGCGACGGCAAAAGCCTGTATCAGGAAAGCCTCTGATTCCTTTTGATCTTCATTCTCTCCCCTTAGCTTCAGGGCCACCCGGTGATCCAACCCTAGCGTTGGCATTTTGGCCATCAGTTCGGGCAGGACATTGTTCAGGTTATAGCCGGGTAGCAAGTCGGCTTCTAACGTGACCACCTGACGACTATCGACCTTATTGATCGCCCCCTGTTTATTGGCAGCCTTGAGCTCAGTAAAATTACTGATAGGAACCTGCCCGGTCGACGTTTTTAACCTGAGTTGCTGCAAGCTATCGACATGGCGGTATTCCTCGGGAAATCTCACCTTAATATCCAGTTCATCGTCGACATCGTCAGGCCGAAAACTACCAATCCTTAATCCTGTCGTCACAAACTGGACATTGGCCCCGACAAGCGCAGCATCTGCACCAAAACGAGCCGCCTTCTCTCGATCAACCTTAATCTGCCACTCAATACCAGGCTTGTTACCATTGTCTGTAATATTAGTAAACGCGGGATGCTGCTCCAGCTCCGCTTTCACTTTCTCCAACGCTGGCTGCAATAACTCAGGGAAGCGCGAGCCGATCTCCAACTGGAACGGTTTCCCTGATGCAGGCCCGTTACCATCTTTACGAACCTCAAGCTTAATGCCGGCCAGATGTTCCGTACGCTTAAATACCTCGGCTGTAATATCGTCGATATTGCGGCGCCCCTGCCAGTCAGTCAGGTTGCCACGGATATGGCCAACTTTATTTTCCCCTCCATTCTCCCCGCCAGTCTTGCCATACAGAGTTTCAACCTCTTCCATATCCAATAGTTGTGCCTCGACTTCCTTCATTACAGCGTCTTTTTCGAAGACCGAGAGATCGCCCTGTGAACGTACTGTTATATTGAAAGCACCCGTATCTGTTTCAGGGAAGAACTCAACTCCCCTACCAAACATACCGAAAGCCATGAATACTACGACGGAAAATATCAATGCGGCACCAAGGCTCAGCCAGGGCCTGTATATTGCTACTTTCAAGGTTCTCACGTAAAAGCCAGTGAATCCTTTAAGCTGTGGTAATTCACCCTGCTCGGCAGCACTAAGCTGGCCTTTTGCCGTAGATATTATCAATCTCGGCTTACCAACTAGGGTACCGAGAGTCGGTACAAAGATTAATGCCATAACCAAAGAGGCACTGAGGGTAAATATCAGCGTCAGCGGCAGATACTTCATGAATTCGCCCATCAGCCCCGGCCAAAATAGCAACGGGGCAAATGCAGCTAATGTGGTCGCTGTCGATGCAATAATCGGCCATGCCATACGGTTAGACGCTTTTCGATAGGCTTCTTTCCTATGTACTCCTTCACTCATCTCACGATCGGCAAATTCTGTCACAACAATCGCACCGTCAACCAACATGCCGACGGCCATGATCAGCCCAAATAGCACCATCATATTCATCGTCATCCCGAAAGCAGATAGAACCAGAATGCCAGTGAGAAAAGAGCCAGGAATTGAAATTCCCACTAATGCAGCGCTACGCCCCCCCAAAATGGCAATAATTACAATCACCACCAACAGTACTGCCGAGGCAACGTTGTTCTGAAGATCTGCCAGCATATCTTTGACGTTTTCTGACGTGTCGCCAGTGAAGTCCACCTGAATATTTGCTGGCCACAGCTTTGACTCTTCGGCAACGATATCGCGAACCTGATTGACCGTCTCAATCGCATTCTCTCCCGCTCGCTTCTTCACTTCTAGCGTAATAGCCGGTTTGCCATTTAACCGAGCAAACGAGTTAGGATCGGCAAAGACACGGCGTATTTCCGCAATATCCCCAAAGGTGATCACCCGGTCTCCATCGACCTTGACAGGCAATGAAAGCACATCGGCAATACTCTCGAAAACAGAAGGCACTTTAATAGGAAAGCGTCCTTTGCCATTGTCCATATTTCCGGCCGCTACCAGACGGTTGTTTCGCGACAGTAAGTTATAGATAGCTGCCTGATCAAGGTTGTAGCTTTCCATCAACAGAGGGTCGACTAGAATCTCAACCATTTCATCTCGGTCACCACCGATCTCAACTTCCAATACCTCCTGTAAGGTTTCTAGCTTATCCTGTAATTCCCGAGCCATCATAATCAGCGTGCGTTCGGGCGCGGACCCAGACAACACCACCGTCACAACAGGAGCCCAGCCAGCCATCGTGATCTCATGAACAGTGGGATCGTCGGTACCGGCAGGGAGTTTGCCTTTTGCTAAATCAGCCTTTTCACGGACATCGGCTAAAGCTTGCTTCTGATCTACATCCAGCTGAAATTCAAGAAATATTGACGCATGCCCTTCTACGGCAGAGCCCTTCATCTCTTTAAGTCCCTCCAACCCCTGTAGCTCTTGTTCCAAGGGGCGCAACAGCATTCTTTCCGCATCTTCAGGTGATATTCCGCTATGCTCAACGGCAACATAGACATAAGGAATCGGGATATCAGGATCAGATTCTTTAGGGATCGAGAAATAGCTAACTGAACCAGCCGTGAGTAGCAGCAACAGCAATACAACGACGGTACGCCCCCGACTGAGGGCGGCATCAATAACATCCAACATGGCTTAGTTCCCCACCTTGGTGGCCTTGACACGATCTCCAACCTTTACAAAACCTTGGCCAAGGACAATGATCTCTGCATTCTCAGTAAAACCTCCCAGCCAAGCCCCGTTCTGCTCTGTTTTAACGAGGTCAATCGGATGGAAATTAACCACACCATCGACTACCGTTTTAACACCAATATTGCCGGTTTCATCCAATGCCATCACCGAAGGGGATACCTTGATAGCCCGTGTTTCTTCCAGTGGTAAACTTAGCTCGGCACTGACTCCAGCCCAGAGTGTAAACTCGGGATTAGGAATACTGACTTCAATCTTGAAGGTATTGGTTTCGGTGTCTGAAATTCGCGAGATATAACGCAGCTTGCCTTCGACCAGTTGATCATTAAGCAGGCGAACGGTGGCTGTCTGGCCTAGATAAATGGCATAAATATCTTTTTCGGTTACATCAGCCCTGACGATTAAAGGATCGATATCAGTAATTCTAGCCACAGCTGTCCCTATTGAAACAAAGTCACCCTCTTCAACGAATCGTTCATTGAGTATCCCTGCTTGTGGCGATCTAATTTCAGTTTTGCCGAGCAAACGATGTAATCTGGCCAATTCAACGTGTGCTTGAGTGAGTGATGCTTCAGCTTCAGCCAGCCGAACCTTCCCCTGAAATCCCTTCGCATTAAGCTTCTGAATACCAGCAAATTCTACCTCTCTTTGCTTGAGTCGATCCTGAGCGTACTCAAGCTGTTTAGGCAGATCATTTTTGTCAATTCGAGCTATCAAGTCGCCTTTCTTCAAAACACTGCCGCGTTGTGCCACAACCTCAACAATCTGTCCGGCCACTTCAGCCGCTACAGTAGCGGTACGATCAGGCTCAGTACGGCCATACAGGATCACATTACGGACAACAAGCTCAGCATTAATTTCTTTCGTTCGAACACTAGGAAGAACTCTAAGAGGCTTTTCGACTTCAGAAACATCAGTTGCTTCAGCCTGAGATATTTGACCAGATGCCATCCAGGCAACAATAAGTAATGTCAGAGCGGCAGCAAGCAAATAAGGCTTGGCTGTCAACTTGGCAGATAATTGAGATAAAATTGGCAAGAGCAACTCCTTGGTATTATTAACGGCTAGCGATCGCTTATTGGCACCCTTGCTCAATTAAGGAGCCATCAGACTTTAAGAGTCAGCCAAAGTGATATCAGGTAATAAAGGCGTGCTCCCCGGTTTACTATATACAAAATTAAAATTTGTAGTTCATACCGACTAAAGCTAGGTAACCCTTTTCATCATAGAATTCAATATTCGAAGCATTCTTTCCGTATCCCGCAAACGAAACGAAGGACCAGTCATTCCAACCGAATATCGAGTTATACTCATACGCGACAAACAAGCCGTAGCTATTATCAGAACGCGTTTTATTAAAGAGTGGATTGGTCGCATCATATGCGCTATGCCCATACCCGGCAGTGACGGCAACTAAATGGCGTTCTATTAACTTGTAATAAGTAAGCTCCCCTCTATATGAAGAGAAAGCCATCGCCTCTCCATCTGCAGAATGCGATATATAGGTAAGAGATGGTACAAGTGCAGATGTTCGATCAAGTTCAGACTTGTATTCTGCTTTGATGTAAATACTGTTGCCGTTTCGATCAAGCAGCTTCTGATCTGTTGCCGAAAATACAGATCCTGACTTCTCCTCTTCGATTTCTGTAGTGGCGAAGGCCAGATCGAGGGACAAGCCTGTTCCTGCGATAGTGCTGAGCTTAAGGCGGAATGCATCTGTTGATTGATCGGTCGTTTTCCTTTCGGTTCCCGTCAGGTAGGGATCTTCCCAAGTTTCGCCAGCCATGATGGATGGGACATAAGAAACACTCACGACAGTTCCATAGGCAAACTCTTGGCTATAACCGAGCTCAAGAGCGAAATCGCCGACTGCAACATCATCCCGGGAAGTACCAATGTAGAATTGTTTATCTAAACCTGTGCCAAAGGTATATTGCAGACTTCCCAAAGGAGTAAATGCAACATCACTTTCAGAGCTACCAGCTGTATTTAATTCACCGGTCTTAATTTTCTCACCGTCTGTATTGAAGTTAGATGTCGACGACATGTAGCCAGTGTTAATTGACACTTCACCACTAAGACCTTGTTTTTCTGCCAGCTCTGCCGATATCATTCCTGAATAAAGCAATGAAAGCGATATAGCTGAATAAGTAAGCTTGCCCATTATTACATTTCCTTTCTATAATTTCTGACCAATAAGAGCAGGTCAAAAGACTTAGTTCTACTTTCTAAGTTCAATACAGTGCTAAATGCACTATCTAATTATTTTTGTAATTACTTAACTCAACGTTTAAATGCTTACTTACCAGCTGTAACCCAAAGTAAAACCTAAATGAGTACCACCAAGCTCAACATCTTTGCCTGAAAATTCAGCCTCCGCCTTCGAATACCGACCTTCAATACCGATGTCGAAATGTTGAGTAAACGTCCAGTAAACACCAGTACCCACCCAGTACCCTAACGCCGAATCTTTTTGAGTCTGACCAAAGTCCTTCTTCTCTCCCGATATATACGCTAATCCAGCAGCATAATAGGGGTGTAGATTAGTTCCATAAAAATCCAAAGTTCGTCTCAGCCCTAGAAGTAGTTCAGTCGTTGTGCCATTATTTTCTGTATAACTTTGATTACTATTCTGTTCATCATGTGCATCAGCCGACCAATATACACCAGTAGCAATACTAACAGGCCAACTGTCAGGCCTAATATCTAGCATAGCGCCTAGCTCAAGTTGCTCATTGAATGGTTTCCAAGGGTTATCATCGAGTTTTTTCGTTCCCAAAAAACCACTAATCCTACTTGTAGAAGCTTCTACACTAAAGCATGTTGTAGTAAGAATTAGAGAAAGTACTGCTATAGTCTTATTCATTTCAGTTCCTATTCATTCAAAAAAGTAACACAATACATATCTTATTGTTCTGCGAATACGGATAATATTACAGGCAAGAATAACCGACTTCTATCTGACATTGTCTTAGACTGTCAGCTATTATCTACAATTATCACCAGCTATAATCCACCTATGAAACATAGCAAGAGAAATGCCACCAAAACCCTTAAAATCAAACACTTAAAATATAAAATAACAAACTTGTTTTTCTAACTTTAAACATTTCGCATAAACGCGAGAAATGATAGTTTTACTCAATTCCTTTTCATATTATGTTATGTATCCATTTTTTGATGACATTTGTCACATTGACCTTATTACAAAATTCACTTATGTTAAACACACCAAAAATGTAACATTAATTTAAACAATAAGAATTAATTACTGATAGAGTTATAAATAAAATTTATTGTAATAGTAATATAGTAGATATGTGTTCTAACTAACGATTGACAATCGTTTTCTCACACTAGCTTTAAGAAATATATTGATTTGAATAGCAATACCAAGTGGACAATATTACTTTAAATTGCGATGAGCCAAAAATCATTACCACCGTTAGAAAATGAAACAAACAAAAGTCAAAATTATAAATATCCACCTTCCTGTAACAGCTCAAGAAAATAACTGACAGTAAGTTTATCTTGATAATCATAATTATTTTAATTTATAGGAGTCAGTAATGTTTTGTAATCACTCAACAGTATTCAGAGTAAAGCGAAAGTTATGGCAACGTTTTTTCTATAAAAGCGTATACCAGTGTACAACATGCAAACAAATCATAAAACTTTGAACAGGGCTATCTGCTACTCAGCTATAAATGTTAACCAAAGATAACTAGTCAAACATTTCCTGACAATGTTGGTAAAATGAATGCAAAATATCAGAAGAGTTAGCAACAGGTATGAGTGGCAGAACCCGACATAAGCTAGAACATGCACTACTTTTTATTGAAAAAAATTTAGATAAAAAGCTTTCTGCTGAGCTAATTGCTCAACATGCCTGTTTATCTAGCTTCCACTTCCAGCGAATGTTCAGTGCTTTATTAGGTGAATCTATAAGCCAGTATGTATTGCACCGTAGGTTAGAAGTCTCAGCTCGAAAACTTCTTGCCCAACCTGATTTAGGTATACTCGATATAGCATTGTGCTCTGGTTTTGAAACACACAGCGCTTTTACCCGAGCATTCAAACAACAGTTTTCCATCAGCCCAAGTGAATTTCGCTTGCAGCCGGATAAAGCCAAATTAAGCCTGGATAAGTCTCGGCCCTTTTTGAACACCGTAACGACAAAAAATTCCCAACTGAAGGTCGATATCCAAACGCTGCCTGACCTATTTTATAATTACAAAACAGCCAAGGGCACCGTCAACGGTACTTTTTTGAAACAAACCCAAGGGAAAATAACCTGTGATTTTCAACGCCTTAGCCAGCAGCCACGTCTCTATGGTTTGATCAGCGCCTTTCCAGCGAGCCCCCAAAGCCTTAATGACAACCACGCAGACGTATTATACGGAGCTCTGTATCTTGAACATCAAACACTTAGCTGGAGTCCAGACTGGATCCAGATAGACTCAGGCCTGTGGGCGGTATGTGAACACAAAGGTAGCTATGATTACTTATACCAGACTTGGAATCAGGCCTTCCACGCTTGGCTGCCAAGCTCGGGTTATAAGCTAAGAGAGACTCTGCCTTTTGAACTCTACCTAACCTCTCCTGTCACGACACCTGAAAAAGATTGGCTAACACAGATTTACAT
>Ga0070724_10000886_pt1 | contig 19330 bp, 17 predicted proteins | sample tdDd001_FD_67278 | JGI IMG/M metagenome (GOLD analysis project Ga0070724, IMG submission 67278) | Marine sediment microbial communities from the Atlantic coast under amendment with organic carbon and nitrate - tdDd00.1 | ecosystem: Environmental > Aquatic > Marine > Coastal > Sediment | place... | reverse complement strand
TGTCAAAATGTTACAATGAAGTATATGAAATAGACATGTAGGCGTCCATCGGGAATTGTGGGACTGTTATGGGATAGTTTTCTCGACAGAATAAATTGGATCAGAGTGCTTAAAAAGAACATCATCAAATATGTGTAGTGATTGTGAAATCGTGAGCACTGGATTACTTCGAGTGAGTCTTACCATAAATGAAGCGGGTCTATTCAGAAGAAAAGAGTAATATGTCTTAAATGACAATAATATAAAGAAAGGTAGTGATTATATATGAGAAAAAGAATGATTATACCCTCAATTATAGCCACTTTGCTTATTGTAACTTCAGTAAATAGCACGGCTGATACCAATACGATAAATAGGGAGATATATGACAACCAAATATATTCCAATTATGATCCGATTATTGAAGAGGATACCATTCTTCTACCTGTAAAGTCAGTTCTTGAAAAACTTAATTTTAAAGTATACTGGGATGAAAAAACAAGATCAATATTAGGAATCAAAGGTACTGATAGGATTAAACTATTTCCAGACCTCTCGATAGCAATTAGAAATATGGAAATAATCGAATTAGATTATGATATTCAAGTTATTAATGGTAGTACATATATGCCGATAGAGTTTTTTAGAGGTGTTATAGGAATAAATATTGATGATCTGGTAGAGTATGATCCAATTGATAATCCATATGATAGCAATCTGCTACATCAACTAGTATCAGAAACAGATTGTGATGATGCTATTCTAGAGTTTAGAACTGAAAAGAATAGAAGACGAAATGGATTACAGAAGCTTGAAGGTAAGTATTTTGATATTTATTATCCAGATACTGAAACAGCCAATGAGGTTGCAGCGTTCTTAGAACCACATATGGATATGGTATATATGATGCTGACTGATCTATATAGAAAACAAGCTCCTACTGAAGTACATCTAATCCATGAGAATTCATATGGAAATATTAATGAAGGTAGAATCCGTAGAACTGAAAGAGTTACATTCATATATTTAGATAGTAACTTTGAGTTTATTGGTGATAAGCTTGATGAATTGATTCATGAAGTAGGTCACTGTTTCTTTATGGATACTAATATAACTTATGTCTATGATGATAAGTGGCGAATGATGATTGAGGAATCACTATGTCAAACAATAGTATCACTTTATGAAGAGAATATGTATGATGAAGAAATGAGAGCATATAGCTTCTTTGATCTATATCATGCTGTTGATGAGTTGAATTATTTTAGAGGTAAGAAAGATAAAAACGCCACATCAACTTATATGACTATAACTCAAGCTGCAAATACACTTGAAAATAGATATAAAGATGGTGAGGCAAGACACACAGGTATAGCATTTTGGATATATCTATATCAAGAATATGGATTTGATAAACTCAAAGAAATAATAAGTACATTCGATAATGGCTCATCATATAAGGAACGAATTGTCGAGGTATATGGTAAGTCAATTGAAGAGTTATCAAATGAGACAATTGAAGCAGTTAAGAAAGCTAAACCAAATCAGTGGTAAGACATTTTGGATGCAAGCTTTTCAAATCTGGAAGGTTTACGCCTTCTCGCTTTACTGTTAGCCTAACTAAGGTGAACAGTATCTTATTTTGAATAGTCGAAAAAACCATCCCATAACACACCATTCTCAACAGACGTCTATGTGCTTAAGAATACTGTGTGTTCAACGAATTTACTGTGTTGAGTGGCTAGTGTGAATTACTAAGAAGGCATCCATCAGGAATTGCAGGAACGTTATGGGGACAGTTTTCCCTTAATCAGTTTTATACTCAAATTCAATAATGTACCGGAAATAGAGTTACCACTTTAATCTAGGTAAGCATTTATACGGAGAGTGAAATGGATATTATTAGCAGAGCTATAGAAGCGTTTAATCTAGATGTAAAATCAATTGAATTAGTTACAGAGTCATATAGTTCAACTGTGAGAATAATAGAACTGAAAAACAACGAGAAAGTGGTTTTGAAGATACCGTTTAATAGAGAGAAAATCAGTCGTGAAGCTAGAGCATTAGAATTATTATTGAGTAATCCCTTAGTGCCAAATTTACTTAATGTCTGGTATGGTGACGAAACGAATATTGGGGCATTATTAATGTCATATATAGAGGGTAAACCAATGAGTCTTCCAATTAATGACGAGTTGAGTTTTGAAATTGGGAAAGCACTAGCTTCAATACATAAAATAAGATTAGAACAGTTTGAACTTGATGATAATGAAAATGATTGGTGGAAGAGTATAAGAAACAGATTTAAGAGTTGGTTAATAGAAATTGATGGTCATATACCACTAGAATTGAAGGTTAAACTAGAAAAATTCTTTGAATTGGAAATGAACAGAGATCACAAAGTAGCAGGCCCTTGTTTGGTTCATTTTGATTATAGACCAGGCAATTTGCTCGTTGAAAATGGCAAATTAGTCGGTGTAATTGACTTTGAAACATCACGCGGAGGATCGGCAGAAATTGATTTTACAAAGATAGCTGAATATATTTGGAAAGTATATCCTAACATGAAAAATGCTTTCATACGCGGCTATGAGTCAATTGCTGAACTACCTGATATTGAAGAAACGTTGCCCTTATTCAGCATCCATAATGCTGTTGGTGGTTTGGTATGGTGTGTAAGAAGAAGTAAATTAGATGATCAATTCTTCTATGAAAATCTCAATCTGCTTGAGAAGAGTTTGAATGAATACTAATAGAACGTTTCATATGGGGGCGACTATGAATATATCCGATTATCACCGTATTGTTATTGTAGGAAACAATGGCAGTGGAAAAAGCTATCTAGCAAGAAAGTTGTCTCAGATTACTGGTATTCCTACTATTCATCTGGATTGCGAGTTTTGGCTACCCAATTGGGAACAACCTACTATGGCTGAATGGACGGAGAAGCAAATAGTCTTAACTTCAAAGGAAAAATGGATAATTGAAGGAAATCACACAAGTACAATGGAAATTCGGGTTCAAGAATCGGATTTGATCATATTTATTGAAGTTAATCGTTTGACATGTCTATTAAGTGTACTGAAAAGACATGGTACGAAAAGACGGGATATACCTGAATACCTAGAGGAAAGATTGAATTTAGATTATCTTAGGTTCTTGAAAGGATTAATTACTTTTCCTAGGGATAGAAGAGACAAAATAATAGATCTTGCAAGTAAGTATCCAGAAAAGAAGTTGCTCATTATAAAAGGTAGAAGAGAAATGAAACGATTGTTAGTTCTATGGGAACGTTATGTGTCAATAATTCACTAGGCTTAAATGAAATAGGAGCGATAAAATGACTACAAATCACGGTCCAGTAACGCAAAAATCAATCAGTGAAATCGCTAAATACTTGAAGAATTTGATACCAGCGAATATACCAGAGACTTATGAGTTGAAACCAATTTTTGATAGCGTAGCAAGTGAAGAAAATATAAGAAATGGTGTTATTGCTTACAGGGATTACTTACACTTATTTTGTGACAACCTCATCTCAGAGGGAAATTCATTTTTCAAGCTGAAAAAGAATCCAAAAACCACTACAGATTATCCGTTTTTATATAGTATTACAGACCTTTTATTTGACATAGGTTATTATAGCAACCTAACAGAAAAAGCAGATTCATTATTGATAACTGAATTGCCATCATTCACAGGTTTAATCGATGAAAATGGAAATAGAAAAAAGCCTAAGAATTCTGCATCAATGCTTTCAGTTTGCTTGCGTTTTTTAGCTCTTAATGGTTTTGTTTTTACTGGTATTGATTTAGAAGCAAAGACAGTTAGATTAAAGGAAGGACATTTAATAGAAGTATCTTATCCAAACGCTCCAATCTTGTTAACTGGACTAAAGATCATGTCGATTGCAGATATTGAACTGCGTGAAAAACGGTATAAGAACGACTATAATCATGATAATCTTTTGCGATGTGATTACAGGCTAATAGAAGCGAAAGATATTGATGCTCTCGATGTTTTAAATGATTTTTTGTACCCACTATCAGAAAACGTTCAGAAGTTTGCATTAGAATTACATCAACATTATACAGATATGGGAATGACTTGTGAAAGAATAATATCAACATTTGAAGTCCATTTTGCATACTCATACGTAAAGAACAGCCGAAAGAGCTTATCTTCACGTGATATATATCAGAAAAGAATTTGGGAATTTGCTGTATCTACAAGAAATGAATACTGTATAGTTGTGAGATCTAAGAAAACAGACAAGTATCCTGATGTTATTGAAAAACTTTCTTTACCATTACAGAAAAAAGTAGCAATGGGATATGGTTGTGACAGGAAACTGCGCAATGAACCTTGTCAAGGTGGTTGCGAAGGGATACGCTTACCACTAGACGACACAATCTTAAACATCAGCAAAGATATCAAAATGTGGCTTGATAAAGAAGTGTCGTATAAATTAAGAAAATAAGTACTTTCCGCATCATTAACGGAAAAGTGTTTGAGTTAAAATAAATTCTATTTTGAGTGAAGGAGATTGAAAATGAGCAAATACGAAAATGCAATCAAACTTATGGAGGAATTCTGTGGAAACGGTAAAGACAATATTATTGCCCTTGCGACGATATCATTATCGCCAAATAGCACCGACAATCCTTGCCCTGCTGTACGCATGGTTGACGCATATTATGAAGACGGCGTGTTTTATGTTTCTTCATCTTCACACAAAAACAAAACGCTTGAGATTGAGAAGAACAATGAGGTTTCCATCTGTGGGTTAGACTTGTTTGCAGCTCAGGGTACCGCTGAGAATCTTGGCTGGGTTAAGGATGAGAAGAATGCGGAAATCAGAGCGAAGATGAAAAAATACTTCGCATGGTTCGACGATCACGGCAACGAGGAGAGTCAGGACTCAATCGTTCTACGAATTACCCTCACAGAAGGAACGATTACTGACAACGAGCAAAAATACGGCGAATGGCAATATAAAGTTGATTTTGTGAGTAAAACTGCGAAGTAAATCAATCTCTCAATAATACGATCGTGATGCTGTTACAAAAACGATTAATAGAAAAAGTTATATAGATCCTAATGTCCTATGAGTATAATATTGCTGTAGTGATTCTATGAAATTACAAGTGATATGTTCATACGAGAATTAGTATGCTCTTAGTATTTAGAGTTCAGAAGGAGTAGATGTACCACTTCTGAACTCTAAAAGACGTTTTGCAATATTAAGTCATAGTTTTTAAACGTGAATTCTCAACACATCAGACGTACTCTACCTGGCAGTATGATTAATTATAACAATTAGCTGTTATCAACGGGTGAGCCCTTATCTATATAATACATAACACATCAGTTCCAAACATGCCCTAGACATTTTGTATAAAGGGCATGTTTTTTTCTATATAAATGTTAAAATATAGTAGAGAATGTATATTAAGGGCACATCGGGAACTGTGGGAACCGTTATGGAACAGCATTGTCGACTGACAATATTGTGACATAGTACTTCATTAGAATGTCACCTAAGATGTTTAGTAGTTCACATTAAATTAGGTTATATTCCTTATGATAATTTTGGAACTCGGATATGACACAAATTTGGAGGATTTATCATGTACAAACACTTTCGAAATTTGATATTTACGATTCTTCTACTACTAATTGTCGTCGGAATCTCTTTTGCAAGTTCTCCGCCGTCTAATGATAATAGGATGACACCAGAGCATATGCAAGCCGACCTGGAGCAGCTAAAAATGAGCTTTATCGACCGCCATCCTCTCATTGTAACCAGATTTCCTAAAGAATATGAGGATCTGTTCAACCAAGCGCAGGCCCAACTGACTAAACCTCTGACTTTACCTGCGTTCAGCGTAATCCTTTCCAAAACGCTGGCTCAAATTGGTGACGACCACACGCAGGTTGAATTTTTACTGGAAGGTCCTGTTCTACCTTTTGTCTTAAAAGTCATTGATGATCAGTTTTATGTACTTGATGGAGGAAGCTGTATTCCAGAAGGATCACAAATTCTTACCATTGGTGATATTCCTATCCAAGATATTTACACGTCATACTGTGAACTATACTCTGCTGAAAATGACTACTGGAGACAGGTTCAATTCGAGCAGAGATACATTGAAATAGGGAAAATAAAAGAACTGGGTGGCCATTTCGATTTGTGGGGTGGGCTCTCTGTCACCTATTTGCCACCTGTATCTTCCAAAACTTCGAAAGCTCAATCATTGAAAATTGGAAAGAAAAGCTACATTCATAAGCAATACGACTGCTATAATCCTTTGTATTCCTTATATAACGATAAGTACGATGGTCAATGCGATGAGAATGTATACAAGTACTTCGTGCATGAAGATAAGGATTATCTATATTTGGTTGCTGACTGGTGTTATTTCTATGATGGATACGAGGCCATTCTGACAGAGGTTTTCACAATTCTAGATGAGAAATCTATACGAAATATTGTTATTGATCTTAGAGGCAATCCAGGCGGGAGTAGCGAAATCATAGATCCCTTCTTCGAAAAAGTAAAAAGACACAATTTCCATGCTAACAATGACTCAAATCCCCTCACAAATGATCTTCAGATCTTCGGACTTATCGATAAACGTACTTTTTCAAGCGCAGTACAATTTGCTACAGAAATTTACCATGACAAACACGGCACTCTGGTAGGACAGCCAACAGGCGGAAAACTGCCATCATTTGGGAACATTGCAGAGTTTGAATTGAAGTACTCAGGACTTCGGTTCTCGATTTCAGACAAATTCATAACATACAAAGGGATTATAACGAGTGAGTCAGATACGCTCATGCCCGATTTTCAGACCGTATATACCATTGACGATTACTTAAATGGCATTGATAAGGACTTGGAAGCTGTTGAAAGCATGATTGCTTCGTAAATAAAGATATGCCTTTTATTTGAGGTATTAATGTATTCAATTTAAAATGAGGAGAAGTTCAAATGACAAAATTTGTATTTATAAGACATGGTGAGACTGATTATAGTCCTATTGACGAAAGAGGATTCATTGGACAAGGTAGATCATTTGCTCCATTAACGGCACGGGGCATAGATCAACTTAAAGAGACGTCACGTGATTCAAGACTAAAGGAAAGTGAAATTATTATATCTTCACCATATACAAGAGCTTTACAAAGTGCTGCAATTATTTCTAAAGAATTAAACATCGATATTAATGTTGAGGTAGATTTACATGAATGGGAACCGGACAATGTAGCATTTCAATATAAGACATCTGAAGATTGTTTCGCATTAGCTAAGGATTTTCATTTGCATAATGGGGTTCATCCAGACGGTGAGAAAAAGGTATGGGAAACTTTTGAAAGCATGAAGAAAAGAATGGACAATGTACTAGAAAAATATATGACGTACAATCAAGTCATTGTAGTGTGTCATGGTATGGTGATCAAAACACAAAAGAATCAAGAAGAAATTGAAAATGGCGAGGTAATTGAGGTAATAAAATAAATAAAGAAAGAGGTAATTCTGCTTATGAAGAAAACGAGAATATTAGCAGTATCCATGTTAAGTGTGACGTTGTTGGCGGGGTGTGTAGCTAATGGAAGTGAACATACTCAAAATAGCAATGTAGATATTGAGGGAAATGTATCTTCAGAGAAGGATACTATAGAAGTGGAAAGAGTAACTAAATGGTCAGAGGATATTGAACTTCTGTCTTCAGAATTGAAAAGGGTTCATAAAGATTTATATAAGGATATTAGCGAAATATCATTTGATGCTGAAATTGAATTGTTGCAAAATAGGGTAAGCTATTTGAATGATGATGAGCTGATTTTAGAAATTATGCGCTTGATCGCAAGAATTGGTGATGGACATACATATTTAGAATGGTACAACAACTTTAATGAAAGAGGTTTACCTATAAAATTCGCACGAATTGAAGATGAGATTTATTGTGTAAATGCGACAGAAGAGTATGGTGATCTACTTTTTAAGAGAATTATTGCTATTGAAGGGGAGGAAATAGAATCTGTATATTCCGACTTAATGGAATTAGTACCTGCCGAAAATGATTATTGGCGCGAAGTAAACGCTCTTGGTCTATTAAGGCGACCAATGTTTTTCAACGCATTAAAATTAACGGACAATGATGATTATACGAGTCTGACATATGACGAGGATGGTTTAGAGAAACACGTAGAAATTAAGAATATGGTAAAAGGTGAGACCGAGCCGCAAGTTTATGTATTTGAGGAACGTATTAATAATGTAGTAAGTAATATCGATATGCTAGATAGTGAGAATTATTGGTATGAACACGATATAAAGAATAAGATTCTTAAAATAAACTTTGATAGATGTGCAAACATCAAAGATTATAATTTTAGGCAGTTTAATGATGATGTTTGGAACTATATCAACACAAAAGATATTGAGAAAGTAGTTGTGGATATGCGGTATAACATGGGAGGTATGTCCTCAGTATTTGATCCGTTTAGATCTGGTTTACTTAAGAATAAAGAATATAATGATCCAAACAAACTGTTTGTTTTAGTTGGGAATAGGACATTCTCCTCAGGTGTTGCATCAGCAGCTATAACCAAACGATGGACGAATGCAACATTAGTGGGTGAACCTACTGGCGGGAAACCAAATAGTTATGGTGATGGTGTAAGGATTGAGCTACCAAACAGCGGTGTCATAATTAGTTGTTCTTCGAATTATTATGAGTTTTATCCTGGCTATGGTAAAAACACTTTAATACCAGATGTAATTATTAATCGAACGATTAATGACTACAAAGCAAGTAATGATCCTGTATATCAGTTCGTGGTTGAAAAGTAATTGAACTTAAACGAGTGAAACACCATATAACACAGAAATGAGACATAATTTTGGAAATGATAAAGTTGGGAGCTTATAACAATGGCTAATACAAACTTAGTAACAATGAAGAAACGGAACATCATGGACATGTTGTTTAGCAATATTGTTCCGATACTATTTGGAATTATTATAGTTTTGGGTCTATTTGTGACAGGTGAATCACCAATTTTGATACTTAATGATATTGTACAGTATAGCTTCAGAAATGCATTCTTAGTACTCTCTCTTCTTATACCTATACTGGCAGGCATGGGACTTAATTTCAGTATTGTCATTGGTGCAATGGCTGGCCAGATTGGGGTTATCATGGCAGTCAACTGGGGGATGTCTGGATTCTCAGGTTTCTTAGCTGCTGTAGCTTTTGCAACGCCTTTTGCCATTTTATTTGGATTCTTGGTGGGCAAGCTACTTAATAAGGCTCACGGCCATGAGATGATTGCTTCAATATTTGTAGGTTATTTTGCTAATGGTGTATATCAGATTATCTGTCTTTCTCTGGTGGGAGGGCTGATTCCAATAGACTCATCACAGATGTTATTGAGTAGCGGCATCGGTCTCCGAAATACCATTGACCTAAAAGGTACTCTAGGCTCTTCAGTTGATGGAGTGTTTGGTGGGGCGCTTCAAGTACCAATTTTCAGTTTTCTTATTGTTTGTGGTATGATTCTGCTCGCCTACAACATCTATCGATTAAAAAATAGAGAGAGCAAACAGGATAGGTACAAAATAACTTATACAGTTATCATGACTGCTGTGATTACAATAGTTAGTGCCTTGATTATGTATACGAATGCACTTCCAATTGAGCTCACATTGCTTAAAAATATCAAGTTCTCATTGATGACAGGTTTATTGATTGGCGCACTGGTTGTTTTCAACCTTATGTTTCCTCGAACCAAGATTGGGAGGCAAATGCAAAACCTCGGTCATGACCATGACAGCGCTGAAATATCCGGTGTTCCGGTGGCGAAAGCGAGAATCATGGCTATAATGATTTCCATCATATTGGCTTCATGGGGGCAGATTATATTCCTGCAGAATACGGGCGTACTCATCACATATGGATCTCACATACAAGTGGGTATGTTACCTATAGTTGCTCTACTTATAGGTGGCGCTTCGATCAAGAAGGCAACAGTCGGTCAAGCACTTCTCGGTGTTGTATTGTTACAAGGTTTTCATGTCATATGGCCGTCGTTCTTCAATGCGTTGATCGGTGTAGAGAACATGAATGAGCCTTACCGTGTGATCATCCTTAACGGGGTATTCCTTTACGCTTTTGTACAAGTAAGGAGCAATGGCAGAGTGAAATCTGAAATAAACAATGCAGAGTAACTATGAATGAAAAGAGGTTTGCTATGAATAAGAACGCAAAATTTGGTTTATGTTTATTATTCGTGTCGTTCACGTTCATATTGATGGTAAGCGTAGAACCCGTTGGGGCTCCTGGCGACTATGTTCTTGAATGGTTAGGATTGAAAGCTTGGAGTTCCGACCGAAGTGGATTTCATTTAACTATTCTTTACTTTGGAATACCATTTGTTATTGGCCTAAAACTATTGGGAAGATATAGACGAGAATTAAGAATTAGTGGGTTCAAGACTTTTATGTTATCAATAGTGTTAATTACGTGCATGAATTTCGCAGTCGTTGAAGTTGCTGAGTATATAAAAAGTAGTTCTGAAGGTTTGTTAGTGCTCGGCTATGATCGAGAGAATAGTACATATGAAATAGAACAAACACCTCAATCTACAAAATTTGATATAAGGGTGAAAGTAACCAATTATAGTAATGAGCCGAAATCTTTTTCGCTAGCGATTGATAGTTCCCTCAGACGTTTCGAAAATAAAAAGCCGCTTAGAGTTATGAATGAAAAAGGTGAAGAAGCAATATTTGAATTGGCAGGTAAAAAAACCAATACTTTTGTTATAACTTCAGAAAACTTTGAACTAGAGAATAATGTGCTTGAAAAAGGAGTAAGTCACTCATCGCGTAGTGCAGAAATACAAGAATTGATCCTAGAAAGCCCAGACGGAGAAGTAGTAAAACTTGTAGCCGATGGATATTTTGGAGTTGTTATTGAAGTGGTTCGGTGATTAAGATGCGGAGGTTGTTATGTCTGGTTTTTTAATGGATTGGTTTAACTGGTTTGAAGAAGGAATCAGTAGTTTGGATCAGGGTTCAAAAGAGAAGTTTTTTTCTAAATGTAGCGCAAATTGTGTTAAAAGAGGTGTAGCACAGATGTATAAAAGCCACTATTTAGAATCAAACAGCAATCTAGATCAATTCTTTATGAGTTTGTCTGAGAGAGGTTATGCACAAGGAAAGATATTAAGCTCAGGCACAGAATATGAAATGTCATACTCGCATTGTTCATGTGAGTTGCATAAATTAGGATATGTTAATTCAGATTATATCTGTGAATGTTCGAGACAAAGTATTATGAATGTAATGAGTTTTATTAAGCCAGAATCAGAGTTTGATGTTGAAATACTGTCTACGATACTTGGCGGGGACAAAGAATGCCGATTTCGTATTAGAGTTAAGTAAAGTAAAGTTAAGTTAAGTAACAAAAAGACAGCTCTTATAATAATTATAAGAGCTGTCTTTTTGTATTATTAATATTTAAAGCAGTTTTCATAATATAGATAATAAAATTCTGAATGATTAAATTCAATGTCAGTCTTCGACGTGTAGATTTAACAAATCTACATAACCGTGTTAAGCAAACGTGTGTGGTGGTATAAGAATAGTAAGCATCAGTTACGATTATCAGCATAAAGAGGAGCATTGATATGAAAATCAAACAAATATTTAATTTGCTGAATAGAACCTTAATTACTGTAATGATAGGATTGTCTCTGGTTCTGTTTTTCAACTTAACCAAGTTGAATGAAAACAGTGAGTGGGTTACACATACACATGAGGTAATATCTCACGCTGAGCATCTTATGGCAAGTATGATAGATCAAGAAACGGGTATGCGTGGTTTTCTGGCTACTGGTAATAAAGAGTATCTGGAACCTTATGAGAAAGAAGTAGTAGAGTTTGAGCATGAGCTAGATACGTTAAGAAAGGCAGTAAGTGATAATCCAGAACAACTGCATACACTGACCACGATTGAAACGTTGTCCAATCAGTGGCATAATCAGGCGTCAAATGTATATCTTTCAATCAAAGAAGAAATTGTTAGTGGTAAAGAAAAAAGAGATGAGTTGAGATTGCTTACGACATCCGGCAAAGGTAAAGAAAAAATGGATTTAATTCGTGATCTGCTGAAAAGCATTGATGATGAGATTCTCCGTCTGAATATCTTAAGTAGCATGATCAATATGGAGACTGGTGTTAGAGCGTTTATTATAAATCAGGAAGAAAGTTACCTTGAACCATATATTGAGGGGGATAGTGATCTTCATAAGTATTTGGAACAAGCGGAAAGTCAGGAAATAACAGATGCAACTCATGACTGGATTGAAAATATTGGTGAAAAAGAAATTAAATTGGTCAGAGAGTTACGTGCCTATAAGAAGGATGATGATCTTTATGCAGAGCTTTCAAAAGAAACTGGAAAACAGATTATGGATCAAATCAGAGCTGAAGTACATACATTTATCCAAGTAGAGGAGGAGCTGCTGCTTAGCAGGAGTAAAGAAGCAGAAAATCAGTATCAGCTGTCAATTACAGCGACCATGATTGCTCTGCTAGCGGTTATTGTGATGGGCGTGATACAAAATATTGCCACCAATAGAGTGACAGAACCACTGGCTAAATTTGCTAAGGAAATGAAGGCGTTCGATTTACAGAATATAGAGGAAAATATTACTTTTGACCATAAAGCGGTTGCTGAAGTTGTCGACTTAGGCACTGGATATGAAGCGCTTCTTAAAGAGCTAAAACACAATCTTGATGAAAGAGAAAAGAGTAGCTGGATACAGAAGGGACAAATGAAAATTAGCTCAATTGCTGAGTCTTATAATGATCTACAAGAACTGCTGGATCATTTAATGATTTTTATCACCCAAACTCTTGGTGCGCATTACAGTGCAATATACATTGTTAATGATGACAGTGAAAAGAAGGAATTTGTCCTAAGTTCAGGTTATGCACTGGGTGAACTGAGTGAAGCAAAGCAGAGTTACGTACTTGGTAAAGGACTCATTGGACAAGCAGCTCTGGGGACTGACATAATTCATATTAACGATATTCCAGAGGATTATATCAAAATACATTCTGGACTTGGCAATTCCAATCCCCAAAATCTGCTGATTGTACCTTGCAGATTTAATGATGAAACTATTGCTGTTATGGAGATAGCTTCCTTATCGGCTTATAGTGCTCTGATGCTTGAGTTTATTGATAAGTCCATAGCAGGTATTGGAATAGTCATTAATAACACACTCAATTTCAAAAAGGTTCAACGCTTATTGAATGAAACCAGCGAAGCCAATGAAAAACTAAAAAATCAGCAAGAAGAGTTAAGAGTGACTAATGAAGAACTTAAGAATCAGTCAAGATCTTTGATGGATTCTCAGGTTGAACTGGAAGCTCAACAGGAAAATTTAAGGGTTCTCAATGAAGAGCTTGAGGAGAATTCAAGAGTTTTAGAAGAGCAAAAAAAGACACTCGAAGGAACGAATAAGGAACTACTTGAAAGTCAGAAAACGATAGAAGAAAAAAAGGAAGATTTAGTTTTAGCCAACAAGTACAAATCAGAATTTCTAGCAAACATGTCACATGAGCTTAGAACGCCACTGAATAGTATATTAATCCTATCTGAACTTATTGGGGAATCAAAAGAATTGTCAGAAGAAGAGAAAAAATATGCAGATACAATCAATAACTCTGGTGAGGTACTTCTAAAATTGATCAACGACATTCTGGATCTGTCAAAAGTCGAAGCGGGTCAGGTAGATCTGAACATTGCACCAATGAAGTTTAGTAACTTGAAAAACGATATGTTGAGTTTGTTTGAGCAGGTCTCTGTTAAGAAAAACTTAGATTTTAAAGTGAACCTATCAAAAGATTTACCAGAAAGTATCGTTACTGATGAAATGAAAGTAAAGCAGATCATCAATAACTTGCTGTCTAATGCCTTCAAATTTACTGAGACAGGCAGTGTTATATTGTCTATAAGTAAACGAGATGACCATGCTGTGTTTGAAGTGACTGACACTGGTATTGGTATTTCAGATGATAAAGTTGAACTAATATTTGGGGCTTTCAAACAGGAAGATGGCACAACAAATAGAAAATTTGGAGGTACAGGACTTGGGTTGTCGATATCAGCAGAATATTCAAAGTTACTTGGTGGAACCATTGAAGTTGAAAGTACTAAAGGTGCGGGCAGCGGTTTTATTCTAACCCTTCCGTTAACCATTGAACAATCAGCTATAAAAGAAGAAAACTTGAATATTGACGTTGACGATAAGGAACTAGAAACTGTAAATGAGGGTACAGAAGAATTAATGTCAGAACTTCATGAAGTCAAATACATTCCAGATGACAGGAATTACATTGATGACAGTGACAAAGTGCTTTTAATTATAGATGATGATCCGACATTTGCAAGGATAGTCATGGGTATCAGTAAGTCAAACGGTTTCAAGGTCATTGTTGCAGAAACAGGTGAAGTTGGACTATACCTAGCTGATTACTATATACCATCGGGTATTATTCTGGACATAGGATTACCAGGAATTAATGGATGGGAAGTCCTTGAACGACTGAAAGTTAATAATAGAACAAAGAATATACCAGTCAACATTATCAGTGGCAAAGATATGGATAAAAAAGTGACAGAGGCAGGCATACAGTTTTATCAAAAGCCCGTTGGTAAGGAACAGATAGAGTCCATATTGAAAGAGACGGTATATGATAATCGTAAGTCCAATAAGATTGTTGTAATGGGTGTTTCAGATAATGATCAGAATATGTTATTTGACCTGACGGGTGACATCGATAATTCAATAGAGGTTATTGTCGGTGAATCTGAGACAGCTACTCTTGGTATCATCGCAAACCAGTATGTGGATATGATTATACTTGATATGGATCTCATTACAGACCATGAATTGGCATTCATAAAGCAAATTAATGAGAATAGTGTTAACGAAGATGTTTCAACATTTGTTTATACCGGTGATGATACGAGTCATTTGGATGTAAGGTACTTAAGAAGCATCGTTAAAGATATCATAATCAAAGATGGAAACTCGACGCAAAGATTATTAGATGAAATAACAATATTTGTCCACAATGTAAAAGAAAATAAAATTGACTCTATCAGCAATACACACGATGAGGTGATGTTTACTGATAAAGTCGTAATGATTGTGGATGATGATATGAGAAACGTTTTTGCACTGTCAAGCATATTGGAAAGAATCGGTATCAAGACTGAAGTAGCGATCAATGGAAAAGAAGCCATTGATATGCTGCAAAATGATAATAATATTGATTTAATTTTGATGGATATAATGATGCCCATTATGGATGGCTATGAGGCTATGAGGGCAATACGGAAAATGAATAAGTACAAAAGTCTGCCGATAATCGCTTTAACAGCTAAAGCAATGAAGGGAGACAGGGATGCCTGTATCGAGGCTGGTGCTAATGAGTACCTAACAAAGCCAATCGATAAGAATAAACTGCTATCGTTGTTGAGAGTGTGGATATGATGGATAATAGTGAGAAACTGGAAATAGAGAAAATTGAACTGCAATTGCTTCTGGAGGCAATGTATCAGAGATATGGTTACGATTATAAGAACTATACGAAAAGTCATATCAAAAGAAGAGTGTTGCATCATATGAACGCAGAAAATATTGACGGCATATCTGAGCTTACACGTAAAATATTGTATGATCATGAGGCATTTGACGAACTGGTATTAGATCTGTCAGTCAATGTAACAGAAATGTTCAGATTTCCTATGTTTTTTGAAGACATTAGAAAACATGTCATACCAATTTTAAAAACATATCCATCAATCAATATCTGGCATGCAGGATGTTCCACAGGAGAAGAAGTCGTTTCAATGGCTATACTTCTGGAAGAGGAAGGTTTGCTTGAGCGTTCGCGGATATATGCAACAGATATCAATAAAAAAGTCCTTGATATCGCCAGTGGAGGAATATACCCGATTGGTGAAATTAAAAAATGGACTAAGAACTACAATGAGGCCGGTGGAAAAAGATCATTCTCAGACTATTACACGGCAAAATATGATTCAGTGATTTTCAGTCAAAAACTGTATGAGAACATTGTCTTTCTTGAACATAATTTGACGCAGGATCAGTCTTTTATTGGTGCGAACCTGATTCTTTGCCGCAACGTATTGATCTATTTCAATAATGAACTAAAAGATAAGGTCGTAAATATGTTAGAGGACAGTTTACTTCCTGGAGGTGTCTTGGGTATTGGTTCTAAGGAGAGTTTGAAATTCACTCAGGCAGATTCAGATTTTGAGGTGTTGTCTCAAAATTCTAGGCTATATTGTAAGAAAGTTGAGTAAGGCCAATGAAGCGAAAACTCATAGTGATAGGTACATCCGCTGGTGGTGTAGAAGCATTAAAGACTGTATTAAAGGATCTTGATGCAAATGAAATGACATCGATCATCATTGTGACACACATGAGTACTTCTGTAGAGAAACTGGTGGACATTTACCGAAGGTTAACTGGACTTAAAATCAAGGAAGCTGAAGATAGAGAAAAGATTAACGACAAAGGACACATATATTTTGCGCCATTTGGCTATCATTTATCGATAGAAGATAACTATACTTTTTCACTGGCAATTGAGGAAAAGGTGAATTATGTAAGACCTTCAATTGATGTGCTCTTAATGGCAGCAGCAGAAGTGTATAAAGAAGGATTAACTGGTATCATCCTTACAGGAGCTAATTCAGACGGGGCGGCTGGCCTTAAAAGAATAGAAGCGTTAGGTGGCAAATGTATTGTTCAAAGTCCGGAGGAAGCACTCGTGGACATGATGCCTTTATCAGCTGTAAAAGAAGTTGAGAATCCTTTGGTGATGACACTACATGAAATAAATGATTATATAAAGAGAGGTGATCATTGATGGACAGATATAAAACTAAAGTACTCATCGTTGACGATGTAGAAGCCAATCTACTTTTACTAAAAGGAATCCTTAAAAGTCTAGAATTGATCATTTATGAAGCTGAAAGTGGCAATGCTGCTTTACGGATTCTAATGAAAGAAGAGATTGATATTGTACTTCTTGATGTTCAGATGCCTGATATCAATGGTTTTGAAGTAGCAGAGCTTATGAGAGATAATACACGTACGAAAGATATACCGATTATATTTATAACTGCTATCAATAAAGAAGAAAGTTATATGTTCAAAGGTTATGAACTCGGTGCAGTGGATTACTTATACAAACCGATCAATAGTGCTCTTTTACGAAATAAGGTTAACGTTTTTGCTAAATTGCGGGTTCAAGCGAAAATAATCGAGGATAAAAACAAAGAACTTGAGAAGAAAATAACTCTATTAGAGAGCGCTGAAAAAGAGCTTTATCGATTGACAAGAACAGACCAGTTAACAGGTGTCAATAACCGAAGATGGTTTGATGAAAACCTAGAACTTGAATGGAGAAGAGCAATACGGAACAAGACAGATCTGACCATATTAATGATCGATATTGATAACTTCAAGAATTATAATGACACCTATGGCCATGTTGAAGGTGATGCGTGTATTAAAAAAGTTGCATCGGTCATTGCCAGCTCGTTCAATAGGCCTTCTGATCGTGCCGCAAGGTATGGTGGAGAGGAATTTGTTGTTCTATTACCTGAAACAGATGCTACTGGTGGTATGAAGGTGGCTGAAGACATCCGCACGATTGTCGAAAACCTTAAAATTGAGAATAAGATTGAAGGGTTCAATAATTTTGTGACAGTGAGTATAGGTGTGGCGAGTATAATACCAACGTCTAAATCCAATAAGGAAAAACTAGTAGAAAATGCAGATACAGCAATGTATGAGGCAAAAGTAAGTGGCCGGAATAAGTGCTGTGCGTTTAATGGTTAATATTTTTTAAAAAACTCTCTCATGAAATGGGAGAGTTTTTTTATTTTTGATTATCTTATCAATATCTCTTTTAATTATAATACTATGGCAGATTTTGAAACTAGCCTAGCATGTCATATGCTTGTAGACGCTGAAAAAGAGGTAATAGGAATTGGTTATGAGAAAATTCCATATGAAGGATTATCTCAAATGCAGTTTATTCCCAAGAGAGAATTTTATTGAAAAACGAGTTGTTGTTGATAAAAATGTCATTACTGCAGTAGGCAGTGCCTATAGGGAGTTTGGTATTAGTTTATTAGATTACTTTGAATCATTTGAGAATGACGAAGAAAGAAAATCATATATAGAAATGTATAAGGGTTAATCACCGAAAAACATATCAAATTTTGAAAGACATCTATGAATAGGTGTCTTTTTCCTTCGTAAAAATACGCGATGTTTGAACGAAGAGGAACGTTTTTAATCGACCAAACTCTATGTATCATACGTATACTATTGTACGAATCTCCGATATATCGTATGATGAAAATGAAGTTCAAAATGGAATATTACGATGAACTTAGAAATAGATAATAAACTAAGAGGTGAGGCAGATGGAAGGTAATAATCGCATATATATGGCAATCGATCTTAAATCTTTTTATGCCTCAGTTGAATGCATAGAACGTAGTTTAGATCCATTGACTAGTAATCTAGTGGTAGCAGATGCAAGCAGGACGGAAAAAACTATCTGTTTAGCTGTATCACCTTCATTAAAAATCTTTGGGATTCCTGGTAGAGCTAGGCTATTTGAAGTGGTTCAAAAGGTCAAGGTAGAGAATGCGAAAAGAGTATTATATGCGCCAAACAAGAAATTTATAGGTTCATCATTTCATGCCGAGGAACTTGAAAAATCGCCAGACTTAGCAATTGATTATATTGCTGCTCCACCGAGAATGGCTCTTTATATGGAGTATAGTACTCGTATTTATAACGTTTATTTGAAGTATATTGCACCAGAAGATATTCATGTCTATTCCATTGATGAGGTCTTTATGGATGTGACCGATTATTTAAAATCTACCAAGTTGACTCCACGAGAGTTTGCTAAGATGATTATAAAAGATGTCCTTGATACTGTAGGTGTTACTGCCACAGCAGGTATAGGGACTAATTTGTATTTAGCTAAGATTGCGATGGACATTGTTGCAAAACATATTCCCGCGGATAATGATGGTGTTAGGATTGCTGAAATTGATGAGATGAGTTATAGAGAACTCTTGTGGAGCCACCAGCCAATTACCGATTTTTGGCGTGTGGGTAAAGGTTATGCTAAAAAACTAGAAAAATATAGTCTATATACCATGGGGGACATTGCAAGATGTTCTCTAGGAAATGAACAAGAATA
>Ga0070724_10000881_pt1 | contig 19369 bp, 17 predicted proteins | sample tdDd001_FD_67278 | JGI IMG/M metagenome (GOLD analysis project Ga0070724, IMG submission 67278) | Marine sediment microbial communities from the Atlantic coast under amendment with organic carbon and nitrate - tdDd00.1 | ecosystem: Environmental > Aquatic > Marine > Coastal > Sediment | place... | reverse complement strand
GGTACTCCTGTGCCGGTAAAAGATTGACTTCTTTGATCTTTTCGACAGAGCGTTGGGTTTCCGGGTCAAAACTGCGTATCGATTCGACATCATCATCGAAAAAGTCGATACGAAATGGACTGCTGCTTCCCATTGGAAACAGGTCGAGGATCGATCCGCGTACGCTGAACTCGCCGTGTTCTTCGACCTGCGCTACGGCGCGGTATCCATAAAGACCCAGTTTTTCGCGCAAGGCAACCGGGTTGAGTCGATCACCGGTCTGCAGCATCAACGAGCGTTGATGGATAAAGTCGGCGGGTGCGATTTTTTGCAACAGAGTACTAACCGACAGAATCAGAATTCCGGACTTGGCATCCGCTATCGATGCGAGACACTTGATCCGCTCGGAAACGATGTCCTGGTGTGGAGAAAACTGATCGTAGGGCAGCGTTTCCAGGTCGGGAAAGCGGTAGATCCTGGGTTGCTCCAGGCTGAAAAAGCGAATTTCCTGTTCGAGTTGCTCGGCATCGGTCATGTCGCAACAGACGATTACCGACAAGCCCTCGTGCCTGTTAACCTGTTCGCACAGGAATAAGCTGCGGCTACTGCCATAGAGCTGGCCGACGCGAAGCGGTTGCGCGGTTGAAGGCGCCGGGATTTGCAGGAAATGTGTGGGCATTGCTGCCTGTTGAGGGACTTATTCCGTGATAGGTTTTACGGTGGTCAGGCCAAGAATTTCCCAGCTTTGCATACCGCCGCGATACCACTTGATCTTATGCGCGGGGTAACCAAAGCCTAACAGGTTCTTGATGTTGTTGGGTGACTGGCCACACCACATGCCGTTGCAAAACATAACCAGAGTTCGTGCTTCTCTGAAATCCCATAAGCCTTCCAGATTTCTTGCATTAAATCGTTCTTCGAGAATTTCACCGATCGAAATCGGGTCCGCGCCCTTGGCCGGGTTAAGGCTGGTCCAGGGAATATTGATTGCCCCGGGGATAGTGCCCTTGGCGACCCAGGCCGGAGTACGAGAATCGATTACGACGATATTATCGTCGCCTTCACTCATACTTTTGAGATAGTTCAGAACTTCAAGTTCAGCAATGGTTTCGACGCCGGGAGCGAGTATGGCTGGCTGAATACAAAACGGGGGACATTTACGCGAAGTTTTGGCGAAAGCGGGATTTACCGTGTTTTTCTGGTTCTGGTTACGCATGATGTTGACATCATTTTCACCATGTTTGACGGTAACGCTTTCAACTTCGGGGGTTATATTTACTTCGGCCGCATGCAGGTTAGCGCTACCCAGGCAAAGCCCTAGCGAAGCAAAAATAAGCAGAAATCTGTTTGTATTCATTGTCGACAACTCCGGTTCAACCAGATGATTCTGGTCGTCTAGACCGGAGAAGTCAACGGTGGTTCTAGTTGGGCATTATTATTGTATTCAAATCAACCGTATGCAAGACGGTCTGGTGCTCGAAATAAACTCGAAATGAACCATAAACCCATTCGGTGATGGGCGGCTCGCCGACCGGACCGTAGCGTTCAACGGGCTCGCCGAATTCACCGAGTACCGCATCCATACTGATGCCGCGTTTGGGCATCATCTGCTTGTCCATAGCCGGGGCATTCCCAGGAATAGTTAGTTCAGTACCGGCAATCGCGGGTTGCAGAATCAGGCTACTACCCAGGAGCAGTAAATAAAATCCCATGCGCATGATGTTCAGTCTCACTAATTCGATGACTCTAACTATAGCATGCTCTAGTAAGACGACAAGGTTGATGCATGTTACCTCTCAGCGGTGGTGAGCGGCCCGTATTCATGGTTTAATCCGCCGCATGAAATTACCCCTCGAAATCTTCGTTGGCTTGCGCTACACCCGGGCCAAACGTCGTAATCATTTTATCTCTTTTATTTCGGCGATCTCGATGCTGGGAATTGCGCTTGGAGTGATGGCGCTAATCGTGGTTTTGTCGGTGATGAACGGTTTCGAGAATGAGTTGCGTGGACGCATACTGGGCATGGTTTCGCATGTCACGATATCCAGTTTCGGCGGTCCGTTACAAAACTGGGAATCCTTGCGCGATCAAACGCTGGAACATCCAGAGGTCATCGCGGGCGCTCCCTACATCGAGGCCGAGGCGATGATTTCGAATTTGTCCTCGGTCAGTGGTGCGCTGATACGCGGTATCGACCCGGAGTATGAAACAGGAGTATCCGAGATTCATGAAAACATGGAATTTGGAGCGTTGACCGATCTGGTAGCAGGCGAATACGGAATTGTTCTTGGTAGCGGGCTTGCCAATTCACTGGACGTGGTGCCCGGGGATCGCGTTACTATGGTAACCCCGCAGGCGACTTCGTCGCCATTAGGCTTTCTGCCGCGGCTGCGCCGTTTCAAAGTAGTCGGTATATTCGAAATTGGCGTTTACGAGTATGACCGCAGTAGCGCGCTTATTCATTACCAGGACGCCAGTCGCCTGTTTCGGCTCGATGGCGGGGTTACTGGTTTGCGCCTGAAGCTCGATGATCTGGATATGGCACCATTTGTTCGCCAGGATCTCAAGCAGACTGTCGGCTTTGATTACTGGGTTTCAGACTGGACCTTGCGCCACAGTAATTACTTCAAGGCGGTACGCACCGAAAAGACGGTAATGTTCATCATTCTTTCACTAATTGTCGCAGTTGCCGCATTCAACATCGTATCGACACTGGTGATGGTGGTGACTGACAAGCAGGCCGATATCGCTATTTTACGCACTCTCGGCATGTCGCCATTGTCGGTTATGTGGGTGTTCATGGTGCAGGGTACGCTGATCGGTTTGATCGGAACCTTGCTTGGCCTGGTCAGTGGCGTCACCGTGGCCCTGCATATCGATGTGATCGTACCTGCCCTGGAGCAATTTTTTCAAACCCAGTTTTTACCGCGAGGGGTTTATCCGATCACCGATTTACCCTCCGAAATGAAGCAGGCAGATGTTATCAAGATTACATTGCTATCTTTCGGTGTCTCGATATTGGCGACTCTGTACCCGGCGCTAAGAGCATCCAAAACAAGGCCAGCTGAGGCGTTGAGCTATGAGTAAAGGGGAATGCTGATGTCGGCAGCTGTTATCGAAGCAAAGTCGGTCGCCAGGGTGTTCCACCAGGGCAAACTCAATGTCGAAGTATTAAAAGGTGTCGATTTCAGAGTTGCTGCCGGAGAAAGCCATGCGATTCTGGGGGCGTCGGGGGCCGGCAAATCGACGCTGATGCATTTACTCGGCGGGCTGGATCATGTCAGTAGCGGTGAGATCAGGATTGCCGACACCGAATTGTCAAAGCTATCGGAAACCAGGCTGGGGAAATTACGCAATCGACATCTCGGTTTCATTTACCAGTTCCACCACCTGTTGCCGGAATTTAGTGCGCTGGAAAATATTGCGATACCGTTGCTGATCCGTCGGCAAAAGTTTTCCGCGGCCTATGACGAAGCGCATGCATGGTTGGCGAAAGTAGGGCTCGAAGCGCGTGCGCATCACAAGCCCGGGGAATTATCAGGTGGAGAGCGTCAACGGGTAGCACTGGCGCGTGCGCTGGTGACGCGACCGGATTGCCTGCTCGCGGATGAACCTACCGGTAACCTCGATCAGCATACCGCGGCGCAAATGCTGGAGTTGATGCTTGGGTTAAACCAGGAGATGAATACCGCGCTGGTAGTGGTTACCCACGACCTGAGCATCGCGCAACGCATGCAGTTTCGCTGGCACATGCATGACGGCGTCCTCACCCCCGAAACCTGATTTCAAAAGATTCAGTTGTCAGGCTAACTGGAGTTTGAGGAAGCTGAGGTAGATCAGCATGACCGGGATTTGCAGGATTACGTAGATTGCGTCCGAGAGCAGACGAATACTGCCTGAGATCACCGATTCTGCGATGCATTTCGATGGCGATTGTGCAAACGTTTCGCCCTGTCTTTAACGTGACCCAGAATATGCAGGCGCCACAGAATTCGAATCAGCAGGTAGCCGGCCAACGAACTGATTAAACCTACTACCAGGCAACCCAATAGAAAAGGCTGCCAGATTGCGGCGAGGCCATCGAATAGCCATTTGAAAGTGAGTTCAAAGTGGAAGCCCTGCTGTTCGAGCCCCAGCATCTCGACCCCGATCAGGTAACAAAAATAATACATCGGTCCCATCGTAACCGGATTGCTGATCCAGACCATGGGTACCGCCACCAGGATGTTGACCCTCATCCATATCGAGAATACGGCAGCGATAAGCATTTGAAACGGAACCGGAATAAAGGCACAAAATATCCCCAACGCGACTGCGGCCGAGCAGGCGCGGCGATTGATATGCCACAATAACGGATCCTGCAATCGCGGACCAAGTAGTTTGATCCAGCGATTCCTGATGATAACGTCAGAATGTGGCAAAAGCTTCCTGAAAATCTTCTTTGCCATGATGTTTGTATTATCCCCACTAATTTAATATTCTGCAAAGCGTTGGCTCACAAAACATGGAAATCAGGGCAGGGATCGCATGCCTCAACACGCACTTGCTATTGTGCTGGGTTCGTTACTGGCGTTTTATGGCAATGAATTGCCGGACCAAACCTGGTCGGCGCTGCTGCCGATTCCGTTACTACTTTATCTCTACTGCCCCGCTTATCGCTTTATCCTGGTATTAAGCGCTGCTTTTTTGTGGAGTAGTGCAATCTTTCATTATCATCTCGAGCATCGGCTTATCGCCACATTTGATAACCAGGTTGCGCTGGTGCGTGGAATGGTGGCCGATATCCCACAAATCGGTCAGGGCCGTATCAGCCTGTACCTGGAAGGCCTAGAAATTGCCGACTATCCTGCTGCCATGCCGCGGCTGGCTCGCTTTAACTGGTACCAGGATAAGGTTATTCCACGAGCCGGTGAGTACTGGCAGTTTCAGGTGAAGCTGAAACAACCACGAGGTTCGACGAATCCAGCAGGTTTTGATTTCGCTGGCTGGCAATTCGCCAGGGGTATCGACGTCAGCGGGTATATTCGTGATTCGGCGCTGAATTTGAAAATCCGTCCCGCTTCTGTATTCAGCGTGAACTACTGGCGCGCAACGCTGGCATCAGCAATTGATCGAAACTGCGGCAGCTGTGAACATCGAGGTTTGATCAAAGCGCTCGCATTGGGCTTTCGTGGCGATATCAGAAACCCTGAAAAAAAGTTGCTCCAGTCCAGTGGTACCGCCCATCTACTTGCAATTTCCGGCCTGCATATCGGGTTGGTGGCGCTAGTATTTTATGGGTTTGGACTATACTGCTGGCGCCTGGGGCTTTACCGAACTGGTTTGAATCGCCTGCAAACAGCATCGCTGTGGGCGCTTGGCGCCGCTTTTAGCTACGCGGCCCTGGCTGGTTTCAGCCTGCCCACCGTGCGTGCCCTGACGATGCTTAGTGTCTTGCTGTTCGCGCTGTTATGTAAAAGCCGGATCAACTTGCTGCAGTCTATAAGTCTGACCGTGGTGGTGATACTGATTGCCGACCCGCGAGCAGTCGGCTCGGCTTCGTTCTGGTTGAGTATAGGCGCAATAATGGTAATCGCTTTTGTGCAGTTTCGTTTACCAGGCAGGATGATCTGGTGGCAGCAGTTGCTCGCTTTACAGTTATTTTTCTCGTTTCTGTTTGCGCCGCTCGGCGTGTTGATATTCGATCAGTTGAATCCGGCGGGTTTTCTCGCCAATATAATCGCGATACCGCTGGTCAGCCTGGCAGTGCTGCCAACGGTGTTGTTGGCCTGCCTGATATCCTCTACTGAATTTGGCGGAGCACAGCTCCTTTTCTACCTTGCTGACAAACTACTGGGTGTCTTGCTCGACTATCTCGAATTGCTGGTTTCTTCCGGTCTGCATTCGATTGCCCTGACTTATCCGGTGCCCCTGCTGCTACTGGGTGCGATATCGCTAACATTACTCCTGATGCCACGATTTCCAGGTCCGCGCAAAGCAGCCCTGGTGTTGCTCCTGGTGCTGGCCTTGTGGCAGCCATCGAAGCTTCAGCACGGCGACTATGAATTAATTGTGCTTGATATTGGCATGGGTACGTCGGTGTTATTGCGTACTCGCTATCACAGTCTGGTATATGATTTTGGTCCGGGTAAACCGGGTGTTTTCAGCGCCGCTGACAGAGCCTTGCTGCCGCTCATGCGAAGTCATGCGATCGAGACACCTGATTTGCTGATTGTGAGCCACGTCGATCAGGATCATAGCGGCGGTTTGCAGTCGTTTATTGGTAGCTACCAGCAACACCGCCTGTTATCAGGGACTCCGCAGAAACTAAAAGCAAGGTTCGCGCTAGCGCATGAGGTTCGTTCCTGTCACCAATATCCTGCCTGGAGCTGGGATGGTGTCAATTTCAGCTTTGTCACCACTGCTACGTTGTCGGTCAAAGCGGCCAGCAACAACCGCTCCTGTGTCCTGCTTGTTCGCGGTAATCACAAGGCTCTGATACCTGGAGATATTGAGTCCTCACAGGAATTGAAGCTGGTGCTTGAACACGGAGCTGCATTGGCTGCTGATATATTGCTGGTACCTCACCATGGCAGCCTTACCTCGTCAAGCTGGCGCTTTTTGAACCAGGTACGACCGGAGTATGTAATATATACGCTAGCGAGGAACAATCGCTGGGGCTTTCCAAAAGCAACGGTCAGCGCGCGATACGATGCCTTGAAATCGCGTCAGTATCGGAGTGATCGAGACGGTGCTGTGAGCATGATGAGCAGTATAGATGGACTGATGGTAAAGACCGCAGGTAGTCCCGCAAGACGTATCTGGCAGCGATGGTAAAAGGCCGCATGTCACAGTATGATGTGCGACATTAATTTCCGAGGAAAAAACCGTGTTCGAACTGGTTCAAGCCGGGGGCTGGCTGATGCTGCCGATATTGTTGTGCTCGGTGCTAGCGGCGGCGATCATTAGTGAACGATTATGGACCCTGCGCCAAAAGAAGGTTATTCCTGAAAAGCTGCTCACCGGGATCTGGAACCTGTTGAGTAGCGATGCTTTGACCGAGGCGCATATCACCGAAATTGAAAATGGGTCCCCGCTGGGGAGGGTGTTGGCGGCCGGCTTGATCAATCGACACCTGTCGCGGGACCTGATTCGTGAAAGTATCGAGGAGAATGGCCGGCATGTAGTGCACGAAATGGAAAAGTTTATGAATACTCTGGGCACAATATCCACCATCACGCCATTGTTAGGTCTGTTAGGTACGGTGATAGGCATGATTCGCGTTTTCACCGCGATAACGGTCATCGGGGTCGGCGATCCGAGCCAATTGGCGGGCGGTATATCAGAGGCCCTGATTACCACCGCTGCGGGCTTGACCGTCGCCATTCCAAGTCTTATTTTTTATCGGCATCTCAAGCGTAAAATCGATGAACTGGTTGTCGCGATGGAGCAGGAAGCAATGAAACTGGTCGAGTTCCTGCACGGCGACCGTAAGAAGCTGGCCTGATAACATGAAATTCCAGAGCAGTCACATCGAAGAAGACGCAAATATCAATCTGACTCCATTGATCGATGTCGTGTTTCTGTTGCTGATTTTTTTCATGGTATCGACGACTTTTGATACTACTTCGCAGCTAAAGATAAAACTACCCGAGGCCAGTGAGCAGCAGACATCCATGCCGCCGCAAAAACTAAACCTGTTAATCGATGCGAAGGGGAACTTCTTTATCAATTCACGCGAGCTGACAAACAGTAAAAGCGCCACCCTGAAAGCCGCGTTGGAGAGCACCATGGCAGGCAGTCAATTGCCGATCGTGATCCAGTCCGATGCCGATTCTCCAGTTCAGTCGTTGGTAACCGCGATGGATGTCGTTGGGCAGTTGGGTCTGACACAGGTTTCTATCGCAACTACTCGTCCCATCGAGTAAGACAATCCGCGCAGTTATCGAGGTTCCGGCAGTGAAACCGATTGATGGAAATTTAACAGGCTACAACGCTTACCGCGCGCTGCTATCGCTAGCCTTTGAACACAAGATCTATTTTCTGATGGCGGTGATAGGCATGATTATATTTGCCCTATCGGATGCTACCTTCGCCTACTTGATGAAACCGTTGCTGGACGACGGTTTCATCGATCGCGATCCAACTGTTATAAAATTGATGCCGTTTGCAATGGTGTTGATTTTCATGGTGCGCATGGTTGCAATTTTTATGCGCGGTTATTGCATGAGCTTCATCGGACGTAGCGTGATTAACTCTTTGCGTCAAATGATGTTCGACAAGTTGCTCACCCTGACCAGCGACGAGTACGATCAATCATCCACCGCCACTATTGTCACCCGATTCACTTATAACGTTGAGCAGATAGCCAAGGCGGTGTCTTCATCGTTAACGGTTTTCATTCAGGATAGCCTGCGCATTATAGCCTTGCTCGGTTACATGTTCTGGGTGAGCTGGCAGCTCACTTCGATATTTTTAATTGCCGGACCGATCGTGTTTCTGATCGTGGTTCGAATTTCTGGTCGATTTCGCGACATTAGCAAGAATATTCAGCATTCCACGGGCGGCGTTACGCAGGTCGCGCAGGAAGTGATCGATAGTAATCGCGTGGTCAAGATTTTTGGCGGTAATGAATTCGAGCGCAACAAGTTTGATAAGGTCAATAAAAGGAACCTGCGGCTGCATTTGAAAATGTCTATCGCGCAAGCTGTCAGCACGCCACTGATACAGCTCGTGGTAGCTGTCTCGTTTGCCGCAATCGTCGCCTTTGCAACTTCCGAGGGTATGCGAGGCGCGATCTCTACCGGCGATTTCGTGTCCTTTGCTTTCGCGGTGACGATGCTTCTGGCTCCAATGCGTGCGCTTTCTTCCATCAATGCGCAAATCCAGAAAGGTATCGCCGCCGGCGAAAGCGTGTTCGAGTTTACCTCCAGGGACAGTGAAATTGATCAGGGTGAGCTGCAACTGCAGCGTGCTGAAGGCAGGCTCGAATTCGACAAGGTAGTGCTCTGCTATCGGCGTAGCGAGCAACGCGTGCTCGATGAAGTAAGCTTCGAGGTCAGACCCAACCAAACGGTTGCCATCGTCGGGCGATCCGGCAGCGGAAAATCGAGCCTGGTAAACCTGATTCCGCGACTTTACGAGTACGATAGTGGTGACGTATGTCTCGATGGTGAACGGCTCGATCAGTATCGCATCGCCGATTTACGGCGGCAAATATCCTACGTAGGGCAGGATATACGTTTATTCAATGACACAATTCGCAACAATATCGCCTACGGTATCGCCCACCAGGTTGACGAAGAACAGATTATCGAGGCCGCCAGGCAGGCGCATGCCTGGGAGTTCATTGCGGAGATGCCTGATCAACTCAATACCGAGGTTGGTGAGCGCGGAGTGCTGCTTTCGGGCGGCCAACGCCAGCGTATTGCGATCGCGAGGGCGTTTCTGAAAGATGCGCCGATCCTGATTCTGGACGAGGCTACCTCAGCGCTTGATACGGAATCGGAACGTTATATCCAGCACGCGATGGAGCATTTGATGGAAAATCGCACCACCCTGGTAATTGCGCACCGACTTTCCACGATCGAGCATGCCGACCATATCCTGGTCATGGACCAGGGTAAGATTGTCGAACAGGGTAGTCATGCCAAACTACTCGATGGCGCCGGTATATACGCCAAGCTGCACTCGATGCAATTTCGTGATGGCAAGGACGGTGACTTTTCGTCAACCGCACGCCCGAAAATAATTCGCTCATCGGTGCTCAACAAATCCCTGATGCATAGCTGGATTAGCGCGTCTACGCAGCGGCGGCAAGGCTGGTGGTTATGGTCGATGAATCCACTATCAATACTGCTCATGCCGCTTTCACTGCTGTTCCACATGGTTGCCAGTATGCGTCGTTTAGGGTATCGGATCGGTTTGCTCAGATCGCAGGAAATACCGGTTACAACTATCGTTGTCGGCAATATCACCCTGGGTGGTAATGGCAAGACACCGATCGTGGTGGCGCTTTATCAACTGTTACAGGATAAAGGTTACAACGCTGCAATTATTACTCGCGGCTATAAGAGCGGTCATGAACAGGAAGTACAGATACTGCATGATGGACTCACGCAAAATTCGGTCGGAGACGAGGCCAATATGATGTCGGAAATCTGTCGTTGTCCCATTGGTGTCGGTGCCGACAGGGTGGCGACGGCGACGCAGATATTAGAGCAGTTTCCTGATACCGAAGTCATTCTTTCTGATGATGGACTGCAGCACTATGCTCTCAAGCGCGATATCGAGATCGCTGTCTGCCGTTACATCGCGCTCGGTAACGGCTTGATGTTACCCGCGGGTCCCTTGCGCGAACCGCGCGATCGATTGCAACGCGTTGACATTACCATTGATCGTGACAGCGATCAGGTAATCGAGTCGCTAGGAGAGGTCTGGAATCTGTCCCAGCCCGAGAAAAGGAGACATGTCAGCGAATTCCAGGGGCGACAGGTGCACGCGTTGGCAGGCATCGGTTTCCCGGAAATATTTTTTGCCAGCCTGGCACAAATGGGCATAGATTGCATCGAGCACGAGTTTCCCGATCATCACGAATTCAGCGCCCGGGAGCTGGACTTGAAACCCGCGCTACCCATCCTGGTAACCCACAAGGATGCAGTAAAGCTAAAAGGCATTGCGCGCGACAATGTCTGGGTGGTTCCGCTCAATATTGAATTGGGCGAGGAATTAAGCAATCAGTTCATACAACTACTGGAGAGCCGTCATCGTGGATAAGCATTTACTGGATATACTGGTTGATCCGGTCACCAAGGGGCCGTTGATATATGACAAAAAACAGCAGGAATTGATATCGCGGGCTTCCCGACTTGCCTATCCGATACGGGATGGTATCCCGGTGATGCTGCCGGAAGAGGCACGAGAGCTCAGTAGCGACGAGATCGAGGCGCTGGGGTAGCAACCGATGGCAGTCGACTTCCGTATTGTAATCCCGGCGCGTTATGCATCGCTGCGCTTGCCCGGGAAACCCCTGCGCAGTATTCACGGCAAGTCGATGATCGAGTGGGTTTACCGATCGGCACAACAGGCCAGGGCTAGCGAAATAGTGGTCGCAACCGATGATCAGCGTATTTTCGATGAGGTCGAAAGTTTTGGCGGAAATGCCTGCATGACCGCGAGCTCGCATTGCAGCGGCAGCGATCGAATTCTCGAAGTAGCGTCAATTCGGCAGTGGAGCGGCGACAGCATCGTGGTTAATTTACAGGGCGATGAGCCGCTCATGCCTGCGGTGAATATAACCCAGGTTGCCGAAAGTCTTGCCGCGAGCGATTGTTCGATGGCAACGCTGCACAAGGTAATCGACCTAAGCCAGGCACAGGATCCAAACCTGGTAAAACTGGTTCATGATCAGTCGGGACGAGCGCTTTATTTCAGCCGCTCGCTTATTCCATATGACCGCAATGGCGAAGTTGAACAATATCTTGGCCATATAGGCATTTATGCCTACCGTGTGGGTTTTCTTGAAGCCTTTAGCCAGCTCGCACCCTGTGAGCTGGAAATTGCCGAATCGCTTGAACAGTTACGTGCGCTTTGCAACGGCTACTCTATACACAGCGAAATCGCACGTGCCGCCCCCGGTCCGGGGGTCGATACCGAGCAGGACCTTGCGCGAGTCGAACAAATAATGGCATCTATGCCGGTATGAAGTATCAATGGAAGCTGGATAAACACTTCACCCTGTTTAAAAAATACTTCAAACTGGATGAATACAGTATCACGCATGAATTGTTTGGCGGTGGATTCAGTCCGGTTTTTACCCGCGAAATTTTCGAACGTGGGGTTGTCGTTGCGGTGCTTCCCTTCGATCCGCTCCGGGGTAAGGTGGTATTGATCGAACAGTTCAGAGCCGGGGCGATCGACGATGAGGGTGGGCCCTGGTTGATAGAGTGCGTGGCAGGCGTTATCGATGCCGGAGAATCCGAGGAGCAGGTCGCTTTACGCGAGAGTCAAGAAGAAGCCGGTTGCACGATTAGCCAACTGGAAATTATCAGTCGCTACTATGTCAGTCCTGGCGGCACTACCGAGCACTGTAGCCTGTTTTGCGGCATCGTCGATAGCGCAGGGGTTGGCGGTATTCACGGACTTCCCCATGAGCACGAAGACATCCGTGTCATGGTAGTCGATGTCGCGCAGGCCTATGCTTGGGTGCGTGAGGGTAAAATAAGGTCTTCAGCAACCATTATCGCGTTGCAATGGCTGGAACTTAACGCAGCACGCCTGACAAAATACACATAACAAATCACACCTGGTAAATGACAAAAAGGGGCAGATACATCCCCGTAAATCAATAAACAACCCAGATCATGGCCATGCCAACCGTGCTAAGCACGAGAGTGTAGGGCAGGGCCATCCACAACATCTTTACATAAGACAATCGGATTAACGGCGCCAGCGCCGAAGTCAACAGGAATAAAAACGCGGCCTGGCCGTTCGGCGTGGCGACACTGGGTAGATTGGTGCCGGTGTTGATCGCGACCGCAAGCATGTCGAACTGTTCTCGATCGATAACACCGTTTTCCAGTGCGTCGGCTACCTCGTTGATGTAAACCGTGGCCACGAATACATTGTCGGAAATCATCGACAAAACACCGTTAGCAATAAAGAACATGAGCGGTTGCAGAGCGCGGTCCAGGGACAGCACCAGATTGATTATGGGGAAGAAAAGATGCTGGTCATGGATCACCGCCACGATGGCGAAAAACACGACCAGTAATGCCGTAAATGGTAAAGCTTCTTCAAAGGCATGGCCAATACGATGTTCCTCGGTTACGCCATTTAAAGCGGTTAGCAGGACAATTACCATCAAACCCACCAGCCCAACCGAAGCCACGTGAAAGGCCAGCGATAAAACCAGAATGATGCCAACAATTGCCTGCACGATCAGGGTCACGGTCATTCTGTGATCACGCTCGGCTTCCTGTTCGCTGTTGAAATCCGCGAGCGTTTGTGCCACCGATTCAGGCAGGGTGGCGCCATATGAAAACCACTTGACCTTTTCCAGCAGTACGCTGGTTATCAGGCCGGCCGCCAGAACAGGCATTGTAATCGGTGCCATGCGCCAGAAAAATTCCATGAAATTCCAGCCGGCGCGTTCGGCGATGAGCAGGTTTTGGGGCTCGCCGACCAGGGTGCAGACACCGCCCAGCGCCGTACCCACGGCGCCATGCATGATCAAACTACGTAAAAAGGAACGAAACTGATTGAGTTCCTGGCGCCGGTCCTGCTTAACTTCATGGTCGACACTGTGATCATGTTCAGCTTGATGAAATTGTTTCCCCGAAGCGACGCGGTGGTAAACCGAGAAAAACCCGACTGCGACAGAAATCAATACTGCGGTTACCGTCAAGGCGTCCAAAAATGCGCTCAGGAAGGCTGCGGTAAAGCTGAATAGCAAAGATAAGATGGCTTTCGATTTAATCGATAACAGGATTTTAGTGAAGGTATAGAGCAGCAGGTCGCGCATAAAATAAATACCGGCAACCATGAACATCAGTAACAAAATGACTTCGAAGTTTGCGATAGTTTCCTGGTAGACGGCTTGCGGACTGGTCATGCCGATTACCACGGCTTCGATGGCAAGCAAGCCGCCTGGCTGCAACGGGTAGCATTTAAGCGCCATTGCCAGCGTCAGAATAAATTCAAGGATCAGCAACCAGCCTGCGACGAATGGGCTGATCGCGAACACGATCGGGTTGATCACCAGAAAGGCGATGATTAACTGTTTGTACCAGGTAGCCGACTGGCCGAGAAAATTTTCGCCGAAGGCCCTGCTTAAGCTCGTAATCATAGATGTTTACACTTGCATAATGTTGAGGGGATTATAGTGACCATTCTGGCTATTTTGCGCCATTAGTATGATGATCCATCATTCCAGCTGGCAAAGAAAAGCGCCGCGCTTATTATCAACAGTAACGTTGAAAAGACAAGCAGGACCTCGGCCATGGTTATATCAAACAATATGAAAGGGGTATACCCACATGAGGTTTGCACTTCAAACAGGGATGGAATCCATTTGTCCAACGCGAACCATTCCGGCATACCAAGGTCCATTTCACAGTTACCAAATACCCAGCCGCGTTCTACCGCAAGTACTTGCCAGCTGCGTTCCACCAGGCCAACCATGATGATCACGTTGAGGCCGTGCGCAACACGCATGGCCAGCGTTGACCGGGTGCAGAAAAAAGCGATTGAAGCGAGCAGGATCATTGCAAAAACCAGGATGCGGACATGGATGCAAAGCAGGCAGGGCCACTCGTCGAGTACATACTGGTAGTACAACGCAGAACATTCCAGCGCTATCCCGACCAGTACCAGGATGGCCCAGTAACGGCGTTGCATGCTGAGATTAATTAAAAATTGTGTCATATATAAAATGTTCGCTAGGTTATGACGGGTAATTCATCCGCGGCCCGTTTGCTCAGTAATTCTGCACCGCTGTCTGTAATAAGAATATTTTCTTCGTGTACCATTAATTTTCCCGCTTCGAACTCCATGCCGGGTTCAAGCGTAATTACCATGCCCGTTTCCAGGGTGGTGTTATCGGTTGCGGTGAGGGATGGCCATTCTGTCAGCTGCGCACCGAGGCCATGTCCCATGCGACCGACATCATTACCCAGTGCGCCGCCGGCCTCGAGCACGGACCACATTGCACGCCAGACATCGGTGGTGGTGGCGCCGGGTCTGGCGGCAAGCAGTCCTGCCTCGGTGCTTTGAAATACACAAGTGTAAGCTCGCTTAGCCTTATCGGAGGCATAACCAAAGGCGTAATTACGATCAAAATCGCAGAAATAACCATCATAAACGGTGCCGGTATCGATGATCAGAATGTCACCGTCTTCGAGCAAGCGGTCACTCGGCCCCATAATGATGTCACCATATCCGTCCTGACCCGAGGCGGAAACTATATACGGTGTATGATCAGCGCCGCGTTGCAGCAGATCGATGCGCATCGAGCGCAGGATTTCACGCTCGCTTTGGCCGGTTTGCGCGAAACCGGGCAAGGCTACGAAACTGTCCGAGGTGAGTTCACAGATGTATCTTATCTTGTCCACTTCGGCGGCTGATTTGATATTGCACAGATTTAGCATCAGTTCGGCACAGTCGACCAGTTCCATATTGCTCAACTCGGTTTCGAGTTGCCTGTAATCATTGGCCGGCATGCGTAAATGACTTTCGATGCCGAGGGTCATACCCAGTCGCCCAAACTGCCTGGGTAATTCACGAATGGCTGATAACAGTAATGAAATACCATCGTCCTGTGGCTGTGGTGAAGACCAGCTGCGGATGTCTTCGATCCAGGTTTGTTGCATCCCAGTGACGCCAATCGTGGGTATGACGGCAATCGGTTTGCCGTCAAGCGGTACTAGCAGAAACCAGGGGCGGGTCGGGCTGTGCCAGAACTGGGTGAAAAATCCGCTGAGATAACGCACATGCGGCTCTGTAGTCAGCAGCATGGCATCGACTTGCAGATCGCGCATCATGCATTGTGCGCGCTCGGTGCGAATTTCGAATTCAGCTTGAGTGAATCCGCGTAATGGGGGGCTGGACATGATCAGGGTGCTAACAGTGTTTGGTAGAGTTCGGCATCGGTCGCGCCCTCGGTACCGATGACAAATATGCGGCTCGATTCGTCGAGCCCGAGTGCGGCTGACATCACTGCGTCGTCACGGGCTGCGATGAGCGCGGCGATCCCCGCGACCGCTGATTCTCCAGCCTCGATCGCGGGTTCACCGTTGGCAAGCAGGCGCATACAGGGCACCACGGCATTTTCGCTCACGGTCATAAAGTCGTTAGCACCGGTTTTGAGGATTTCCCAGGCAAGCGTTGATACCTCGCCACAGGAAAGTCCTGCCATCAGGGTGTCGAGATCACCCTCTACGGTAACGGGCTCACCCAGGCGAGCCGATTGCTGCAGGCAATTAGCCTGTTCGGGTTCGACGACAATAAAGCGGGGACGTTGCTGACCCCATAACTCCCAGAAATAGGCACACACCGCGGCCGCGAGGCCGCCAACGCCAGCCTGAATGAAAACATGGGTAGGTATCGAGCCCTGCAGCTGCTCTATGGTTTCGGCCAGCATCACCGTGTAACCGAGAGCAACATCCTTCGGGATCTCCATGTAACCCGGGTAACTGGTGTCCGAGACTATGATGCGTTGGTGATAACCAGCCTCGATATCGGCCCGCTTGACCGAATGGTCATAGTTGCCGTCGACACGGATAACTTCTGCACCCAGAGCCTGCATGGCCTGTTGGCGTCCCATCGATACATCCTGATGAATATAGATAACGCAGCGACAGCCGAACATTTGGCACCCCCAGGCAACCGAACGCCCGTGATTGCCATCGGTGGCGCAGCTAATTACGACGTCATCGATAATCGACTGGTAACGTTCGCCCAGTAAATCATCGATTGTGGCGCTTTCTCCGCAATGCTGGTATATCCTGGCCTGCAGTTGGCGTGCCACCGCGTAAGCTCCGCCCAGGGCCTTGAAACTCTTCAGACCAAAGCGCTGGGATTCGTCCTTGTAGAATAGTTTATCGACGCTCGTAGCTTGCGCCAGCGACGCGAGCTGACACAGCGGAGTTGGTTTGTATCCCGGCCAACGCGAAATCTCCGCTACCGCCAGTCGAGATTTTTCCAGGCTTGCGATTTCCCGTAATTCAGATGGGTAAAGTGCACCGGGGTCGGCTGCCCTGTTGGCATAATGACTTAGCGTTGCGTTAAATTCTGACATGTGGCCCGCATTCGATTCCAAAGCGCCAAGTCTACCGAAATGCGACCAGGAATAAAGTCGCAAATGCCGCTTCGACGGATAGCATCAAAAGTTAGCCGAATTTCCCCTGATATTCGTTCCCTTCATGCAAGATGCAGGCTAGACTTGGAGCCGTCGTATCGCCAATTCGAGCATCCGCTAACACTATTCATGAAGAGCCAGTCGGTAAGCAAACAGGGTTCGGTTCGAATCGAGCCCCTTGATCAAAAAAGCTCGAGTACAACTTCCACTATTGGCAATAACGGAGATCTCCCCGGCTACCGTGGAGATGGCAGCGACATTAGCGAGGCAACCGCCGCCAGACAACAGTTTATCGGCAGTGAAGATCGGTTTCGCAATATTATAGAACGCGTTACCGATATCGTTTGTATCGTCAGTGCCAGCGGTGAAATCAGTTTTCTGAATAAATCAGTGGAAAAAATTCTGGGCTATACAGTCGCCGAACTCGAATCCGTTGAAGCCGATTCCCATGCAATTGAAGAAGACCAGGAAAGCATCCGGCGCGCCAGATTGGTGGCGCTGGAAAATCCGGGTCGCGTGGTAGCGGGAGATTATCGCTATTATCACAAGGATGGTTCGGTCAGGGTTTTACAAATGACCCGTCAGTGTTTTCCGGACCAGGCTGGTGGCAGTGACGCTGAACTTATCGTGCATGCTCGCGATATCACCGATCAGTACCAGGCCGAACGGGCACTCAAGTACAGCGAGGAGCGATTGCGGGATTTTGCTGAAATCGGTGCGGACTGGTTCTGGGAGCAGGATGCCGAGTTACGTTTTAGCTATCTGTCGGGAAACTACCCGGGATTCGAGAAAATGTCTACGGATGAAGTTATCGGTAAGACTCGCCAGGAAATGTTGTCGAATGTTAATTTCAAATCCGAAAACTGGCAGCAACTGCTTACCCAACTGAAGACGCGAGAGCCTTTTTTCAACTTCGAATACACATATCCTCGCCCGGATGGTGCGGAGGTGGTTGTGCGTATCAGTGGCAAACCGAAATTCGACCAGCAGGGTGAATTTGTCGGTTATCGGGGCACGGGTATCGATATCACCGAGTCTTACCTTTTGTCTCAGCAACTCAACTACCAGGCATCCCATGACCCGCTCACGGGGCTGGTAAATCGCCGTGAGTTCGAAATACGTCTCGCACGAGTGGTCAAGGGTTGTCGCGAAGATAACAGTGAGCACGCGTTGTGTTACATCGATCTGGACCAGTTCAAGGTCGTCAACGACACCTGTGGACATGATGCTGGCGATGAATTGTTGCGCCAGATTGCTGCTTTGCTCGAAGACAAGGTCAGAGCACGTGACACCATCGCCAGGCTGGGAGGCGATGAATTCGGACTTCTGCTGGAGCGCTGCTCGATGAAACAGGCTAACAGGGTTGCTGAAACTGTGCGCGCGACCATCGAGAATTTCAGATTTATATGGGCTGGCCGCAACTTCCGCCTGGGTGCAAGTATCGGGGTAATCCCGATAAATTTCAGTAGCGGTAATGTTGCCAACGTGATGCGTTCTGCTGACGCGGCCTGCTATACCGCAAAGGATGCCGGGCGTAACCGGATTCACGTTTATAGCGCAGACAGTTTCGAAGTGGCGCAACGCCATCGGGAAATGCAGCAAATTGTCGATATTAATCAGGCCTTCGATGAAAATCGCTTTGTGCTTTATCAACAACCGATCAAGTCGCTGGGTGCTGGTCAGGGCGAAGATGGATATTTCTGCGAAGTTCTGGTGCGCATGATTGACGAGGCAGGTTTTCCGGTTTTGCCGGGCAACTTTTTGCCAACCGCTGAGCGTTACAATCTGGCCACCCAACTAGATACCTGGGTTGTAAACGCCGCCCTGGACTGGCTGCTGTCCGCCCCGCAAGTGCGCTGTACGATAAACCTCTCCGGAATGTCGGTAGCGAATGAGGATTTCCTGCAGTTTGTGCTGCAGGCGACCACATCGAGAAAGATCGACGCGACCCGAATCTGTTTCGAGATAACTGAAACCGCGGCGATACAAAATCTGAGCAGGGCTAATCATTTCATAGCCCAGCTGCGCGAGCTAGGCTGTTTTTTTGCGCTGGATGATTTCGGCAGCGGGCTTTCTTCGTTTGCCTATCTGAAAACCCTGCCGGTCGATTTTCTGAAAATCGACGGTTTTTTCGTGCGTGACATGTGTGAGGACCAGATTAATTTCGAGCTGGTTAAGTCGATCAATGAAATCGGGCATGTCATGGGCAAGCGCACCATCGCCGAATTTGTTGAAAATGACGCAACCCTGGGCGCTCTCAAGGACATTGGCATAGATTACGCGCAGGGTTTCGGTATCAACATGCCGAGGCCCATCAAATACTGAGTACACTCTGTATACAACTTGTATATTATTTGAACTGCATTGTCAGGTAGTCTAGCCCGTCGAAGTCAGGGGACAGGCCGGCTTAGCTAGCCTCGCCGTAACGAGCGACCTGTTCGCTATCGCTAATGCTTGGGTTTGCCAGCACCCGATGCAGCACCGGGGCGAAGAATTCGAGTGATTCGGTAGCATAATCCGGATCAAAGCAGTTCTGGTCGTAGTTATGGCAAAAGT
>Ga0070724_10000879_pt1 | contig 19388 bp, 16 predicted proteins | sample tdDd001_FD_67278 | JGI IMG/M metagenome (GOLD analysis project Ga0070724, IMG submission 67278) | Marine sediment microbial communities from the Atlantic coast under amendment with organic carbon and nitrate - tdDd00.1 | ecosystem: Environmental > Aquatic > Marine > Coastal > Sediment | place... | reverse complement strand
ACAAGTTGTATTTCTTGCCTAACCTGAATTTTTCTAAAGTTTGTATTCCTTTCCTCACTATCTATTTCTTCTTTTAAATGCATATAGTGTTTGTAATGGCTATAAGCCTTCTCAAAGTCACCTTGCGTTTCAAACAACATAGCTAATTCATTCTCAGCCTCTGCTTGTAAAGGTTTATAATTTTTTTCCTGACTATACTCACAGGCATATAACAATGCTATCTTAGCTTCATCTAGTTTATTTAATCCTCTTAGAATTTTACCTTTTTCTAAATTCAATTTTCCGATCGAAGCAAATTCACTATTGGTTTTTAATATAGTTTCAGCTTCATTGATACAATGGTATGCTTGATCATAAGCTCCTAACATTCTATGAACAGAGCTTAAATTCAAACTTATTTCAAACCTTTCAATTGGCATCATGGACTGCTCATATTCCATAAGCAAACGCTCATAATGCTCAATGGCTCTTTGATACTCACCACTGTCCCTGAAAACGAGACCAAGTCTAATACTTGTAATATTTATACCTGTAGGAAAGTTGATTTCTTTAAATATCTGGATTGCATCATTTGAAAATGTTTTCGAAGATTCGTAATCCTTTTTTATTTGATACACATTTGCGATGGCTGAGTAAGCCCATGCAAGTCCCCTCTTAAAGTCAGCTTTTTTAAAAAAATTTATACTTTTATAGAAACTGTCTAGTGCATTGTCATAAGAACCCCAATTCATAAAAATGTACCCTAAAATATCATATACAGTCCCTAGTTCTCTGTCTGACCCAACATCATTTAGCAATCGAATAGACTCTTTAATTTGTCCGTAGGCCAGTCTTTCTTCAGAATTCCATAATGATTTGTATGCTAAATTACGTTTAGCAAGACCCATGCCCTTGTCATATCCAATTTTTTCAGATTCCCTATAAGCTTTCTCACTGAGATCTTGAAATGTGTCAAATGCGTTCATTCCCAAATCCCACGCTTCATCAATCCATTTATGAATAGCTATAATTAAAGTCTTATTATCAGTCATTTCAACCACCTTAGTCATTATGTATAGAACCTTTCCACGGTTATAGTATTATTACCCAAACATTTAAATAAGCCTCATCTATTGTTCAGTTTTGATTTTAATCATTCTGAATAATGATTAAATCATCACACTTCATGTGAGACAGTTTCAAAAAAATCGAAATTTTCATGCAAACATAGGTACTTTGAACTAGTTTTTTCTTTCCATATAGTATATTATTTAAAAAGATAAACGAATGTAGGTGATGATAATGACCTTTTTTCTACTGCTTGTTATTTTTATACTTGTTGGACTACTCTTTTTATCAGGCTTAAGTACAGAAAATACTAAGCGTGATTTGGCGCGCAAAGAAAACGAACTAAGGACTAAAAGAGAACAACTAGGCAAAGTACAAACAACCCTAAAAATACAAAATCAAAAACTTAATGCTTTGGGAACTGATCTTCTAGACCTAAAAAACACAGATGACCTACATAAATTCGTAGAATTTCCGGTTGTTGAATTAGATGACGGCAAAGCGCTCCTCATTACGAGTAAGTGTCTTAATGATTGTGTTATAGAAAGTAAATCGTACGACACTTATGATCTAGGAATCATAATTTCTAAAATTTTAACTGATTTAGGGCATACACTCGAAGTCAAACTATGTAGAGATTGTGAAAAAGAAGCAACCCAAGGATTTGAAGAAAACTATATAGCTAATGAAACTGCATGAAATAAGGGATAACGCGTAGCGTTATCCCATTTATTATTTATATTTTAAATCGATATCCTGCACCCCATACAGTCTCTATAAATTGTGCCTGACCAGATTGTGAGGCCTTTTCTATTTTTTCTCTTAGTTTTCCAACATGTACTGTAACTGTTGCTGTGTCACCATAATGTTCAATGCCCCAAATTCTATCTAGTAAGACTTCTTTACTAAACACATGGTCTGGATTGGTAGCTAAAAAATAGAGTAAATCATACTCTTTTGTCGTTAATATGATTTCACGACCATCTATAAGTACCCTTCTCGCTTCAGAATGAATGGTTAAATTTTTTATTGTTATCTCTTTTTTAGGTTCATTCATCCCAACTAAACGCTCATACCTTGATAAATGTGCTTTAACACGTGCAACCAGTTCGCTTGGACTAAATGGTTTAGTAATATAATCATCAGCTCCAAGGCCTAAACCTCTTATTTTATCAATGTCTTCCTTTTTTGCAGATACCATCAATATTGGAACATTACTTTTCTCTCGAATCTTTTTACAGATCTCAAAACCGTTTATGCCAGGAAGCATTAGATCAAGAATAATAAGATCATACTGCTTATCATCTGCTTTATGCATACCATCTAAACCTGTAAAGGCGATATCAACTTCGAATCCATCTATTTCTAAATAATCTTTTTCTAGTTCTGCGATGGTTACTTCGTCCTCTACTATAAGTATTTTCTTATTCAAGCTCCACTCCTCCTTTAGACTCAATAACATTCAATCTATGTTTAGGTAATTCTATAATCATTTTAGTCCCTTCACCTAATACACTGCTTGCTAAAATATGGCCTTGGTGTTGTTCTATAATTTGTTTCGTAATAGCGAGTCCTAATCCAGTACCACCCGTATCTGAATTACGTGATTCATCCACTCTGTAAAAACGATCGAAAACATATTTTAAATGTTCTTCATTAATACCCATACCATTATCTGCGACTATGATTTGTACATTATCATTACTATGAGAAACTGTAACACGAATCTCTTTCTTAGGTTTATCCATATACTTCACACAATTCTGCATCAAATTAATCATGACGCGTTTAATCTGTTGAGGATCAATATTCACATATAAAGGTTCATTTGAAGAATCATTCACATCAAAGAAAATCTTTTGTGTCTCATTCTCCCATTCCAATTTCATTTCGCCTACAACACCATCTATAAGATCCAATATTAAGACATCTTTCATTTCAAATGGAACACGATCTAAATCCAGTTTTGAAAACAAGAATAAATCATCTATAAGTTGGTCCATATCCTGACTCTTTTGATAAATAACGTTTAAGTATTTATCTAGCTTCTCCGGCGTATTTGCCACACCATCTCTTATTCCTTCAACATGGCCTTTTATGGATGTTATTGGTGTTTTCAAATCATGACTAATACTTGATATAAGCTCTTTACGGTTATCTTCATATTGTACTTGTTTATCAATTGATTTTTTTAGCTCCTGACGCATCACATCAAAGTACTTTATAACGCGACCAATTTCGTTTTTCTTCTTGGTTTCTAGCTTAAAATCAAGGTTTCCTTCTTTAATATTATTAACACCATGTTCTAATATCTTCAATGGTTTTATTATATCATTGGTTGATATGAGCAGTAATGGGCTCATAATGAGTAGGAGTATAATGAGTATCGCTTGGAAGAACCGTTGTCCACCTTCTGAACCCATTTTACTAAACTCAGATACATCCAGTATAAAGAAGTACAATACTTCCTTACCTTCTACTTTAAAGGCATAATCAAAATAAGCATATTCACCATTTTTGTATTTAAAAGCAGATTCGTCTTCGTTCATTTCATCATAATTGACATTGGGATAGGAGTGCAATTTTACTAAGGATTCATAAAATTCTTCTTCATCTGGCAACTTCGAATAGTTATAAACCTCATCTTCATAACGTACTACTAAGCCACCATTCGCAAAACTCAAATTCTCAGTAACTTCTCTTATAAAATCAGGGTCAATAAGTTTCGAAGGCTCATAGTCTTCTGCTTGTTTTAGTTCTGCTAATAGATCTACTGCTTCATAGATAGCCACATCAAATTTGCTTTCTTCAAGTAGTATTTCAGAAGACTCAACAAATAGACCAACAACAATGGCCATACCTGAGAACAAAAGAACAGTTGCGCTTAAAAGTAACATAATGGTATATGTTATTAGGAGTTTTACACGGATAGACATAGCTGATCACCTTTCAATAGATCTATTAAATGAGTTAAACTCAGTATTATTCAAATTCAATAATTTGCTTCGTAGCTTTTGATTCGAAAAGAAATGTTCCTGCTGTGATTAATAGTATATAATACGCAATTACCGATAACAACAATGTACTGTTATACTGTGTTAATAATGTACCATATGATTGTATGATTCTACCTAATGAAATTACTTTTATCTGTGGAATGTAGATACCCGCTATTGTCATTGCCATATAAGTCAAATATGTCATTAAAAGAGCTAACCCTGCAGAAGAAAATAAAAGATAATAGAGAGCTCCTAATGAGTTCACCAAGCCTAGTATTAAAAAAGCGCCGAGATAATGTCCTAAATAACTGCCAACAACAACAAAAGAAACACCACCATCCATAACCAATCCAACAGTCATTGTGTAAACAAATTGAATACTTAGTAAAACACCTATTAAACATTGTACTCCAACTAATTTCCCATAAAACAAGTGTCCTTTACTAACCGGCAATAGCAACATGTTTTTAATAGTTCCTCTCCCTAAGTCTTGAGCAAAACTATTACTCGCTATATACAAACATATAAAAGGTAAAATAAAGGCCATCATTATTTTTAATGAAGAAATCGTAAATTGTCCTGCACTAAATAAGTTCATTCCTAAAGATTGTTCGCTGTAATAATAAAAAAACGACTGCAATATTAAAACTGATGAGTATATGATCATCAAAACTTTAGTACTCTTTCGTTTGTACAGCTTAAACCACTCAAGTTTTAAAATGTTCATCATGCTACCTCCTTACTTTTGTAGTTTTTCATTTTAACTAAATAAAACTCTTCAAGCGTTAATCCAGAATGTATAACTTCATCCATTGTTCCTGAAAAGAGTGTTATCCCTTTATAAATAATAACCACTTTATTAGCAAAAGAGGTTAAATCACCGACCATATGACTTGATATGATTACACCCATTTTACTTTTTGCTTGCATCTCTTTTATCAATTTCTTTAATTCTGCCTTAGCTTCAATATCCATTCCATTAAAGGGCTCGTCTAATATAAGGAGTTGTGGTTTATGAATTAGCGCTCTCGCTAAGTCGAGTCTTTGTTTCATACCTGTAGAATATTCACTTACCTTGTCATGCATTCTTTCAACAAGACCAACATCGTTCAACATGTCGTAAATAGATGAATCGTTGACGTTATTATAAAATGCTCCAAAAGATTTTAAATGTTCATATCCTGTCAAATATTCATAGAATACAGGCTTAGAAACCATTGCTCCCACGCGTTCCTTCGATTTTACTGGGTTTATTTTTATATCATTATTATCAATTTCTGCATATTTGTATTCGCAATCAACCAGACCAAGTACAGCTTTAAATGTTGTCGTTTTACCGGCTCCATTAGGTCCTAACAATAACACAATATCCTTATCAGAAACTTCAAGATTTAAATTTAAAATGCCACCTTTGTCTTTATATTGTTTTGTTAAATTTTCGACTTTTAATATAGACATATTAACCTCCTCCAATAGCTTATAGATCCACTCCTAAGCTCTGCACTTAGGAGTGGTATTCAATAGAATAAATCTAGTTTTCATCATCAAATTCTGGTAATTCTATAATGTTTTTATCAGATAAATCCAAGCCTATAACTGCTGATTCATCAACTTCTGAAAATGTCATATTAGACTTATAAGTTAAATTATGTTTTTCATTATTTTCATCTACACCTGACACTTTTACGATGACGCTCATACCTACTATTTGGTCGTTTGAGTCAACATTTAAAACGATCTTGAAATAGTTAACTTCAATATCATCAACCAATTCAGTGTGCTCAATGTCTAACTCACATAATTCCTTGAACAATGGATACGTATCAGAATTAAGTTCTTTGAATAATTTTTCATCATGTTTGCTGTCACTTTTGTGGTCGTCATCTGAATCAAGCGAAGTTAATAAATTGATAATCTCTGGCATCTCGCTTTGTGTTAACTCTAAACTTATGTTATAAGTATCATCGTCTAAATTTTCAACTTCGAATTCGTTAGCTAAATCTCCTACGAAGTAATCGAATACTGCTTCTTCTTCTTTTGTAAATGTATGATCATGATCATCATCGTCAAACTCATGTGAATCTTCATCATCCAATTCTGTCCTATAAACGTCATTGGTTGCGACATCATGGATAAACATTTCTCCATTAGCCCCTAATAAGAATAAGTCTTTTTCCAAACCATCTGCAATAATTTTAAGATCTCCACTAAATGCTTCTTTTCTTTCATCTCCAGTAATTACACCAGATACCATAGCGACCGATTGATTGTTATCTAAAAATTCAACAGTAGCTGTCACAGTTCCACTTGTAGACGTTTCACTCTTATGATTTCTTAACACCTCTTTAAATACTTCGTAGCCAGTATTTGATGCTGTTCCTGCAAACGCTGTTGCTACTAATAAAGTCATTGCCAATACCATTGAAACGATTAATATGTTTTGTCTTTTCATTGTTCTCTCTCCTTATAAATTCCATTATTTAAATACGTCAAATACCTTAACCTCGATTAATCAAAAGCTTATCAACTTATTTGTTTTAAAGAGTTCTTTGAGTTGATAAGTTAATTTTACAGAAGAGAACTAAAGTGCAACTAATGTAATTCTAAAATATTTCTAAAGTTTCAAAGAAGAAAAAACTCGGTCTTTCGACCGAGTTTTTTTGACTACTATACTTTAAATTTTTATAACGACCTTTCCTTTTGCATGTCCCTGATCACAATATTTAAAAGCGTCGATTGTTTCATCCAATGTATATTGCTTATCTATAACCGGTATCACCTTTTTGCTTTCGAGCAATTCACTGAGTATTAGTAAGTTTTTCTTACTAGAAGAACTATATAAGTTCCTTATTTTTTGGCCATTAAACATTGTAATAAGTGGTCCTAGCAGCATTGATTGAAATATTTGAGTCATTGAACCACCCGTTGCAACTAAAGTCCCTGTGGGTGATAAGGAACCTTGATATTCGTAAATTGAATGATGTCCATTGGCTGCTACAATAAGGTCATATTCTTGCCCATTTTGAGTAAAGTCCTCTTTGGTATAATCAATAACTTGATCTGCTCCAATAGATTTAACCAACTCCATATTTTGAGTGCTACAAACAGCGGTCACTTGACCACCAAAGGCTTTTGCAATTTGTACTGCAAACGTACCAACACCACCAGACGCGCCATTAATTAAAACCTTCTGACCAGCGATTAAGTGGGCTTTTTCTTTTATACTTTGCAAACCTACGAGAGCTGCTTGTGGAACGGATGCTGCTTCCTCAAAACTTATGTTCTGAGGTTTTAATACCAAGGTTTCTTCAGTTGTACACGTATACTCTGCTAATCCACCTAGACCATTTTCTGAAACATTACCAAACACTTCGTCGCCAATCTTGAACTCTTTAACTTGCTCGCCGACACTTTCAACAATACCAGAAACATCGACTCCTAAGATTGGATATTTAGGTTTCCTAAGCCCACTCCAAAGTCTTACAATGTATGGATCACCTTTAAGCATGTGCCAGTCAGAATAATTAAGTGACACTGCTTTTATCTTAATTAATACTTCATTGGATTTAGGGCTAGGTTTAGGTACATCTTCTAGCTTCAATTGGTCTGCTGAACCATATTCATTAAACATAACTGCTCTCATGTTATAACCTCCAATTAAACAACTTGAATCACAACGTTACCTTTTTTGTGCCCTGCTTCAACATATCTATGGGCTTCAGGTATTTTTTTAAATACATAAGAACGATCTATCACCGGTTTAAGTTTATGCTCATTTAAAAGTGCATTTAAAGTATGAATATCTTCTTTATTCTCTTTAACTGTCCCATGAACAGACACAAACTTACCATTTGGCTTTAATCGTTTCTTACATCGTCCTTTCTCTGCTTTTGCAACTGCATCAAATATATAGTCGTATTTTTCATCTCTGTTTGTAAAATCTTCTTTTTTATAATCTATAACAACATCGGCTCCTAAGTTTTTAACAAGATCTACACTTGGAGTACTACACACAGCTGTTACATGGGCTCCAAAATATTTTGCCAGTTGTACAGCATAAGACCCAACACTACCCGTTGCACCATATATCAATATCTTTTGACCCTTTTGAATATTCATGTTCCTTAAAAACCTCAACGCTGTTGCACCACCAACAGGTACAGCTGCTGCTTCTAAATAACTTAAATGCTCTGGTTTAAGAGCAACTTCACCATCTTCTGGTATACATTTATATTCTGTATAGGCACCAAATTCTAAACCGCAACCAGCAAATACTTGATCACCAACATTAAATCGTGTTACATACCTACCAACAGCTTCCACTACGCCAGAGAGTTCGAAACCTAAAATTTGAATTTTTTTAGGTCTTAATAAGCCATTGAACAAACGCGCAGCAACTGGGTCTGCTTTTCTCATTCGCCAGTCTCCTGCAGAAACAGTAGTTGCGTAAATCTTTATAAGTAACTCATTCGCTTTTGGTTGAGGTTTCTCTATGTCTTTTAGTTTAAGTACATCTGGAGATCCATATTTTTCGTAGACAAAAGCTTTCATAAGTACACCCTTCTTTCTAAACAAACTAGTAACACAATCTGTCATTAACTTCTTACCCATATTGAAACACTCTTAGTTCACAGTTAATTTATTTACACTTAGTTTATTTAATAGACCTAAAATAGACCTAATGTAAATCTAAAGTTTTTCTAAAGTTTGGGGAATAGATTGAGAAGATCCCAGCAATGAAAGTCGCGTTGCTGGGGTCACTTTACTCGCCCAATATCTCAATAATAAAATAGACAGAAGGACGTATAAATTCGCCCTTCTGTCTATTTTATTATTGAGATGCTGTTCTTGTTTTTTACGAACACTTACTTATCATTACTTAAGTGAGGTGGTAATAATTTTATCTTCAACTTTCATTATTTTTACATCCATAAGACTTTGCATAATTTTGTAATAGCTATGTCCAATACGTACCTTAACACCTGGATGAATAAGTTCTGATTTTACAATTGCATCTCTTAAACATTCAATGCGTTTATTAACTGCAACAAATTGTTTATGCAACTCAATAGAATCTAAGTCATATTGGTTCTTTGATTTTAAACTTTTGTCTAACATTGCTTGTAATTTGTCGTTCCATATATTACGGTCCATTTGCTTATATAATAAAGCTACTGCTTGGTCTAGCTTCTTAATGGTCGATTTGTTTTCTTTAATACGTTTAACTACATTACGGTAATCTTCCATAATTTCACTGTCTACACCCAATCTTAAAGAAGTAATTGTTCCCATTTCTGACCCAATAATTTTTGCTTCTAAAAGTTTTTTTACATTTAATGCACCACCGACGATTATACCTTTTTTACCGTGAACAAAGACACTATCGTCGCAATCAATTTGACAATGCATAATAGAATCAACATCTATATTGCCACTAACTTTAACATGACAATTGTTAAGAAAACCAGTTTTGAGATTACCCTTACATTCAATATATGCTTTGTCTTTTCCCTGCACGCCTTGCCGTATGGTTATATCGCCTTTACTCTTTAGTGTTGCGCATTCAACGATACCATTAATTTCAATGTCTTCATCAGATATAATTTCGTAACCGGACATTACATTCCCGCTTACAATAACTTTTCCAGTAAAATTAATATTGCCTGTTTCAACACCAACATCTCCTTGTATCATCAAAACTTCAATAATATCAATTTGGTCACCTGTAAACTGAACAATACCACTCTTTTCTGCTAATAACTGAAGTCCATCCTCTGAAACAATTGTATTCTTCCCTTTTTTAAACTGAATCGTTTTTCCGTTCTTGGCTTTAATAACGCGCCCTGTTACCGACATACCGTCTTCACCTTCTGTAGGTAAAGTTTTTTCTGCAAGTAAGTCACCTTCGTTTACAAACTGAAAAGTGTCCATATTTTTATAGTCGACACTACCATCTTCTAACACCTTAGGTTTTGCTTTCTTGCTATCAGAATATTTGAAGGAGATAACCCCATCTAGCCCATTCTTCAGGGGTATGCCCATAGCTACTAATATATTTTTAGCTAACTCAGGATTCTGTATAATCGACTCAACGGCACTATAATCTATACCATACGAAATACTCTTCTTAGCCAGTTCTTCTAATATATCTTCACTCATAACAATGGGAGTGTCTCCTATTATTTCAACTGTTAAAAATGCATGGTAATAATCACTGGAAACAGTCACTTCTATAGAGTGTGCTGATTCTAATGTTTCAACAATATCGATCTCTTGTACTTCAATCTCTTGAATTGCAGCATCATAGTTAGCCATTTATGTCACCTCCACATAATTCACCGTATTATGTGTTTACAGTTATATCAGCTTATATTAGTTTGCCTCCTAAATATTTATATCAAAAAAGTCCTTGTATCGTTAAATACTAGGACTCTCATCTTCACAACCGACTACCATAGCATATATGCCTTAGGTTCTTGGCTTTGCGTCCTTACCTTTCAGTAAGTTTGCCTAGTTATTCAATTGATACATTTATCATTTAATTCCTTTAAGTTATAGATTCCAATTAAAATAGTCCTAGTGTCATAAAAAACACAAGGACTTGTAATATACAGCCGGCTGCCATAGCAAATGTTGCTTTAGGTCCTTGGTTTTGCGTCCTTATCTTTCAATAAGTTTGCCAAATCTATTCAATTAGTTAACTATTCACTGATAATAATTTAACATTAGGTTTATATGCCTATTTTACCACGAAACAGAATAGACCACAAGTCCTATTTACCGCGCATTGCATATGTGGTATTCAGAAGCGCCTATTTGACATCGTTTCAACGTGTACTTCCATTTTTGGAATTTAGAGAATTATTAAATTTATCTATTATTAAAAGATAAGTTCATATAATTGTTAAGGTTTAGTAAAGTAATTAACACAACCATAACATATCATTTTTCGTCTATTCCAATGCAAACCTTTTCCGCATCTTTCCAACAAAAACAGGTCCATTTTTTAGACGATTTATCAATATACTTATACCTCAATAAGCGTATAATGAAGGTGTAAAGAGAAACAAGTATTAATTAAGGAGGTGTTAATTATGAAAGGAATTTACGAACAAGTTTTAGTTTTGAGTCCGGCATTTATTACTGTAGCGGTAGCAGGATTAGCGAATGATGTTACAATGTCATCAGCTGGTGTCGCATTAGGAACAACAGCAATGTTGTACAAAGCAACAAAAGAAGTATTCAAGCACTAATCAAAAAAATAGATTCACAAAACTAAATAAAAGAGGATAATAACTTGAACGATTCAAACGCGATCATAAAAAAATCCATCATTCTTAATACTACTCACAAAGTATTTTAGGATGATGGATTTTGATGTTTTTGAAATTCTTAATTTGAGTTAATCTACATATTTTAGACGTTCTTATTTAACAAGTTTTATGTGTTCTCTGTCTAACCGTCTTTTAATTCGACTTAAGGACTCTGGTTTAATTCCCAAATAACTAGCAAGCTGATGTTGAGGCACACGTTCAAGTAAATCTGGACGCTCATCAATTACTAATTGATACCTTTCCTCTGGTGAAGAAGCTATAAATGTAGCCATTTTATCTTGCATAGCACCCATGTCTTCTTCCATCATCATCCGTGTCATAGATTCTAATTCAGTATGTTCATTGTACATATCTTTCTCTATGGAAAGGTCTCCAACTACAAGTACACAATCCTCTGAACAAACAAGAAAGTATTTAGATGTTGCATCTAATTTATTCTGATTAAAAATCGTTACACCTTGTTCCTCTGTAAAAAAATTAACCGTTATTTCATTACCATCTCTATCTAACTGATATTGTCTTACACACCCTTTAAGTACAAAGTAACACGTTTTAACAAGGTCTCCTTGTTCTAGCAAAACAGTACCTTTAGCAAAGGATTGAATGGGGATTATATCAACAATAGCTAGGATTTCATCCATTGGCATTTGAGTATATTTTTCCATGTAATTTATAAGTATATCTTTCATATATGCACCTTTATATAGACTTTTCTATTATTCTTATGTTATTACAAAACATTGAGTCGGTCAAAATGATTTCATTTATTAATGCTATAATCATTCTCAATCTTCAACACTATTAGGGATGACAAAAGTAAATGTTGTCCCTTCCTGCTCTGTGCTCTCACATTCAATAGTTCCATTTAAAACCATTGTGACTAAGTTCATTACAATTTGAAGACCGAGCCCGCTACCACCTTTTTTTTCACTCGTTGTATAAAATGCATCATAGATTTTAGAAAGGTTTTCTTGTTTAATGCCACGACCATTATCTGAACAAGTTATTATAACTTGATCTAAATCTATTTGAGCACTAATCACTATTATACCTTCTACTTTATCTTCAAATCCATGATTTATTGAATTAAAAACTAAATTGGTTAAAACTTGTGATAATGCTCCTGGATAACTGTTCATAAGAACAAATTTATTGCACTGAATAATTAATTGATGATTCCCTTTTTTTAATGGCGTTTGTAATGAATGAGCAAGCGTATTAAGATATTCACATAACTCAAATTCCTTTTTTTTGTGACTTGTTTGGTCAATGGCTATAGTCTTAAAGCTTTCTACAATTTCTAGTGCCGATGTAAAGTTACCCGTAAGAATCTTAAATGTATTTGATAATGTACTCGTAAATTCATTCAAATTCCTTTTAGTTATATTATTATTCTCGGCCAAATTCAAAAAATCATTCAACTCTCTATCAAAGTAAGAAATTGTAGTCACAGCATTTCCGAGTGGCGTTTTTAATTCATGTGATATGCCTGATACTATAATACTTAAGTTCTTTGCTTTTTCGTATTGAATAAGATATTTCTGAGATGCTTCAATTTCCTCTTTAGCCTCTTTTAAAGAAAATATAGTTTTTCTTAACTTTTCGTTGGTTAGCAAGAGTTCATCATCTTTCTCTTGCAGTTCTTCAGAATTTTTTATGATCTCACTCATTTGAGTGTTAATATATTCAAAACTCTGTTTCAGTTTTTTCTCCATATTCATCAATGCGAATTCTAGTTTTCCAATCTCATCTTTCTTGTGAATATAGTTATTAGTATCCGAAAAATCACCTTTAGCTATTCGCTCAGCTCGTTCAATAGCCTGTTCAATAGGAGCAACAATTTTCCGAGCTATATATGAAATTAGCCCTACTAAAAATACAATTCCTAACAAACTTATTGTTGCAGTAACAAAAAGCATTTGATTAACTTCGGATAAAATCTCCTTTTCGGGAATAATCGTTACTATTGACCATGGCGTTTTCGTGTCACCTATTTTAATAGGAACATAAGTAACTAATGCTTTTTCACTTTTCTCTTCAATAAAGATATATTTTGAAAACACTTCGCCTTTTTTAATCTTGTCAACAATCTCTTTTTCAATAGTTTTGAACATAGCTTCTTCCAAAATTTCTGTAGAACTTAGATCATCATTTGATAAAATCATGCCATTATGACTGAGCAACTTTAATTCGCCACTGTTATAAACATTTTCTTTTGTTGCTATCTCTACTAATTGATGGATCGAATAATCAACTCCAGCAACACCTACTGTTTTGCTATTGAAAAAAATAGGAACTACAAGAGATGTTATATAAATCTCTTCATCTCCAATGGGGTAACGATACGGATCTTTTACAACTTCTTCACCTGTACGTAAGGAAGGTAGATAATAATTATCCGGTCCATCAATATCATAGTAGAGTAATGGTTTAAGAACAATTTTTTCATCTACACGATGCCAATAAGGTATAAATCTACCTGTCGAATCGTGACCTTTTACATTTATAAACTCAGAATCGTTCCCATCAAATGCATCTGGCTCCCAGCAAGTCCATACTCCTAAAAAGTCTTCTTTTCTGTTTAATACGTCCTTCATGATTTGATTCGCTCGCCCTCTATCAAGGCTAGAAATACTACCCTCACTCTCAAATACATAGGCCAAACTTCTAGCAATAGCCATCGCCTGGTTAAGTTCTTTTTCAATTTCTTGAGCGCGTTGAATAGACGCTAAAGTCGCAATATGATTTGCTGAATCTTTAGCATACTTATAAGAATAATTAATAGTATATCCTGTAACAAGTATAAAAATAATCGTTACACTACTAATAATGTACAACATCATACGTGTTTTAAGTTTCATGATGTACTCCTTGCTAGCAAATTGGATAGTAACTTTATATTAATACCCGTAATAATTTATTATAAGCTTTATAGCGTATTACTTGTTTAGCATTAACTGTGCGATTTTATAGATTATAGGGTAACAATGGCAATTAAGAAGCACGTATTGACATTATAGCCAATGCAGTATCGTATGCGACATTATTAGAAATACATATTGATAAAGAAGATCATGTTTTTATAATTTTGCACTTCGTGAATTGAATCCTGATACCATTGAACAGCTTAATATAGACTGTCAAAATTTTGAGGAACAACAAGAAGAACTTAATGTTCAAAAAAGTATATAGACATGGTTGCGATGTTAGAATCGAAATATTATAAATACTTCAAAAAATGTGGAAAGGGAGTCGATTTTATTGCATCGACTCCCTTTTAATATTATTGTCTACTATACCAATCATACATCATGGTACGTGTTAATGACTTCTCATTTTCATATACTTCAGGCATGGTTTCTTTAGTAAACCACGTACCTTCGCTGAGTTCTTCTAAATCTAGTTTAACAGTACTGTCTCCATCGAGTTCAGCAAAATAACCTGCAAGTAATCCGCCAGTTAATCCCCATGGCTGGCTCCCATAGTAGGTTATGTTTTTAACCTTCAAACCCACTTCTTCCATTACTTCTCGACGAACAGCATCTTCTAGTGCTTCGCCAACTTCTACAAATCCAGCAACAAGGGCATACCTCGTATAATCAGAGTTTGCTGCACGGGTAAGTAGTATTTTATCACCATCGTGAATGCCAACTATGACAACTGGATCTAATCTAGGATACTTAACTAAGTCACATACTGTACATATCATAGATCTTTGCTCAGTATCAGCTTTCATATTTTGACCACATTTTCCGCAATACTGATTGCTCAAAAACCATTCATTAATATGACTCGCTGTAAGACCTATAAAGCCATATTCCTCATTGTAATTTGCAAATAAATCCCTTTTGTTAATCAAACAATTTTTATTGTTTGGCATTATTTTATCTTTACCTGTATATAGGTAGTAATGCGCATCATCTACTGCAAACAAATACATGAGTTTTGTCTCAATGTTTTTAACACATTCCTGTAGTTCCTCTATTTCTAAAAAACCTATTGTCTCGTCTTCAAACTTCTTTATTAAAACATTTGAATCTTCAATAACAATCACATAATCTTTTCCATTAGGAACTCTATTTTTAAAATCAACATCCATACGTTTGGGCGATATGTTTTGAATCAATTAGATCACCTTCTATTCCTTTATTTTAAGTGTCATTATACCATACTGAATTAATTATAAACGAACTACATACCAACGCCAACTTCATCTAATTTCTTAAGATCATACTGCTTAATAATATTCATTAGTTTTACTGGATACTTAGGATCAGTTGCATAACCCGCTCTTCTAATAGCCCATGCTCCAAGAGTACTATCATACATTACATCACGATAAGGTTGGTAACGTGACAATTCTAATAAAATACGTTTATGATCATCCCAACTCTCGTTAATATTGTTATACGCTCGAAAATTTGCATCAACCCTAAACTTGGTACCATTATAGACTTCCCATGTGTTGGACACAACAGAACCATTTGAAGAAGATCCCTTAATGCCAAACAGATTATAAGAAAACTTCCCACTGTATTTATCTACAGGTAATCTTTGTCCCCAACCCGTTTCGAGTATTGCCTGAGCAGTTTGCAAAGAGGCCGACATACCCGTTTTATTAAATGAATCTCTTGCTAAACCAGATGCCAGACCAAGAAATTCACTTTTTTCTATGACTGCTTTTGGCCCATAAAGTGTTTGCAAGTATATCTTAAAATCAATTTTTTCTGTATATAACACTGTTCCTTGGTACATCCCCTCTGCTTGTAACGTTACATTACCTTCATCATCTGCTGTTGGAGTAAAAGTAATTTTTTCATCCTGATTTGTATTTTGTCCAAGATACTTCTTCTCACCTGTTTTTTTGTTTATCAAAGTATAATTCACATTATCAAGTGTTACATTACTAGACACAGACAATGTCGCATCACCAGTCAAAACTTGATTAGGACCTACACCATGAATATAAACTTGAGGGCTTGTATCTATGGTTACCCGTAAGGGAGCACTTGTTCTAGAATTACCATGAACGTCTTTAACACGTACGTAAAGCTCTTTATCCCCTGACATGGTTACAGGTGGTGTCCAAGTATATCCTCCATAAGGAACTTTACTGATTAAGGTTTCATTGGACGAGCCGTAATCTCTTATTAAGTATTCAGTTTCCGTTACATCAAAGTTTCTTGATGCTATTAACATAACTGGTTTTGTAATTGTACTGCCTTCTCTTACGCCACCCATATATAAGTACTCTTCAAAATCAAATGTTGTTACAACATCATTACTCGTATATCCTATGTCATTTCCATCATACGCTATGGTCCGTATTGAATAAATCCCCTCTTTATCGTCAGAAGGTTTCCAGTCATAGGTTCCCATAGGGTCACGTTGCGTAATAGATGTGACTTCACCAGTATCTATGTGTGTCATTTCATAGGCAACTGATTCAGCAAGAAAATTTAGGTGTTGGCTCAGTGTAATAGAACCCGACGTAACTTGACTAGGTACATCATTTAGTGTCACCCTAGGTTGTACATCAATAAATACAGGCACTGCATCTCCTGCAATTATATTTCGGTTTTCATCGTATACAACAGCAACAAGTACTTTACTCCCCTTGTCTTCAACTTTAGGTAAGTAATCAATACTATTTACAACTGAATCTTCACGTGCAACAACAAATCCACGAGCCGTTTCTGGATTTAGTAATAATAAATTGACTTCCGTTCCGCTATTTTTATACGCATCACCAATAGACAATTGAACATTCATTTTCGCTGTAACAATCTCATTGTTGTTTATATTGGTAATCTGCATATCAAAAGATGGTACTACTTCTGAGTTTTGATTTGAATCAACGGTTATAGTTTGTTTTTCACCATTCCACTCTATACCTGTAGATAAGCCATTACTAACTAACCTAAGAGGCACATAAGTGCGGTCATTAATAATTGTTGGGGCCATATCAACGAGACCATAACCTGCTCCGTTATTGTACTGAACAAGTCGACTATCCATCCATAACAACATACTATTATTACCCTTAGTTACTGCAACGGTTCTGTCCTCACCGTTCCAGGTAACATCTGCGCCAATCTCATCTGAAACCATTTTTAAGGGTACTAATACCCTGTCATTCTTCATAACTGGTTGAGCTGTTTCAGTAATGTTTCTCCCATCTACAATAAGTTGAATGGAACTATTTTGTATTGTATCTGAATAACTAAAGGATGCTATTGATAAGCATGCTAAAGCAGAAGCTATTGTTGTTCTATATACCTGTTTTATATGCATTTATTTACTCTCCCTATTAATGAAATAAGATTGATAACCAAGTAATTTAAAAGAATCATTTTGTATTTTTATAGCAGTATTGTACCAATTAAGTGCCTTGCATTATATATAAAACATCAAATTCTAAGGTTAATTTAATTTTTATAATATAGTTGTAATCTTAGAAAATAGAAAACTACCCTTCATTTTCAAAGAAAGGTAGTCTACATATTTAGAATGCAAAATGAAATTATCTATTAAATCATTTTTGACCATATTCATCACATAGTAAAACTTTATTCACAAATCCATACCCATCATCACCAATTAAATACGAAAACACTTCACCCTTTTCATTTTCCCAAGACAACATTTCACTTGGTAAACCTTCTGGCAGCAGTGAATTAAATAGAACATCTGTGTTCCTTACTTCTGATATATTACATACATCCTCAGTAATTTCATACTCAGTTGCATCATCGTTCCACATAATATACTGTATTTTAAAGTTGTACAATGATCCATGGATTTTAAACTTTATTGAGGCCATATGTTCACCAGATAAATCAAGTACATCTATGGGCCCATCATAAAACTCAGAGTTATAGCCTACAATTGATAATGAAGTGTAAGTATCATTTAATTCATAGTCTTCTACAAATCTAATAAATCCACGACTATAATCTACAACTCTATGCTCACTATTATCAATAACATTGTCCTCTTCATCAAATGGCTCTATTTCATTTTTCAACTCATCTAAGTCGTTTGCTAAAGCACTATTAATATCAGTTTGCTCCTTTAACTTTAAGGCTAGACTCTCATTTTCTGCTTCTAACGAGCTTATTTGACTCTCATAATCGTTTATTATTTGCGTATTATCTTCAGCTCTACATCCTGACAATAAGAGCCCAAGACATAGGAATATACATACCATTTTATAACCCATATAACCTCCATAAGAGTTGCTCGCAAACTTTCTTTTATAAATTCAGATCACTAAGTAGTTTCTTAGCTTTTTCAAAGTGTTTTTCTTGTACATAGACATCTATTCCCATAAAAAGACTATGCATGTTTCCAGTACCCTTACGCTTAGTCAATATTGGAATATCATCGTTTTCTAAAAATCCTTTTATAATATCAACCGTAAATTCATCATTAACATTTACTATAAATGTTTCTTGTTCGAAGTACACTACATCAGTTTTACTTTGTTTTTTCTTATTTGGCTTTTCTATTTCTGTATCCAATTCCTCTACTAAATCAACATCACAGTCTTTACATCTGAAAAAACCGCTTCTGTACTCGTCTTTACATACTGGACACCAAGGCATATATTCCTCCTAACCAACTCTATTTCCTCAGTATATTAGGTTCAATAATCGCCAGCTAAAACCCTCTAATAATTTCCATATCATTAACTATCTTCATAACGAGTGACATACGACTTAGATTCAAGTGATAAAAGTATCAATGAAACACCTATTTTGAATCTATCTAAAAATAAGCTATAATAATTCATATTCACAGACTGATGGAGGTCATTTATGAAACACATCGTGTTCTTAATATATATAATCACATTTATGCTTGGTATAATTGTATTTACTTTATCAGCACTAGCGTATAACCGTAGTAAAAGTAAGCTAATTAAACATCTCTTACATGTACATGGTTTCTTTAGTCTAATACTTATAGCAGATATTTTAAACTTATATGGTTATGCTTTCTTTAG
>Ga0070724_10000878_pt1 | contig 19389 bp, 17 predicted proteins | sample tdDd001_FD_67278 | JGI IMG/M metagenome (GOLD analysis project Ga0070724, IMG submission 67278) | Marine sediment microbial communities from the Atlantic coast under amendment with organic carbon and nitrate - tdDd00.1 | ecosystem: Environmental > Aquatic > Marine > Coastal > Sediment | place... | reverse complement strand
GCGCCAGCGACATGCTCTGATGCCAAGCGAAATAACCGCGTTTATGGGGTGATAGCTTGGCTGCTGGCCACCGCGCCGATTGGTGTTCTGGTGTATGGGGCGCATCATGCAGTGATGAGCTGGTCTTCTCACTTAGCATGGTTGATGAGCAGTGTGCTGCTTTATCTTTGTATTGGCCAGCGTAGTTTGCTCAGTCATGCCGATTGGATCTATCAGCCGTTGGTTTCGGGGGATTTAGACCAAGCGAGAGAGAAAGTAGGCTGGATTGTGAGCCGAGAAACGGGTGAGATGGACGAATATCAAATCACCTCCGCCACGGTTGAATCGGTATTAGAAAATGGCAACGACGCTATTTATGGCGCGCTATTTTGGTTTGTTGTCGCAGGCCCTGTTGGCGCGGTGTTGTTTCGGATGGCGAACACGCTAGATGCGATGTGGGGGTATAAGAACCCGCGTTATTTCTACTTTGGTTGGTGCGCCGCAAAGCTAGACGATGTGCTTGGCTATGTTCCTGCTCGTTTAGCCGCGTTCTGCTATATTTTGGTCACGAATACCCGAGAAGGTTGGCGCTGCTGGCGTCAACAAGCAGGCCAATGCGAAAGCCCAAACGGCGGGGTAGTGATGACCGCAGGCGCCGGAGCGCTTAAGATAAAAATAGGCGGGCCTGCTATCTATCATGGCCAGCTAAAGCAAAAAATCTTTATGGGGACAGGCAGCAAAGCAAGCGGTGAAGATATCGCCCGAGCAAGCAAGCTAATCGAGCGCGCGAGCCGATTATGGCTTATGAGCTTACTGTTGCTGTCTTTTATCTAATCTAACTGTGCAAAGACGCAGTAATCAAGAAGCTAGGAAAGAATATGCTAAATCATGGAGGCAAGCTGCGCCAATATGCCCAGCACTTCGACCGCCCGTTAGAGGATTGGTTAGATCTCTCAACTGGGGTAAGCCCATTTACTTACCCTATTAACGCCATGCCAGAGTCGGTTTGGAACCGCTTGCCAGAAGATGATGACGGCTTAGTGCAAGCGGCGCAGGGGTATTATCAATCGCCCTATTTGCTGCCAGTCGCGGGGAGCCAAGCGGCGATCCAGATCCTGCCTAGTTTGCTTATTCCTCGGCTTCGTGATGGTGACAATTTCTTGCGCCAAGTGACCGTTGCTTTGCCCCTCGTTGGTTACAAAGAGCATTTACATGCTTGGCAACAAGCCAAGAAAGTGTTTTTACGCCGCCACGTTGAGCTAAAAATTGAGTTTTATCAGGCTGAGCCTGAGCAATCACTATTAGAGCGCTGCCAAGTGTTAGTGGTGATAAACCCCAATAACCCAACAGCAGATAAATACTCGCCAGCGCAGCTATTAGAGTGGCAAAAGGCAATGGGCGAGAATGGCTTTTTGGTGGTAGATGAAGCCTTTATGGATATGACGCCGCAAGACTCGCTACTAAGCCACTTTGACCAATTGTTGCCAGACAACATCGTGGTGCTGCGCTCTTTGGGTAAGTTTTTTGGCCTTGCCGGAGTGCGAGTCGGCTTTTTGTTTGCGAGCCCAATTTTATTAGGTCAGGCGCAATATCAGCTAGGCCCTTGGAATGTTGCTGGCCCAAGCCGATACATCGCCATGCAAGCCCTACAAGACAGTGAATGGCAGCAGCAAAACCGTGACAACCTTCGCCAGCAGGGTGAAAGAATGGCGCAATTATTGGGCCAGTATTTTAGTGCGCCGCCTCGGGGCCACTGGCTGTATTACTCGGTGACGGTGAGCAATGCCAAAGCACTTCATTACGCGTTAGCCCAGCAAGGGGTGTTATGCCGTTTGTGTGACGAAGAAGACGCCTTACGCTTTGGTTTGGTTAAGCACGAACGCGAGTGGCAGCGGCTAGAGCAAGCGTTAAAAAACGTTCAGGAGCAATTATGACCGCAACATTGAATGCGCGCTGTCCCGCCTTAGTGGTGGCGGCGCCCTCATCGGGTAGCGGCAAAACCACGGTAGTCGCGGCGCTGGCGAGGCAGTTAACCTTACAAGGTAAAAAGGTGCGGGTATTTAAAACTGGCCCCGACTTTATCGACCCGCAATTTCTGTCGCTTGCCTCAAAAGCGCCAGTCTACCAGCTCGACTTGTGGATGTGCGGCGAAAATGAGTGTCGCCGTTTGCTCCATGAAGCCGCTCAACAAGCAGACATCATTTTGATTGAAGGCGTAATGGGGATGTTTGATGGCCAGTGTTCGAGCGCCGATATTGCCGAGCGGTTTGGCATTCCGATTTTGGCCGTTATCGACGCGGGCGCAATGGCACAAACGTTCGGCGCGTTGGTGCATGGTTTAGCGGCTTATCGTGACAACGTCACACTGTTTGGGGTGTTTGCCAACCGAGTTGGCTCAGAACGCCACGCCGAGATGTTAAAAGAGAGCCTCAAGCCTGGGGTTGAATTTTGTGGTTGGCTCGCTAAAGATACCGACCTTAGCTTACCAGAGCGGCACCTTGGTTTAGTGCAGGCGTGTGAGTTGGAAGATATTGAGCAGCGGCTAAACAATGCGGCGGCCGCACTTGCAAAGCACGGTGATATTCCTCTACCTGAGCCGGTCGATTTTCATTATCAGCCGTTCGATGACGCGCCTTTAGTGGTAGAGAAACCGCTCAATAACAAAGTCATCGCCATTGCTTTTGATGCGAGCTTTGCGTTTTTGTATCAAGCTAATATCGACTTACTTAAACGGCTTGGTGCCAAGTTGGCGTTTTTTTCTCCCCTTGCTGGAGAGCCACTACCCGACTGCGACGCACTGTATTTACCCGGTGGTTACCCAGAACTAAACATGGCGAAATTGGCAGAGAATCAAGCGTTATCAGAGCAGGTTTTGCGTCATATCGAGCAAGCTAAACCGTGTTTGGCCGAATGCGGCGGTATGCTGTATCTAAGCCAATCGCTTACCGATAAGCAAGGCGAACAGCGCAAAATGGTTGGCGCTTTGGCCGCGAAGTCGGTGATGCAGAACAAATTGGCCGCGTTAGGTATTGTCGAAGCGGATTTTTCAGGCGAGACGATGCGCGGGCATACTTTCCATTATTCAAAAACAGACAGCCAAGAAGCGGTGATCGCCGAGCCGATTTCTCAGCGCGGTTATAAAACCGATCCTGTGTGGAAGAAACACAACACGCTCGCCTCCTACATTCATTGGTACTTTCCGTCAAATCCTAAGCTGGTATCTGAGGTGTTTTTGGGCGAAGTGCTAAAAGCGAAGGATTAAAAGCTAGGTGAACAGACCTGAGTGGGGCGTGCTCTATTAAAAAGGGAGCACGCTTTTTATTGAGATTAGGCTTAGCTGGTGTGTTCGGACTCGATGAGTGGGATCACGTCAAATAGCGAGTCGAAGATGTGCGTGGCGCGCTCGGCGATGTCTTCGCGCGCTGGCAAGATGTCTGGCACCATCGCGGCCATGCACCCAGCGTCGAGCCCTGCTTGCATGCCGTTATTGGAGTCTTCCAACACTAGGCAGTGTTTGGGTTCGATGCCTAGTAGCTCGGTTGCGAGCAGATAACAATCGGGTTGTGGTTTACCGTGTTCGATATCTTCTGCGGTCACAATGACATCAAATTGTTTTAGGTAATCGGAGTTTTCGAAGTGATGCTCAACTTCAGGGCGATGAGAGGAGGTAACCAGTGCGCACTTCAAGCCGTTCTTTTTTAAGGTCGAAAATAGGCGGTCAAATCCCATTTTATACACCACGCCAATGGCACGCTGCCGACGAAGTTCTTGTTTGCACACGCTTCGGTAGCGCTCTAGATCCAATTCTTTTCCAAACTCAACTTTGAGCAACCGCTCGCACTCAGGATCTTGGGTGCCAATGAAATGCTGATAAACGTCATCGGTCAGGTCGAGCCCTTGCTCTTGCGCCGCATATTGCCACGCCGCTTTGTAGATGTGTTCGCTATCAAAAATCAGCCCGTCCATATCAAACAGTAGTGCTTTTATCATTGTTCTTCCTATTTGTTGAGATGCTACTGTTTTACCAAGTTTTAAATTATAAATTAGTCGCTTAGCTCACACCGTTGTAACTGTTAACCGGACTTTTACAAAATAGTGGGTTTTGAAGAGGGAAAGAGGCTCCGTAGAACACTTTTCGGCGGCGATTGGCCCTTTTAATTTCGTATTGTGACCGAGCCGATAAGCACTGCGGCCTTACTCGCCTTTGCTTCGTCATCGCTCGATAACCTGACGAGCACGTCTCATGGCATGGTGGCAGGCATACTCCTATGCTAAGGCGAACAAGACCTCCGTCATCCCAGCCTTTATTTGGGGCTGAAATAGCGTGCCTGCCGGAATTTAACGATGCTCTATCAGTTTGCAGACTAAAAGCAACTCGTACAACTCAACCAATCGTCATCTCTGAAACAATGCACCCACGAAAATTAGGACGTTCGTTGTTGGTGAGCATTGTTGTCAAAGATCTACTAAACGCCCGCACTAGCCCTGAATGCATACAGTGTTTAAAAGCAGGTTATCTTTACAAAAAAGCACTGTATCTATAAACAAGAATAATACGCTCACGGAAATTGGAGGCTATTCAGTGTGTCAAAAAAATGCGGGGCAAAGTCTCACCTTTCGTGTTGCAATAGCGAGCATCAAATAGCTACATCCATGCGACTATTAGCTACGTGTTGAGGCTCTGACGTTTATCAATGATGACGGACACGAACGTGTTTTGATTCGAGCAAACGGTTTTGAAGTTGCCCATACCGTGTCTTTTGGCGAACATCAGCAGGGTGTGTTGAACAAACTGATAACGTAGCTATATTTAACAAATTAGGCTGAATAGCCGAGAGCTTACCTTAGGCGTTTTGTTTTTATGTCGTTTCAAACACTAAAGGAGTTAACCATGTACAAGGAAATCATCGATTTTTGGTTCACGGAGCTTGAGCCAATGCAGTGGTGGCAAAAAGATTTAGAGTTTGATTCTACGATCCAAAAGCGATTTGGTTCATTGCATGCGCAAGCTAAAGCAGGAGAGCTTTATAGCTGGCGGGAAACGGCCTTGGGCAGTCTTGCGGAAGTTATCGTTCTCGATCAGTTTTCGCGTAATATTTATCGCGAAAAACCGGAATCTTTTGCGTGTGATCCTTTGGCTTTAGCGCTGGCTCAGGTGGCGATTTCTAAGGGGTTTGATGCGCAGTTATCTCAAACCGAGCGCAGTTTTCTCTACCTTCCCTTTATGCACAGTGAGTCTAAGCTAATCCATGTTGAAGCCGTTAAGCTGTTCGAGTCTTTAGGGATCTCTAATACTTTGGCATTTGAGCATAAGCATAAAGCGATCGTTGACCGTTTTGGTCGTTACCCACACCGGAATGAGATCTTAGGGCGCGAGTCTACAGCCGAAGAGGTTGAATTTTTGAAGCAACCCGATTCAAGTTTCTAAACCCGTAGAATAACCAGCTATGAAGTCGTTTATGGGTGTTGGTGCATAATTAGGTAAACCGAACTAGAATTAACAGGTAGGAAGGTAGTACCTGCCAACGTAACAAAGCAAGTAGATGCGGGTTTCAGAGTATGCAAAAGAGAATATGCCATTCTGTTGCGGCGCTGTTTGTGGCGCTATTTATTGTCTATTTCGGCTCGTTTGACAGCGCGGAGCTAGTGGGTCGACCGCTGGCTGCGCTTGAGTACTTCCTGTTCTTTTTCGCATCGGTAACGGATTCATCTCTGCTAGCCATACTACTCACCTTACTGCTGTTTGGTCTGGTTTACCTATGGGGTTTTTCCATTGGCTCGGTGGTGAATTATGTGATTGGCTATATAAGGTATAAACGCAAATAGCAACGACATTAGAGTCGATGTAATTTTGCATGGGGAGCAAAAGAGTGGTTCTTGTTCACACCTTTGGCTTGCCTTGCGCTCGTCGTCATTTATTGGCGGTAATTCCCCCCATAAAATGTTCTCGCCAACCCCGTAAAGACCCATTACCATAGACGTCAAACCAATTTACAGAAGTATTCACTCATGTCTCTACCTCCTTGCCCACATTGCCAATCTGAATTTGTTTACCAAGATCAAAACCACCTTATCTGCCCGGAATGCGCGCATGAGTGGAATCCTACTGAAGTGGCTGAAGACAGCTTTTGTGTAAAGGATGCCAACGGTACGCAACTGGAAGAAGGTGATAAGGTGACGCTCGCGAAAGACTTGAAAGTAAAAGGCAGCTCAACTGTGCTTAAAATTGGCACCAAAGCGCTAATCAGACGTATCGTTGAGGGCAAAGATCACCAACTTGATTGTAAAGTGGATGGCGCCGGTGAAATGATGGTAACAGCGAAGTTTGTTAAAAAAGCCTGAGTGCTTTTTACTTTTGATACTTGTTACTTACCTTGGCTGAGTTCATCTTTACCTCGCCAATGAACTAACCGTTATTATTTTCCTTTTTCGCGATTCAGCTAGCTAGTATTGCTAAATCGCGTTGTCATTGCTAAACTAGTTTAAATTTAAACTAAGTGGGTGAATGATGCGTCCGACCGATACGATAGGCGGGCTGGTGGGTTTAGCGTCGCGGGTATTAACCAATGAGCTAGAGTCCCAGTTTAGTCGCCATGATTGCGATTTAACCAAAGAGCAATGGATTTTCTTGATGACGGTGATCCAGTCTGAGGTGATCACACCATTGCAATTATCGAAACAGCTGCTTAAAAACCGCGGTTCAATAACCAGCCTGATCAAAGGATTGGAAAAACGCCAGCTTATCACCCGAGTCACGGTAAACAGTGACGGTCGCAGTTACGGCGTAATGGCAACGTCGGAAGCTATTGAACTGGTAGAGCGCACCAAAGGCATTGCATTTGGCGTATTAGATCAAGCGCTCACCGGATTTGATCAACAACAGCAACAACAATTGCACGAGCTGCTCAACAAATTCGTGCACAATTTACTTGGAGAAAGAAAAGATGGATAAACCATTTGAAGACCACGGCTTATTTAGCTGGTGTGAACTGATGACAACAGACTTTGATAAATCACTCGCGTATTACACTAAGGTGCTCGGGTGGGAGGTGCGTGAAGTACCCGGTCGCAACAACTCGCGTTACGCTTTGGTAACCAATGACAATAGCTCTGAACCATTTGCTGGCATCCTAACTATGCCTGAATCACTAAAAGCGCGTGGTGTACCTAGCTTTTGGCAAAGTTATGTCACGGTAGACAATGTGGAACATACCCTAGAGCTTGCCCTAGCCAATGGGGGAGAAGTCGTGCTGCCTGCAATGGATATTGAACGTATCGGACGAATTGCCTCATTTCGAGATCCGCAAGGTGGGGTAATCTCGGTGATAAAATACGATCGCCAGTAATCTTTTCAGGCCGGCGATCTGCCGGCCTATTTACCGCAATGAAAAAGATAGCTGGCTTCTTAAAGTGCCAAGGAGTGAGTTAGCATCTCGACAAACCGCTGGGTAATGGGGTTCGCTGAATCTTGTTTCCACACTACGCCAACTGGCCATTTGGCGTACTCGCCTTCTAATGGGATAAATTGCAACTTATCGTGGCTGAGCGCTTTGGCAGACATAGGCACGATGGTAAAGCCTAAGTTCGCCGCGACTAAAGAGACCAGAGTTAAAATGTCGTCGGCCGTTTGGGTGGGCTCTAGATCCCATTGAACGTCATGACAATAGGCTCGGATCTGTTTGTGTAAACCTAACCCCCGATCAGCTGGTAGGGATAGATAGGGTAAAGTATTAAGCTTTTGGTCTACATTTTCGCTATCGACACTAGGATGAAGCACCAACGCGAGTTGATCGGTTTTTAGTGGAAGAAACGAGTAGTCACCTGAACTGGGTTGGCGGTTAAACGCGAGGTCGAGTTCATTGCTGCTAAGTAGGGCCAGTTGCGTTTGGGATGGCAAGTCTTCCAGTTTTATTTGTACACTGGGGTATGCCTGTTTGAACTTTGCGATTAACTTCGGCGCGATAGTTAAACAGGAGACGCCAAACCCAATATGCAGTGAACCTCTGCTGCCCGATGCTGCCCCTTCAACGTTTCGCATGAATTGTTGGTGCGAGTTTATTAAAGACGTCGCACTTGTAAGTACCGTTTTGCCTATCGGGGTAATGGTCACTCCCCGTTGATTCCTCTCAAATAGCTGAATATCCAATTGTTTCTCAAGGCGCTGAATTTTTTTGGTTAATGCTGACTGAGTAATAAACAGCTGTTCGGCAGCGACCCGATAGTTCATGTGCTTTGCCAACACAACAAAGGCTTTGACGAGCGAGATATCCATGTTTTCTTCTCGAAATTGCAATTCCATTTTGGAATGAATTAGGTGATATTTTTCATTATACGGAATGGTGGCTTGTCATCATACTGCTTCTCATCAAAATGAGGAGTTGGGCATGAAAGACATTAAAGTTGCATCGGTACAGTTTAATCATAGAGCGGGAGATAAAGAATATAACTTGTCGGTAATTCAAGACTATGTGCGAAAAGCAAAGTCACAAGATGTAGAGATCATTTCATTTCCGGAGATGTGTATTACCGGCTACTGGCATGTTTCTAAGTTGGCGCGCACGGAAATAGAGATGCTGGCGGAGCCGTACCCTGAGGGTGACTCCACTCAGTTTTTGCTTTTCTTAGCCCAAAAATATCAGATAAGTATCGGTGCTGGCTTAATTGAGCAGAGTGATGATGGCCAGCTTTATAATAGCTATGTATTTGCAATGAAAGACGGCACGGTAAAGCGCCATAGAAAACTGCATACCTTTGTCAGCCAGCATATGGAAAGCGGTGATCAATATACGGTGTTTGATACTCCTCATGGCTGCCGGGTTGGGATCTTGATTTGTTGGGATAACAACTTGGTAGAAAATGTGCGCATCACCGCGCTAAGGGGCGCAGAGATCTTAATTGCCCCGCACCAAACTGGCGGTTGTGATTCTCGTAGCCCAAATGCGATGGGGCGAATTGATCCTAAGCTTTGGCAACAACGAGAGACAAACCCAGAAGCGATTCAAGCCGAGCTTATTGGGCCAAAGGGGCGAGGGTGGTTAATGCGTTGGTTACCTGCCCGCGCTCATGATAATGGCATGTTTTTGATCTTTAGTAATGGTGTCGGCCAAGACATGGATGAAGTGAGAACAGGCAATGCGATGATCTTAAGCCCATACGGAGAAGTTCTAAAAGAAACCAACAAAGCCGGCGACGACATGGTAGTGGCTGAGCTAAATGCTAAAGAATTAGAACTGTGCACGGGTAGGCGTTGGGTCCGTGGTCGCAGGCCTGATCTCTATCATGAAATCTGTCACGAAAGTGGCTTAGAGCTTAGCCCTCATCAGGCTAGGTTTAAACGTGACTAATAAATAATCCCACTAGCCAAAAAGTCTCGCCTGATTGATAGGCTAGGTATTCTCAAGCCTAGCCGCCAATCTAATGCTTGGCTGCAAATATCAAGCTTCCAAATTGAGCTGATCTGTGAAAGTTACTGCTATGCTTAAGATAAGACTAATTTAATCTTTAAGTCGAAAATCAGAGATGAACGTTCTTTATTTCATCTAACTATCAAGTTGCTATAAGTTGTATTTCATATGCAGCTCAATATTGATACAAGTGTCAATTACTACTGGTTTGGCTAGGAAATGAATTCACAATATAGGTGATTTCGACGACACTGGTATTTGGGTTGGTTCTATTTGGGGGGCAGGAAGTCTGCAAATGGGAGTCATGATGCCTGGGCACAAATCGTGTTATGCCTTGAGAACGCTATCACGTTTTCATCTAAAAAACTTCGTCCTAGTTAGCGTGTTCATTGCGCTGATCGATATTGCGTTTGTGTATCTTAGTATTCAATCTTCTCGTCAATTGCTCGATACCTCTATTCAACACCAAACTGAGCAGGTCACACGTAGCTATAATAGTGTTCTCCAACAGGCTTACAGTAATATGTTAACACTAGGAAGCTTCATCGCTAGTGATCGTGAAGTGCAAAAACTGTTTCTAGACGCTAAGTTGGCCGTGGAATCGGAAGGGGGTGGCGCGGGGGGAGAGCAGGCCCAATATTATCGTAATCAACTGTTTGAAAAAGTAAGCGCTAGCTGGAGTAAGCTGGAAGAGAAGTATGGCGTTAAACAGCTTCATTTTTATATTGGATCTCCCGCAACCAGTTTATTACGAGTACACAAAGCTGAACGTTTTGGTGATAATTTAACTAACATTCGCCATACGGCCGTTGATGCGCTGTTAACCCAAACCGAGATAGTCGGGTTTGAGGTTGGTAGAGCCGTTCCTTCTCTTCGTGCGGTAGTGCCTGTGTATTGGCATGAAGAAAAACAAGCGCCCGTTTTTATTGGTGTATTAGATGTTGGAATGACTTTTAAAAGTATGCTTCTGTCTTTGGATAAAAGCTTAGACATGGGGGGCGGTGTCGTTATTGATGGGGCATCAATCGATAATACTATGTGGCAAGACGAGCGTGATCGTTATGTCGAGCAGCAGTGGCACGAAGAGTGCCAATGCATAATCGAAAGCCAGACTCGCCCAGAGTTTGGACGGCTGTTAGAAAACCTCTATGTAGATCAAAAACGAGATATTCATGATGCGTCCATCATCTTATCGGACGAAGAGAGCAAAACCCATGTCGTATTAATACCGCTACAAGAGTATAAAGCTGCCCGAGATAGTACCGGTGCTAAAGTAGGGACAGTGGTATTTTGGAAAGACGCAACGCCATTGTTTAGTCGATATGACGCTAGTGTCAATAAAACCAAATTGTATGGTGTACTGGGTTTCGTTTTAGCTGAACTGGCGTTTTTCTGGGCCTTTATTGCGAGCATCTCAAACTTAGGTTTAGTGATCCGTGAGCGAACGCATGAGCTGCAAACCAGTGAAAACAACTTAAATCAGGCGCAACAGCTAGCGAAAACTGGCAGCTGGAAGTTAGATATGGCGACTCGAAAGCTGGTTTGGTCTGAGCAAATATTTGATATTTTTGAATTTGATCTAAATGAGGTCGAACCAAACTACGAGCGATTTATTGCCGCCATTCACCCAGATGATAGAGAGAAAGTAGACAAAGCCTTTCAATTGTCAGTTAAAAGCCGACAACCGTACAAAGTTGCCCACCGCTTACTCTTTCCTGATGGGCGAATAAAGCACGTAGTTGAAGAGGGGGTAACAACCTACCGACCCAATGGACAAGCGCTTTACTCGATTGGAACTGTGCGTGATGTAACGGACAGCTTTGTTGCCCAAGAGAAAGAGCGCTTGGCGGCGAGTGTGTTTAGTCATGCAAATGAAGGGATTTTCATTTGTGATAATACCCTTAGAATTATTGATGTGAACGACGCGATGTATCTAATTGCGGGAATAAGCCACAGTGTGGTCGATCAAACACTGTATCAACTTCGACCATTTTTCCATGATAAAACTCGCTTCGATACCTTATCTAATCATTTGTTGATTTACGGCGAATGGCATGGTGAAGCGTGGATGAAGAAGCCCTCTGGTGAACGTTATGCCATCGATCTCAATATCAGCTCTATTCTGGATGAGAAAAACGAGATCACCCATTATGTAGGGCTATTGTCTGATGTAACGGTGAAAAAGAAAGACGAAGAACGGCTTAATTATATCGCCCATTTTGATGTCTTAACCGGCTTGCCGAATCGAATACTGTTGACTGACCGCTTAACTCAAGCAATGTTGCAAACACAACGGAGCTCGTCGCATCTCGCGGTTTTATTCGTTGATTTAGATGGGTTTAAAAACATCAACGACAAGTATGGCCACCAAGTTGGTGACCTCATGTTAGAGCACGTCGCGCAGCAGTTTAGTCGCAGTATTCGGGCGGGTGACACGGTCGCAAGGTTTGGTGGAGATGAATTTGTGTTCGTGATCCACGGAATAGAAAAACCGTGTGCTTATGATATTCCAATAGGACGAGTATTAGAGTCTGTCTCTAAACCTATGGCCTATGAAGATGGTCATTTGAAAGTCTCAGCCAGTATTGGCATCGCATTCTTCCCCTGTGAAGGGGAGGACTTAACGGCAGAGGCTCTTATTAAACAAGCGGATATCGCAATGTATCAAGCGAAAGCCGCTGGCAAGAACGGCTATCGAATTTACGATGAAGGTTGCGATCAGATGTAGCCGCTCGCCTCTATCTTTCCCGTCGACGCTTTTGTTTTATTAGATCACGCTAGAAAATGCTGGAGCAGTCGATTGCATTAGCAGCAACCCAAACAGGGCAACAATGGCACCGCCGGTGAGCTTTATCAATTGCGGTGCTTTTGAGTGGCTCTTGTTAGCACTGTTGTCCATGTAGCGCATAACAATGCGTTTACCACTGAGCGTTAACAGCGCGATAGTCGAGGTGGTAAAACAGGTGCCCAGCGCCATAATCAGCGCGCTCGCGACGCCAACCCAAAATAATCCCACCATATTGGCAAACAACAGGATCATGATCGCACCCGTACAAGGGCGAAGCCCAATCGCAAAAATGATGGCGAGTTTTTCTTTGTAACTGCCGGTGTTATTGGTGCACGCGTGCTGGTGCGAGCCAAATAACTTACGTAACGCTTTATAGCAGATGGTGAGGCCAAGGAGCAGCACACAGAAATAGCTCAGTTTCATCACAACCTCGGCGTGAGAATGGATCTCGCGCATCGAAGAGTGAAACAGCGCAAGTAGTGTGCTGACCAAAACAATAGCGACAATGGCTTGCAAAAACGAAGACAATATCGTGATCACTAGGCTACTTTTCGCGTCGCTAGGTTGGGTCATTAAATAGGTCGTCACAATGACTTTACCATGCCCAGGCCCCATTGAATGAAGTACACCGTATATCAAGCTGATAGAAAGAAACGTTCCCCATGCTTGAGGCTGCTGCTCTTGGATATCATACAGTAGATCGCTTAGTTGGCCGTTGAGATCGCGCTGCCAATGAATGGCTTGCAAGAGCATCTGTGGCCAGTAATGCCACAGCACCAGCGCGCTAATAATAAAGCAACCACCGACAAGCCATGAGTGATTTTGGCTTTCGCTACGAGATGTGTTCATCATTAACCTCGGCAATCAAGATAAGTATGCTGGGTGAAAAGCTGCCCAAGCGCGTTGTCGGGATCGGCATCTTGCGGTAAAGACAATGCGTAAGCCATTTGCTCAGGCGTAGGCGTTGGTTCGACTAGCTTAAGCTGGCAATGGCGTTGTAGTGCCGGGCTAAGCTCAAGCGAGTTGATGGACTTCCAGCTCATGTCGACATAATAGCTAGGCTCAAAAATCATCAATTTAAGCTTTTTCCCGAGTACCGATTTTGGCTCGGTGAGTGGTAAGTTGAACGAAAGCGTGAGTTTACCTCGGTGTTGGCTGAGGTTTGCATCGTGAACTTCTTTGTAGCGAATGGGGTTATCCCCATCAAGAAAGTAGGTAAAGTAGTGTTCATACAGCATGTTATCCATAACCGACAGCGCGATATCTTTTAAGGTTTGCTCGCGTTTGTCACTGGACATGTCTTCGCCGTCGAGCATATACGCAGAGGTCATCGCGTCGAACGTCCACTCCATGGTTAACCCAGTAACCACATCGTCGATGCCGTCTATACGGGTTTTCATCTCTATCCATGAGTGTGGGTGTGCAGAGCTAGCAGTTGAAAATCCGAAACTTAACACTGCCAATGTTGCAAAAAATAGTGTTTTAAACAGGTTTAATGGGCGAAATTGAAGCATTACCCGCTCTCAGTGTTGATGATATATAGAACAAAGCAGGGTAAAAGATCGTTTCGTAAATAACAAGATGGATTGTTATATTATTACAAATTAGTCGCTAGAGAGGGAGTGAACGCTTTCATCAGTGAGTGTTTTTGAATGCTGAAGCGATGATGTTACTTGCAAGCGCTGGCCGTGATTAAGATAGGTAGTACAAGCGACGCGCAAGATAGAAGTAAAATTGCTAATTTCACCTTGTCGCTCGAGGACTTCATGATAAATGCGGGTGAGAAATAGCCCGATAGATAAGTTGTCGCTTTGGGCAATGTCTTCCAGAATTTGCCAAAATACCCCTTCTAATCGAATACTGGTGACAACACCGTCGATACGAATCGAGCGAGTTTTCAACTTAAACAGTTCATCTTCAGCGCCTGAATAGATTTCGCACATACAACACCTTAATTATTTCGCTTTTGGCTTTCCTTATCATAAAGGATTTTAGCGAAGAGAGTAAATCAGACCAATAGTGGCCAGCAGGAAAAAGTTACTTTAAATCATTGATTTAGTTTGCTAATGAAGCTTTTGCTTGCAGTTAGGGGGAGGATAATTTGTTGATTTTATGAAATGACTCGCAACTCTTGTGGCGCTGTTACTTTTCTTTCATCGAAACCCGTACTATGACATCCATTCGTTAGCTGAATCATTTGAGTTTGAGGTGGTGATGGACTCTGCGAGTCGAGTGCTTAAAGTGGTAGAGTTAGTGGAAGCAAAACTGCCATACAGTTGGCCGCTAAATGATTTAGCGGCAAAAATCTCTGTGTCAAAGTGGCATCTGCAAAGAGAGTTTAAAACTCATACCGGATTATCGATTGGCCACTACGCTCGTATGCGTCGATTAGGTATGGCCGCCAACGAATTAGCTAATACCGATAAACGTATTATTGATGTCGCGCTTGATTTTAACTTTGAATCTCAAGAAGCGTTCGCCCGCGCTTTTAAGCGCCACTATGGTCTTTCGCCAAAGCATCTAAAGCTTAGGCCCCAGTGGGCGAAGAATTTACTTATTCGGCCTATTACTCGGGAATATTTAGATTATTATCAATATTTTATTGCCCATCCCCCTAAAACCGTAAGCTTTCCAGAAACCTATTTCTATGGCCTATACGATCACTTTAGCCCCATTCGCAATAATAGACCTGAGTTCTTAGCTCAACTGCAGGCATTGTGGGATAAGTTCTTGGCCTCGATCCCACATGATGATTTAGGTGAATGGCAGGAGTACTACTCAGTAGAAACTGTCGAGCGCGGAGGCCCGCAAATGCAGCAGTTCACCATGATGGCGGCGAGAACGCGTTCTTTTGATCAAAGCCTAGAATCAAAATGTTACATGCCAGCCCATCAAAGGCTTTGCTTTTCGATGCCTAACCGCGAAGCGGTGGACTATTTTTTGGAGTACTTGTGGGCGGTGTTTATTCCCGAAACTCAAAAATACATCATGCGATTGCCGACATTATGGCAGATGGATCTAGATGGCAATTTATGTGGGCTTTTTGCTCTAGAGCGAGCAGATGAACTGTCTGTGCCCGATGCCGTTACCTCAATTTCTCCTCAATTAGTGCAAAAGCCCGCCACTCAACTGATGGTCGAGGGGTATGATATTAGCCCAGATCTTAGAGAGCGTGGCTTGCGAATGAAAGCGGCACTGGATAAATGGTCGAACGACTATAACCGTAACGCGGATATTATTATCGGTAATTTAAGTGGCAAAGGGTTTGAAATTAATCACGAGTTTCGTTGCCACTTTGTTCCTAACCCCCCACTCACTGCGCCAAATTCTGTCGTCGCTGGCAATGAATATCTGCAAGTTAAGTTAACCGGTGACATCGCTCAGTTAATTGAGGCGATAGAGTATGTTCAGTATTGTTATCTTGAAGTGTCGCCTTACTATTCGTGTGTTGGTTGCGAATGGTTTACAGACATAAAAAAAGCGCACGACAGCTACAGCATGACGGCACTTTTTCCAGTTAAAAAGCGTTAAAGGGGCAAAGAGACTCCCTTTAACGCAATTGCCATTAAGAGGCATCTTTAATCAGTGATCCCGCTTGTTTGAACTGTCTGCTATTCAACCATAGCTGATGAGCCTTAGCTGGAAGCCATAAAGTTACTGCACATAGCATGACTAGGAGGTCATAGCGGGTTTCACCACGATAAGCGTAAAGCGTGGGGGAGGCGACAAAAATAAGCAGCGATTGCCAGCAGAATACTTGCAGCGAGTGCTGGCCGATAAATGAGAAGAACGGCAGCTTAAAGATATTTGGTAAGTAGCGGATAAGCGCACCAAGCAAATAAACCCATATGAGTAAATGAGTGAGGCGTAACCAGCCCATTTCAGGTTTATCGGCGAGCGGATAGGTCATACCCTGATGATACCCATAGCGGCCAAACACCCCGTGATGCACTAATGCAAGCCCAAAAGCGATGAGCGCAACCACGGCAATAAGCGTTTTAGACGGGTACCAATGAATAGATTGCTTACGTTGGTAAAAGCCAATCATCGCGCCAATAACAAAGACCAGTTGCCAGGCAAAAAAGTCAAAATAGCCGAGGCTCGGTTGTAGTTTTGGTGAGATGGCATGGTAAAAAGGTTCAACTAAGTCGACAGTTATCCACCCACTGCTCGCCCAGAGAGTACAACTTACCAATAACACTAGCCACCATAGCCCCGCTCGCAGCCCCGCGAGAATAAGAGGCAAGCAGAGCATTAATACCACGTATAAAGGCAAGATATCGAGATAAGCAGGGCGGTTGAGCAGTAAGAGTGACAGCCATGCGCTGTGGAGTGGTTCATGAACAAAGTTAGCGCTGACAAATAGTGCGCTTTCCATATAGATTGGGTTATTCTCCACCATGGCCCAACCGAATAGAACGATAAGCGCTAAAGTAATAATGTGATAACGATAGATAGAAAAAGCCCGCTTAAACGCCTTGATACGCGATTGAGAAGCAGAGAGCTTTTCGGAGCTATATACCATCCCAGCCAGCAGCCCTGATAGCAAAATGAAGCCTTCGGCGGCGCCAACTTGGCCAAAAGGCTGGAGGGTGAATAATTGAATGGGGGTTTGACCAACACTTGTCCAGATAAGGTGGTTAATGGTCATCATAAACAATAAAATTCCTCGAATTCCATCGAGCGACTCAATGCGTTTCATATGCTCTCCTTGTTGATATGAAGAGCATAATTTACTTTGAAAATAAAGATCTGACCGAAAGTGCGCCGATGTTCATATTAAGCGTGAGCTAGATTAAACGCCGCATATTAATGCATTTTTTTAGTGGGAACGTATTGGCGCTGTCGTTTCGAGAGGTAGTCTATAATTTGGCGTGCGGCGCTGTCTGGGGTTTGAGCTGTCGTGTCGAGTACTAGGTCATAATCCATATGTTTGTGCACTAAAGGATACTCGTACTCCGCAAGTCCAATCGCTCGATCACCTCGGGCTTTTTCGCGTTTTCTCGCCACATCGAGTTCGCAATAGACGCCAATTTTTATTACATCGAACGGGCGCAGTATGCCAAGTAATGCTTCAGTTTCGCCTTTGTCTATCCATGCGTTGTCTATGATCAAACGGCTATTGGCGTGAATGAGTACGGGTAGGCAAAGATGATACCCTTTGACTAGATTCGCATAATCGTAACCATCTCTATCGATGGATTCCCCTTTGATCATCGATTGCAGATCGCTGGGTGGCAAAGCGTACAGCACGCTATCGATACTGAAATTTAGATATTGGGTATTGAGTTGTTCTTGAAGGGATTTGGCAACGCTGGTTTTTCCACTGCTGCCTGTGCCGTTAAGTAAGATAACGTCGGGGTACATTTGAGAGCTCCAGATATTCGATGGTGGAGCTCTCATAGTAAGGTGGCGATTATTTAAGCTAGGATCTGGTTGCCTTTTTTTGCTGTCACTTCACAGAAACTGTTTGCTTAACTTTGGCTGATCCACAATTTATAGAAGTCGCTGTAACCAGATTTACCTATTTGTACCCCACTAACTTGTTGGGTTCTAGTTACCGCTTCTTTCCCCCAGAATAAAGGTAATACAGTGCAATCGGCACGAAGGTGCTTAAGAAGGTTGTGAAGTTGCTCTTTGGTTTCTCCTTGGCTGAGCGTTTTATGCACTTTGTCTGTGTGACAATCGAGCTCGTTTTCATTAAAAGCGAAACGTATTGCCGAGCCTGTTAGTAGCCATTCGTAAAGGCCAAATTCAATCGGCTGCTCTACGATGTCTTCGACGATCAATAGGTCGGCGTCTTCTTTAACAAGTTGTGGAGTACTGGCGTTAGACAGATCAATTTCTGTAACGGTTAGACCCGTTTCTTTGATGAGCTCTATTAGCCAACGTGTGAGTTGGTCGAGATAGTGAATTGTCCACTTCGGATGAGCGATGACAAGGTTGCCAGAGAGCTGTGGTGCGGGCTCGTTGGGTAAATACGTATTCTCTTGGCTGACCAAACAAGTTGGCTTTAGGTTATCGTTAGTATTGAACTCACTACGTTTGCGTTCTAAGTAGTCAAACAGCACCCGCCATGTCTTTGTATCAAGGTTGCTATTTGGCCGACGGTTTAGCGCAAGATACGAGAAAGCTTGGATCATATAGCTTTCGGTTTCACGTTTTTGTTGGTTAAAACTAATGTACTTGTCTAGTTCTTCACCTTGGTGAGATAGGGTGATTTCCTGTAATAGAGCGCATTTAGCAAAGTAATTATGGTGCTTTTGTATCGTAAGTTTATCTTTGTCCCAAAACTCGAGCTTGAAAGGGCCTGTGCCAATCGGTGCCGATTTATTGTGGCTAAACTCTTTGGAGCGACGAGTAATGATGGAAGCGTTAGCGGTCGCAAGGCAGTAGATGAATAGCGGATTAGGCTGCTCTAACTGGATGAAGATCGCCGCTCTATTGTCATCGTAACCAACCTGTTTTATTTGGCGAAATAGCCAACTGACAGGGCCTTTGGTTTCTTTGATGTTCTGTAAACTGTACAGCACATCATCATGGCTTAATATCAGGCCATCGTGGCAGTGCACGTCTGGGCGAAGCCAAAAATAAATGAAGTCGTCTTCTACTTGGTATTCGTAGGCAAGATGGGGGCAGATCTCTCCGTTGGCGTCAATGGTAAGCAGGGTGTCGTACAAGCTTCTAGTTATTTGTAGCTCAGAAAATCGATAGGTGAGAGCGGGATGAAGCTCGTTTACCCAAGGGTACTGACTAATGACCAGGGAGTTGGATTGTTGCTGGCTTCTTGCCGCATCCTCCATGGCTTCATTTAAGGCACTTGCAGCAGCGCCTTGATAGGTTTCGAGAAACTTGGTGATTTGATCAAAGTGACCAGACTTAAGTTCTTCTTTTATGGTGATATAGAGCGCTTGGTGTATTGAAATTGTAATTTTCAAAGTGCTAATTTTGCCGCGGCCAACCCCTGGCGTCCAAGTAATCCAACCGTGCTCCCCAAGCATTTTTAAAATGTTAGAGGTGTTGCGCCGCGACGTTGCAAAAACGTTTTCAAGATCGTCTAGGTTAACCGGATAGGTTTGCGATTGATTATACTGATTAAGCAATTGACTCAATCGGCGAAGACATGTCTCTGTCATATTTTAGCTCTGCTATTTATGAAACTATACTGGCTGTTAAGTAGCGAAGAAATGCGAAAACGGCTATATAATATTAGTATTG
>Ga0070724_10000876_pt1 | contig 19392 bp, 15 predicted proteins | sample tdDd001_FD_67278 | JGI IMG/M metagenome (GOLD analysis project Ga0070724, IMG submission 67278) | Marine sediment microbial communities from the Atlantic coast under amendment with organic carbon and nitrate - tdDd00.1 | ecosystem: Environmental > Aquatic > Marine > Coastal > Sediment | place... | reverse complement strand
TTTGCTTTTTCAAGTCTTTTGGCTTCATTAAATGCATCATCATATACATCACCGTGTAAAACCACATGAGCGCCATATTTTTTTGTTGCTTCAACTTTGATTAATGGTGTTGTTTTAGGCATAACAATTGTAGCTTCAACGCCTAATGCTTTAGCAGCGTAAGCTACCCCTTGAGCATGATTGCCAGCTGAAGAACATATGAGTCCATTTGCCTTTTCTTCATCTGATAAACCAGCAATTTTATTGTAAGCACCTCTTATCTTAAATGCACCGGTCTTTTGCAAGTTTTCTGGCTTCAAGTATACTTGATTACTATATTCCTCGCTAAAGGCAGGGCTATAGATCAGTGGTGTTTCTAAGATGACCTCTTTCAGTTGTTCTTTAGCTTTTTCTAATTGTTCTAAATGCATTTTTTCCTCCATTCTACATAGAATAGAAAAGAAATGAATGGATCTTACGCATAAAAAAGACCCGTCCCTATATAAAGGACGAGTTTACCCGCGTTACCACCTTAATTATTTGCCATAGCAAATCACTCACTTCAGTTCTATCAAACCTAAGCCTTTAACGAGGCTAATCGTCTATTCTTACTTTATTCAGAATAGAAGCTCAAGAGGGATTTGTTTACTCACATGATATCGATTCACACCAACTATCGACTCTCTTTAATCATTACAAGAATAAACTTGTCTCTATCAACGCTATAGTATTTTAAATATTCTAACAATTATAAATGCAAGTGTCAACAAGAAATTAAAAGTTTATTTCGATTGTCTTTTTAAGGTGTAATTTTAGATTATTATGTTAAAATGAAAGGAGGAAAAGAAAGGGGAATTTATGAATAGATTTGATAATTTACAGTATGTTACTGAAGGGTTAAAACCACATCAAGTATTTAGATATTTTGAACAGTTAAGCCAGATTCCAAGAGGTTCTCATAATGAAAGAGAAGTATCTGATTATTTAAAGGCATTTGGTCAATCATTAGGCTTAGAAACTATTCAGGATGATGTGATGAATATCATCATTAAGAAACCTGCAACAAAAGGATATGAAAATGCGCCTGTTGTCATCTTACAAGGACATATGGATATGGTATGCGAAAAAAATGAAGATACCATTCATGATTTTACAAAAGATCCTTTAAAACTTTACATAGAAGGAGATTACTTAAAAGCTAAAGGTACAACACTTGGTGCTGATAATGGTATTGCTGTTGCATATGCTATGGCTATATTAGCATCTGATGATATTGCACATCCACCATTAGAAGTTATCATTACAGTTGAAGAAGAAACTGGCATGGGTGGTGTTATTGGATTTGATAAGAAGAATGTATCGGGTAAACTTTTAATCAACATGGATTCAGAAGAAGAAGGCATATTCTTTGCATCTTGTGCTGGAGGCGTAAGAGCTAATATTCATTTGGATATAGAAAGAGAAGCTAATGAGTTACCTTGTTATAAGGTTATGATTAAGGATTTAAAAGGTGGTCATTCAGGTCTAAATATCATAGATGGTAGAGGTAATGCTATTAAACTACTTGGTCGCTTAATTAACGATCTAACGATTGACTTTAACCTTGTTGAAGTTTTTGGCGGATCAAAACCAAATGCTATTCCAAGAGAAGCATTTGCAATTATTGCGACAAAGGATGAAGCAGGCTTAAAAGCTGACATTGAAAAGTTAAACAAAGTCTTTAATAATGAACTTCAACATACTGATGCTTTAAATATTCTTATCTCAAATGTAGATACAGGTTCTATGTGCTATTCAAATGAATTAAAAGAACGTATCATTCAAACATTGGTTTTATTCCCATGTGGTGTACAAACTATGAGTTTTGCTATTGATGGTTTGGTTGAATCAAGTTTGAATATTGGTGTCTTATCTGAAATTGAAGAGCAGCTAGTATTTGAATCTGCTATTAGATCATCTGTTAAAACTTTAAAGTATGAAATTTTAAATCGTGTAGAAGTTTTAGCTAAATTAGTAAGAGGGCAAATGAAAACAGTGTCTGATTATCCTGAATGGGCTTATAACAGTAATTCTATGTTACAAGATCTATTCAAAAGAGTTTATAAAGAAACAACTGGAAAGGAAGCTGAGATTGCAGCCATTCATGCTGGTCTTGAGTGTGGTTTCTTTGCTGAGAAGTTAACAGACACTGACGGCAGTGATTTAGATATGATCTCTTTAGGTCCTGATATGGGTGAGGTTCATACACCTGATGAGTATTTAAGCATTTCATCTGTTGAAAGAACATGGACATTTATTCAGAGTATTTTAAAGGCTATACAATAAAGTCAAAAAAGTAAGCAACATGACGAGTTTAATTGACGTTTCATGTTGTTTGTTTTAAATTTTCAATGTATCATTAGAGATAAGATTAGGGAGGGCATATGAAAAAGAAGACCATATTATTATTGATTATAAGTTTAATCGCATTTTCTTTTATGGCGTGTTCAAATGATAAAGCTGATGAAAATGTACCACTAAATAAAGAGTTAATGAAATTAATGCCAAACGAAAATTTTAAATGGGCATACAATGGCGCTGCTGATTATTACCATGAGATGGTTTTAATGGCTATAACAGAAGATGAGCAGCAGGTGATATATAAGGTAGAGGGAGAAGTTAAAGATATTGTAGCAGGCGATGCAGACAAAGATCATTCTATTGAACTCTATTATAAAATAGAAGGTGATTCATTAAAGCAAGTTAAGACTGCACCGATGATGTTAGAATCAGAATATGGTGAACTAACATTAATAAAGGCACCTTTAGAACAAGGTACAACATGGACAGAAGAAGTTGTTGATTCACAAGGTAAAAAGGTTACTATAGAAGGTTCTATCATTGAAGTAACACAAGATGATAGAGGTACAATATACAAGGTTTCTTATGTTAATAAGAAAACTAAGTACTCTGAAAGTAGAAAAATCATGGAGAACTTTGGTGTGATTGCATTCACAAAGCTTGTTCAAATGAATGATGAACCAATTTCTCAAGGTTATGGTTTATATGGTTTAGGTTCAGGTTACATACAAGTTGTTGAAAGTACAGAAACTGACACAGATACAGCAACAGAAACGGATACAGAAACAGATACAGAAACTGAAACAGATACAGAAACAACAGATTCTACAGAGACAGATACTACAGAAACAGAGACCAATGAAACGACAGACAATGACACATCATCTAATACAGCAACACCTGAAAAAGAAGAAGATGAAGAAGCTGCTGTAGAAGAGGCTTTAATTGCATTTAATGATGCTTGGATTGAATATGTCAACAATGATAACAGAGCATTTTTTAATCATATTACAAACAATGGTGTTGCTTATAACAATGCGATTAATTTCAACCGAGAAGGTCTAAAAGAAGAATTTTTAGTGATGAATGTAAATCAAGTTAATGTTGCTGGAAACGTTGCAACTGCTAAGGTTTATGAAGAAATAAAGAAAACTAAAGATGGTTCAGTTTCTGTTGCAAAATACAATTGGATTTATAACTTAGTAAAAAAAGATGGCAAGTGGCTAATTGATGGTTATAAGAAACAATAAGTAGGTGTAAAATGGCAAAACTACAAGTCAGGTTATTTGGTATTCCAGAAGTAAAATACAATGATCAGGAGATTAAATTTCCTTTTAAAAAAGCTGATGCTTTATTCTATTATTTGTTGTTGGTAAAAAGAACAACGAGAGATCACTTGGTTAACTTATTCTGGGCAGATTCAGATGAAAATGTTGCTAAGAAAAACCTGAGAAATGCTATTTATATAATAAAGAAAACTATTGGAGCTGAGGTGTTTTTATCACCTCAGCGTTCTATGATTGAGTTAAATCAAGCCATTGATTTAGAACTTGATGTTGATTATTTTTTAAATGATGATGCATCTTCTGTTGATGTATATAAGGGTACTCTAATAGAAGGGCTGAATCTCAAAGGTTGCGAAAATTTTGAAAACTGGGTAATCACTCAGAGGCAGTATTACGAAGGTATATATATTCAAAAAACTTTGGATATTGCCCACGAGTGTTTTGATAATAAAAAATTCAACCTAGTGGAGAAATACTGTAAAAAACTTATTAAGATAGATCCTTTTGATGAGGAAATATACCGTATGCTTATGAAATCATATTTTGAAGCAGGTCGTTATGATAAGAGTATGGCCCTGTATGATGATTTGGTTAGGTTATTGGATGAGGAATTATCCATTGGACCAGATGAGCAAACTTCTGACCTGTACAATATGATCATTCAAAAAAGATCCCAAGTGAAGAAGAAAACTAAAAAGGAATCAGATTACTTCTTCTTTGGCAGAAGAAATGATTTAGACATCTTATATAAAAATTACCAAGCCTATTTACAAGGTAAAGCCTACACTCACTTTTTAATACAGGGTGAACTTGGTGTTGGTAAAACGACCTTAGTCAATGAGTTAATCAACCAATTAAAATCAGATCATGTGGAAGTGGTAAGGGTATTTTGTTATCAAGCCATTGAAGGCTTTAACTTAAAAGCCTGGGATGATTTGATTGAAAAGTTAGGTTCTATTGTGGAACAACATAATATTGAAATACCGGAGTTTGTTAAATTAGCCATAGTTACAACTTTCCCATCCTTTGTCAATAAGGGGACTGTGACTGGTATTAGAAAAAGTGATGAACATGTTTTCAGAAAAAGAACGGTAGAAAATGCAATATATGAACTCATAAAGATTATCACTAAATCAGTAAAACTGCTTTTGATTTTTGAAGATATTCAATGGTTAGATGAACCAAGCCAGATCATGTTGAAGAAGCTGATCAATGAAAGGTATTCAGACAACCCAGTAGTTTATATCACATGTAGAAATGCCCATGATGATACTATTGAACGATTTATTTCAGAGTTCAGTCAACGATCTATTATCAGTAGACTTCAACTTGAACGTTTTAGTGAAAAAGAAACTCAGGATTTTATTCAAGCCTACTTAGGTGAAGTAGATGACAAGTTGATGGAAATGGTTTATCCAGAAACTGAGGGGAATGCTTTATTTATCATTGAGTTATTAAATAGTTTAAAACATGATGAATATATAGTACTTAGTCCAAAGGTTAAGGATGCTCTAAAACATCGTTTACTAAATATATCAAAAGACAGTCTTCAAGTGATTCAACTGGCCTCAGTTTATCTTAAGAGATTTACTGTGGAAGACATCATTAAAATCAGTGAGAAAAATGAATTTGAGGTATTAGATTTAATTGAAGAACTAGAAAATATGTACTTGATTAAAGAAGAGGTTAACGATCAAGGTGATGCAGTTTATGCCTTTACTCATTCTAAGATTAAGGAATATATCTATAACAGTTTATCTTTGTCTAAACAGAAGATTTTGCATACGAGAATAGCCAAACGCATAGAAGAACAAATGGCTTATATGCATAATAGAAATGGTTATTCAAAGTTGATTTATCATTATGCCCAAGCTAATAATGCTTTAAAAGCCTTAGAATATAGAATTAAGAACTTATACGAGTATTTACAATCTAGTCATGAGGTATTCCCATTAATAAAAGAAAGGGATGTTTTCAATCATGAGAGTATCTTTTTCTCAGAAGAAGAAATTGAAGATGAGTTTAAGAAAATAGAGGAACTCTTCCAGTTACTTCAAAAGGATTATATAAGAGAACATCTTATTGATTTAAAGCTTAAGTTTACTCATATGATAGGTCGTCATTATATAAATAATGGTTTGTATGATAAAGGACTTGAGGCGATAGATGAAGTTATTGAAATATCAAAAGAAATAGACAATAACAAGTATTTGATTAAGGGCTATCTTCAAAATATTTTTTACGCCATTAACACACATAATATGTCTTTTATGGCTGAAAACCTAAGTATTGCACTTCGAATTGCACATAAAGAAGAAATGAGATTCGAAATTGGAATTTTATTAAGACTAAAGGGACTCTATTTCGTTTTAAAGTCACAGTTTAAAAAGGGTGAAGAACTTCTCTTAAGATCAATTGATATTATGAAGAAGTTTAAAGAAAAAGATAAGTACACATTGAATATTGCCGCTGCATATTATTATATGGGTGACAGTAATCGTTTCAAGGGTGACTTTGAAGAATCTATTAAGTATTATGAAATGGCTATAGAGATATGTGAGAATAATGATCTGTTAGGACGACTGACAGTTTTCTATACCAATGCAGGTCACTCAGCTTATAATCTTGGGGATTATTTACTAGCTCAAAGATACTTTGAAAGTGCCATAAAACTGTATGAACAATTGGATTTCCCTTGGAGAAGATCTATTGCTTATGGATTCTTAGGTTTACTTCATGTAAAACAAGGGAAGGATGAAAAAGCTCTGGAACTATTTAAAATGGCTGACTTGTATTCATCTAAATTGAACAATCCGTATGAACAAGCTGTTGTTTGTCGTATTAAAGCGGAATTAGAAAATATTCTCTTGGAAGGTAATATCTTCTCTATGCAACTTCAAACCTTTATTGAAAGTACAGGTGAGGACTATATAGAAACAGGTATATATCATTTGAGAAACTTTAAAGATTGTTATGAAATGAAACGTTTGAATGAATTAGAATTAAAAAGACAATTATTATAGGGATACCTCACGGTATCCCTAATATTTTTTCTCAAATGCCGGATTATCATATGATACAGCATTTCTTCCTTTTTCTTTTGAGCGATAAAGACCTTTATCTGCAATGTCTAGTAAGTCCTTTAATGTGTTACCATCCTCAGGATAAGAGGCTAGACCACATGATACTGTGAAATGTGGATTGGTGTTCATATCTATTTTATCTCTAAATCTCTCAGCAATAGTAACTGCTGTACTTAAGGATGATTTAGGTAAAACAATTAAGAATTCATCACCACCATAACGGCCTAATGAATCAGTATCTCTAATGCAATCACGAGCAATGGATGACAATGTTTTTAAACATAAGTCACCTTGAACATGTCCTAGTGTATCATTTAAGTTTTTAAAGTTATCTAAATCAAACATGATAATCGTAAAATTATCGACTCTTCTATCAAGGGTAAGTTCTTCAATAATATTGAAGATGGCTTTTTTATTATAAGCTTTCGTTAAATTATCGATCTTATTGATATGTGACATTTTTTCTTGAACTTCTTTTAAATGGAAGGTATGTTTATTAACTTCTCTTCTAAGTTCATCGTTAAACTCTTTTTCTAATCGGTCCAGTTTATTTAGAATGATACCTTCTGATGCTTTGTTATCTGAGATCACTCTGTCGATCATAAACCATAGTAAAACAGAAAGTAAAAGTGTCATTACAGTTAGATGATATATTGGATCGAATACATAAGCACTGATAATACCCATTGAAATGACTAAGAATATATTTCTTTGGAACTTATCACCTCTAACTCTTATTTGATTGTATAAAACAAAATATAAAATTAAGGTAATTACAAATAGTATAAGTTCTAGTGATAAGAAACTATCTTCTGCAAATTTAATTTGATCGAGTGGTAAATAAACAGCAATTGTGGTCACTACAATATTGCTAAATAATAGACCTTTTACTGTAACTGGTGTTGTTATAAGTATAAATAGCATTGCACCAAATATGATATAGCTGATTAACCATAGATGTGTGCTACCTATAGGTTTTATTGTTGTACCTAATACAATTGCAACGATAAAGATTGAAAAGTTAACCAATATAGCCTGGAATACATCTTTTTCCTTTTTTAGAAAGGTTCCGACGCACACAATAACAGACAAAATTGATAGGATTAAATATAATTCTAATTGAATAAATTGTGTCAACATAAGTGCTCCTTTTTTCCTTTCTTATATCATACCCAATATAAGTTTCCTTGAAAAGCATAATAAAAGATTAATTAACCAGATTGTAAAAAAAATTCCCTTTACAAGTAGAAATCCATATATTATAATACAGATAATCAATAGGAAATGCTTTGAAGAGAAGGAGTAACTTTTGTGATGCTTTAAGCGAGTTAGGGATAGTGTAAGCCTAATAAGATAGCAATTGTGAACAACATCTCAGAGCTTCTAACCGAATCTGTAGTAGGCTTAGACGGGGGTCGACCGTTATATCGATGTTGAGTGTTTGCTCAAACAGAGAGATCAATCTTTTGATAAGTAGGGTGGTACCGCGGTTATTCGTCCCTATATGTCGGAGTTTTTTTTATTTTTTGAAATTAGGAGGCAAGATGAGTTACGTATTATTTAGAGATATTTTCAAATCTCCTGAATCATATGCTGGCAAAACTATTAAAGTTGCTGGTTGGATCAGAACATTGAGAGCATCAAAGGCATTTGGTTTTATTGAACTGAATGATGGTACAAGCTATAAAAATATCCAAGTGGTATTTGAACAAGATTTACCGAACTTTGCAGATGTTGCTAAGTTTTCGATTGCATCTTCTATTATTGTAGAAGCTGAGTTTGTATTAACACCAGATGCAAAACAACCATTTGAGTTTAAAGCGAAGTCAATTGTACTTGAAGGTGGATCAGATCCAGATTATCCACTTCAAAAGAAACGTCATACGTTTGAGTATATGAGAACAATTGCTCATTTAAGACCAAGAGCAAACACTTTTAATGCTGTATTTAGAGTAAGATCTGTAGCCGCTTATGCGCTTCACAAGTTCTTCAACGAAAGAGGATTTGTTTATACTCATACACCAATCATCACAGGTTCAGATGCTGAGGGTGCTGGTGAAATGTTTAAAGTTACAACTTTAGATTTAGATAAAGTACCTACTACTAAAGAAGGTATTGATTATAAAAAAGATTTCTTTGGTAAAGAAACAAACCTAACAGTATCAGGACAATTAGCTGTTGAAACTCATTGTATGGCATTTAGAAATGTATACACATTTGGTCCTACTTTTAGAGCAGAAAACTCTAACACACCTAGACATGCTGCTGAGTTCTGGATGATTGAACCAGAGATTGCTTTTGCAGATTTAGAAGACGATATGAATTTAGCTGAAGATATGCTAAAGTACTTAATCACTTATGTAATGGAAGAGTGTCCTGCTGAGTTAGAATTCTTTGATCAAAGAATTGATAAAGGTTTATTAGAAAGACTTCGTCATGTTGCAACTTCTGATTTTGCTAGAGTGACTTACACAGAAGCAATTGAAATACTAGAAAAAGCAGACAAAGAATTTGAGTATCCTGTATCATGGGGTGTGGATCTTCAAACAGAACATGAAAGATACTTAACTGAAGAAGTTTATAAAAAACCTGTATTTGTTACTGATTATCCAAAGGATATTAAAGCTTTCTATATGAGATTAAACGATGATGGTAAAACTGTTGCAGCAACTGACTTGTTAGTACCTGGTGTTGGTGAGTTAATCGGTGGTTCTCAAAGAGAAGAAAGATATGATGTTTTAATCGATAGAATCAAAGAAATGGGATTAGAAGAAGAAGATTACTGGTGGTATCTTGATATGAGAAGGTACGGTGGTACAAAGCATGCTGGTTTCGGATTAGGTTTCGAAAGAGCAATTATGTACTTAACTGGAATGAAAAACATCCGTGACGTTATTCCGTTCCCAAGAACAGCTAAATCAGCTGAATTTTAAGACTTACACCAAATCGAAAGATTTGGTGTTTTTTTATGACAAATTTTTTATTTTTGGCTAAATAGATGGATATACGGCTAAATAGCCACAAAAGAATTAATCATGATTAATCTGTGTTATATTGAACATGATAAGGGTAAACATAAGGAAACTTATGTGCACAAAGCCTAGAGTCTAAGGGGTTCTATGATTGCTAGGTTGCCGGAGGGAAATATGACTGAAGAAGTAAAAAGAATGATGAAATGGGTAGTTGCAGTAGCATTACTGGGCATATTATTTGTCCTATTATATTCGACATTAGGCGGTGGTTTCGTAGAACAACTACTCGCTTGATATATTTGGCTGAGATGATAACAAACCTTCACGCTTGTGAAGGTTTTTTGTCGTCTAATTAATGATATAGGTACAAAATGAATGATATATAAATATGACATGGTGTTTTTTAACAATTGCTGATATAATTGTTAAGTTGTCGTTAGTTATAGAGAGTAAGGAGGCCGATGAATGTTCAAAAAATTTATGAGTTATTATAAGCCATATAAAAAATTGTTACTTCTAGATTTGATAGCTGCAATAGTTTTATCAGCTGTAGATTTAATTTTCCCTATGGTATCAAGACAAATTATCAATGAATATATTCCACAGTCTGAGTTAAGACCGATTGTAATACTTGGTTTGATTTTATGCTTACTCTTTGTAATACGAGCGATATCCATGTGGTTTATGAATTATTGGGGTCATGTAATGGGAGCTAGAATGGGTCGAGATATGAGAAAAGACTTATTCAAACATTACTTAAGACTGCCATTTAAATTTTATGATGAAAATAAAACTGGAAAGTTAATGTCTCGATTGACCAATGATTTAAATGATATAGCAGAAGTAGCGCATCATGTACCAGAGGATGCTTTGATTTCAACGCTCTTATTGGTTGGTAGTTTTGCATTTCTGATGACCATTAACTTATCACTTAGTCTAATCTTATTGGCTATGGTGGTATTCTTATTTTTCTTTGCCTTGTTAAAAAGAAAATCAATGAGAGATGCCTTTAAAGTTCATAGAGAAAGAGCAGCTAGTATCAATGCACAAATTGAAAACTCAATATCGGGTATTAGATTATGTCAATCTTATGCCAATGAAGACTTTGAAGCTGATCGATTTGAAGCAGTAAATGATGAGTACTTGGATTCTAGAAAAGTTGCATTTAAGGTCATGGGAGAATTTATATCTGGAACCAACTTCTTTACAGATATGATGAATCTATTGATTATTGTTTTAGGTGCTATATACGTTATCAATGGATGGATAAACAATGGTGACTTAGTTGCCTTCTTACTGTATGCGAACTTCTTCATTAGACCAGTCCGTGGTTTGGTTATGATGATTCAGCAAATTCAATCAGGTATTAGTGGTTTTGAAAGATTCTATAACATCATCACTTTAGATTCAGAAATCAAAGATCCAGAAAGTCCAGCTTCTATTGATAAATTAGAAGGTGATATTCACTTTAAGAATGTTACATTTAAATATGAAGATGAAAAAACTGTATTAGATAATTTAGACTTAGATATATCTGCAGGTAAACACATAGCGCTTGTAGGACCATCAGGAGTCGGAAAATCTACTATTATATCATTGATTCCAAGATTTTATGATGTTACAGAAGGCTCTATTATGATTGGTGATCATGATGTTAGAGATATTAAGTTAGATCTACTTAGAAAATCAATAGGGATTGTACAGCAAGATGTATTTATGTTCCATGGTACAATCAGGGAAAATATATTGTATGGTAATCCAGACGCTGACGATGAAGCCGTTATCGAGGCCGCTAAAAAAGCATATATACATGACTTTATAGCTGATTTACCTGAGGGTTATGATACTATGGTCGGTGAAAGAGGTGTCAAATTATCTGGTGGACAGAAGCAAAGGGTATCTATAGCGAGAGTCTTTTTAAAGAATCCACCGATTGTTATCTTAGATGAAGCAACATCTTCATTAGACAATGAAAGTGAACTTTATGTACAACAAGCCTTAGACCATCTGGCTAAGGGGAAAACAACTGTTACAGTTGCTCATAGACTTTCAACTATAATGAATGCAGATGAAATTCTAGTCTTAGAAGGTAATGCAATTGTTGAAAGAGGGAAACACCAGGCCTTACTAGATAAGAATGGTATTTACAAGAATTTATATACAGCACAATTTAAAGGATATATTCCTGATCAATTGGATATCAATAAAGTTAACTAAACCACATTTTTATGTGGTTTTTCTTTAAATAAAGGAAAACATACTTCATCAGAAGTATGTCCTAGTTAAAAAGCATCCCGCTTTTATACATTCTCATCGCTCAATCCAAGTGACCTTGACTAGTAGGAATTTTTTCTTCCTTTAGGAAGTCATGAGTAGAGTTCTTTTTATCACTGTATAAATCACTTTCATAATTGAAGCTACCCTTTATACCTAAAATTTTAGCAAGTTTACTATTTTTCATAAAGCCTCCTTACTATACAAAAATGGTTTACTTTATAGTAACATCATACGCCTATATTAATGATGATTCAAGGTATTTAACAGAATAGATATATTTTTAAGCTGTTTGTTGAAAATAAATACTTCAGTTATAATTAAAATAAGAAATGCTAATAGGAGTAAATATGGATTTTTTAATTGAACAAGAAGATAAGGATCAATATGCTATTGAGTTAGATGAGTTAGGTTATTTTCTAATAAAACCTAACCATGAAGATGGCTATATATACTTAGAACATTATAATTATGACAAAGTTTTGATACACAAGGCAAGGGGAAAGACCGCCAGAAATCTCTATTTGATTATTCTAGATCATAAGTGGATCAGTGATTTAAGTCATGCAGCCTATTTAGGCAAGGAGTTAGCATTTGCCGAATTAGCTATTAAGCATAATCTTGATTATGAGCAAAGATAAACGTAGTACATAAGTACTACGTATTTTTACTTCAATATGAACTCATTGATTTCAAAACTCTTTCTGAGTTGATTGTCTTTATCAGTGAGTCGAGTAATAAAAGATGGATTTTTTGCTCTAATTTCGAAGCGACCATTAGAGGATCTAATCTTATTGATGATTGCATCAAATTTAGTTAAACTTTCCTCATCTAGTGCATTATACTTATCAAATTTAAAGCATATATAAGGATCGTCTAAATACAAGAAACCATGAATAGCACCCATCATAACAATAACATCTTGGACATACAAGTCTCTGTTGATTGATATGATGAATTCTCCTTCTTCATTAGAGATATCAAAAGCAGCTTCTTGAGGTTCCTGAGTCTGAATCGTCTGTTCCTGTTTGGTTTCTTTAATCAGTACACTGTCTATAACAGATGTGATTTTATCTGCTGTTAGTGGTTTAATAATATAATGCATGGCACCATTTCTAAGTGCAGTATATACTTTGGACTTTTGATCTAATGCGCTAATCATAATAACTTTAGCAGCAGGATCATCTTCTAATATTTGTTTTAAGGCATCTAATCCGTCCATATTAGGCATAGTAATATCCATAGTAACGATATCAGGCTTATGGATTCTATACTGTAGATAGGCTTGTGTGCCATTGGCTGCTTCACCAACAATGGTGTGTCCCACTTCCTTTAGTATTGAAGTTAAGTTTCTTCTCATGATAATAGAGTCATCTACGATTAAAATTCTAGCCATTATTTTCTCCTTTGATCTCAATGCCCATAAAAATACTGTTTTCTTCTACTGAAAATAATACAGTGTTATCATTAATTATATCTCTTGTGGTTTCACTAGGTAATCCTATATCAATTAAATGTTCTGATCCTGGCATCATTTGTAGTGCATTTCCCATTATGATATTTGCCGCTTCTTTTAATAATTCAATGCGGAATTCGTCATTTAATGGACAGGCTGCCACTTGAACAAGTTCATTTAAAAATTCTGTTTTCATGAAGAGGACAATTTGACAGTCGTATAAACCTTTTAAGTCTATTTTGACACCGTAGATGTCTTCAGTATCCACACAGTTACTTTCACATCTAGAGTAAGACATATGAGATTGTTCTATATACATCTCCATAGCATGGGCAAGTATTTCTACCAACTTATTTTCTGATATTAAACCTTTATAGAACGGTAATTTAAATATATAACGAGTTGACCTGTCATCAGACTCTAAAAAGATTTGACCTGAAAGGCGTTCAACCTCATGTTTGACAGCAGCTAAACCTACACCTCTTCCAGATAGGCTAGTGGCTTTTTCTTTTGTGGTGATATCTTGCTCAAATACTAGCATCATAATTTCTGAGTCGGTCATATGAGAAGTGTCTATGCCTTTTGAACCAGATTTTTGCTTAATCTTATCTAGATCAAATGGACGGCCGTCATTTTCTAGTATTATGACCATTTCCTCTTTACCTTCGATGATGTTTATTGAAATACTACCATTATAAGGCTTATTGAGTAGAGCTCGTTCTTCTATAGGTTCAATTCCATGATCTATCATATTTCTAATAACATGAATAAGACTTTTAAAGAATTCTCTGTAAGCATCATGATCTACTAATAAATCTCCACCGGTTACGGCCAGTTGGTTCATGGGCTTGTTTAGATTTTCTGACAGCTCTTCTAAATACGGTACGTAATTCTTTAATAATTCTTCAATAGGTCTATAACGAAGTTGGTTTATCTTCTCAAGAATTATTGATAAATCCTTGCCGTTAAAATGATGAAGTACTAACTTTTCAAGTTCTATAATTTTTTCTTTGTCTACTATAATATCATTGGTTATGTTAAGAAATTGTTGACCTAAGTATTGATCAAAGATTTCTAAATCTTTGGTCATAACTTCTTCAAATCTAATGGTCTTTAAGATACTAGGATCTTGAGCTTTTGCCATAAGACTTTCTATTTCATGTAATCGATTGGCACTATGGTGAAGTTTTAGTTGAGCACAAAGTCCTTTAAAAGTGTGTATTTGTCTAAATACAGTATCAAAGGTTTCTTTTGAATGACCAATATTTGATAATGTTGTTTCAATAAAGAAATGATAATCTCTAATGATTTCTTTGATTTCTTGAGCATTTGAGAAAGCACCCACAACCATCTGAAGAATTTGGCCTTCTTTTTCAAGTTTGGATTCTAATAACTTATGCTGACTGAAATCACTTAAGGTGATAAAAAAAGCTTGGTCATCATTATGAGTTTGCTTTATAAGTCTATAAGTGATATGCAGTGGTAACCTGTTGAGTATAACTTCATCAGGCAATAAGGGCAAATACATATTTACCCTATTATCATCACTCTTTAAAATGTCTTTTAAGATACTATTTAGAAAGTCCTGCTGTTCTAAATCATTAGGATAAATAAGGCTGGCAAAATTTTCGCCAGTAATGTCTTTCATAAAGAACTCAAGACATTTTTGACTGTATTCATTGTAAACACTGAGATCTTTGTTTAGGATCAGAAAACCTTGATCTGCATAATTTAAGATTTGTCTCATATCCATAGTAGAATGTAAAAGATCATCTTGGAGCATTGATTTTTCATTTACAGTAGTATCATAGTCCGTTTTGAGTAAATCATACAGGTTGGAAATTTCCTTGTTGGCCTTTTCTAGACCGATCATTTTTTCGTTTAAAGCATCGTTAAGCCGTTGGGTTTCAAAAGCATTGGTGATAACTTTGAGTAAATCTTCATTGACCCAAGGTTTTTCAAGATAATAATATAGGTTAAGCTCATTAATACATTTGATTGCGTTACTTTTATCTGCATAGCCAGTCAATAGAATCGTCATGCAATTTGAATCAATATTTTGTACTGCTTTTAAGAATTCAAAACCATTGAGTTCTGGCATCATAAAATCTGAAATAACCAAATCTATATTCAGGTGTTTTAGGTCTTTGTCTTCAAGTGCTTCTTTTGGATTATTGTATGTAATAACTTCTTCCTCAAGCATCATTTCTAATAGCATTGAAAGTGTAGAAGTGATTACAGGTTCATCGTCTACAATCATTATTTTTTTACTCATATTAGCCTCCATTAATATTATACACCAAGTTAAATGTTTCAACCCAAATCTTATTGGATTTTAAGTGTCCTTTTATCTCTTTTTAACTTGCATGTAAGGACATGAATCTTGAGTGACGTCTTGAAATAGGTTATACTTAGATATACGAAATATTGAACGTAATAAGGAGAATATATGTTTAGAGAATTAAGAAGAAAAAAGCAAGTATTAAAGAAAAGAGATGTTGTGTCGATACTAGAGAATGCTAGCTCTGGCATATTAGCAGTTTATGGGGATAATGATTACCCTTATGCAGTCCCTTTAAGTTATGTATATCATAATGATAAGATTTATTTTCATAGTGCTAGCAGTGGCCATAAAATTGATGCAATAAAAAGAAATTCAAAGGTTTCATTTACTGTTGTGGGACAAGATGAAGTGGTACCAGAACAGTTTACAACGTATTATAGCAGTGTCATAATATTTGGAAAGGCAAACCTAGTTGAAAATAGTGAAGAGAAAATGGAAGCTCTAAAAACTATTTCAAGAAAATATTCACCTAATTTAGAAAGACAAATGGAGAAAGAAATAGAATCTGCATTTGAAAAACTGACAATGATATCAATTGATATTGATCATATGACAGGTAAGGAAGCTTTAGAATTAGTGAAACAAAGATAATAACAAAGAGTCAAGTTGAACTTGACTCTTTTCTTGTTTAAGTAGTTGATTTACTATGGGCTAAAAAACTAGGGTAGTCCTGCAATCTGCCTTCATAAACTAGTTTTAAGTTAGGTATACTTGCAAATTCAATTGGTTTTAGTAGGCCAACATCCTTATTAAAGTTATATATACCAGATTCTAATAATGCTTCACCTACAAATTGAGAACAGAAATATTTCTTGTCTCTTGTAATAGGCACGTTGATCATAGGACCGAAAAGACCGATGATATTAAAACGGTAATCTTCCTTGTGTAAATAGAAACGTGTAATGACTTTTTCTAGTTCTTTGTATTGTTTTTCAGTTACATCAAGTGAGTAAATTCTACATATGGTATTCTTGAAGACTTTATATGTGCCTGAATCTATCTCTTCCTTGACGAAACCACCTGAAAATGGATTACGTGGGTTGAGTCTTCCAAAACTATAGAGAGCGTTGAACTCTAAATCTAATGCAACTGAAGTATGAGAATACTTTTTTAAAGTAACTACTTTTACGATACGACTTAAAATGGTACCAGTAAAAGATAGCATAATATATATTGTTCTATTTGAGTTTTCCATAATGACCGCCTATTTTCTAGTAATAATTATTTATTTTATCACATAGTCCGACATAATACTATTTAAAAACCATTGTAAAAAACTCAACAATTGATAAATGTTTGTTTTCCTTTGGGTTGTAATTGGTCCATTTAAAAATGAGTTGGATAGCATGACCGATTGAGAAAGCAGTGATAATTGTACCAACTCCAACTTGTCCACCTAAAAGAAAACCAATCAAAAGTGCAAGTAATTCTGTGAAAGTACGCACTTGAGATACACTCCTGCCTGTTATATTCACAAGACCAACCATGAGGCCATCCCTGGGACCAGCACCGTAACCTACACTAATGTAAGTATAAATCCCTAATGCTAATATCCATATACCCAATATTAGATAAATTACTTGTATCAATAAGTTGTTTGAGGGTGGTACTAAGTTATATTTGTAGATGATATTAATAAAAAAGCCACAAAAGTACATGTTAAGTAAGGTACCGACACCAGGATAAATTTTAAGTAGTACTGATAAAATAACAATGGTTAAACCAGTCAGTTGAGTTATTGTTCCAAACTTTATACCTGTGACTTTAGAGGCACCATCATGAAATGTACCCCATGGACTCATGCCTAGATTAGCTGTTCTCATCAAAACAACTCCTAATGCTATCAGGAAAAATCCAATGAATAATTGTATGATTTTTAGTGATATTTTTTTCTTCATAATACGCCCGCCCTTTTATACATTATAGATCAAATGAAATAAAAAAGCACCTCCTACAATGAAGGTGCACTAACTTATTCGTTTTCCCATGCGTCTAATTTTTCTTGAATGAGTTCATAAGTTTCTGAAGAGATTTCTGGTAATTCGCCACCCATAAATTCTTTGGCTTGTTCGAAGCCTTCTTCAATTGCATCTCTTAAAACACCCAATCTAGCTTTGTCACCACCTGAAATACTTTTTGCGAAATCTACGATCCTATCACTTACAGCTTCAGGACTGAGTGGTCCACCAGGTTCTATCATCTGCTTAGCTTCATCTCTAGCTTTTTGATCCACCTTGATTTCTTCAGGCTTTAAATCTGGTAGTTTTTCAATTTCAATTCCTTGTCTTTGAAGTAAATCTTCAACAATCTGTCTTAAATGAGCAAATGCTTTTTCTGATTCTTCTTTTAATAATGAAATATCAATTTGATCCTGAGGTGCTTCTAAGTGTTTTGCTTTATTGTATTCTGCAACTGGATTTTGAACTTTGACTTTTTCATATTTGATTTGCTCTTTAATCATGACTTTTGTAGAGCCATCTTTTTTGTTTTGCACTTTTAGTTGAGATTTATAAGCTTCGATTTGTGTTGTATCGACAATTCTCATAGTTATACCTCCTTATTATGTACATTCTTAATATATATATCGTCAATATCTCCAAAAACTTTAATTTGACGTTTTTCGGACGAATGAAGTTTAGACTTGAATTAGCAAATAATGAAAGGGGATTAATATGTTAGAAAACTTAAACATCGGTGATACTATGACGATCAAATTAGATAAAGTATTACCTGAATACCCATCTTTTGAGGAAGGTATTCGTAGAGCACCAAAAAGAGAATTTAATTTAACACAAGAACAAACAGAATTAGCTTTAAAAAATGCACTAAGATATGTAGATGAGGAGTTTCATGAAGTATTAGCTCCAGAATTCTTAGAAGAACTATACACAACTGGTAGAATCTATGGTTATAGATTTAGACCACAAGGTAACATCAAGGGAAGACCTATCCAAGAATACAAAGGGAAATGTGTTGCTGCAAAAGCTATCCAAGTTATGATTGATAACAACTTAGATTTTGATATTGCATTATATCCATATGAATTAGTAACATACGGAGAAACAGGTCAAGTATGTCAAAACTGGATGCAATATAGATTAATTATGAAATACTTAGAAGAAATGACTGAAGAGCAAACTTTAGCAGTTATGTCAGGTCATCCACTTGGTTTATTCAAGTCACATCCTGAAGCACCAAGAGCTATTATGACTAATGCATTAATGATCGGTATGTATGACAACCCTGAAGCTTGGCACAAGGCTGCTGCATTAGGTGTTGCTAACTACGGTCAAATGACTGCTGGTGGTTGGATGTACATTGGACCACAAGGTATTGTTCATGGTACTTTCAACACAGTAATGAATGCTGGTAGAATCAAGTACAATGTACCTGCTGATGGTGATTTAGGTGGATTACTATATGTAACATCTGGTCTTGGTGGTATGTCAGGTGCTCAAGGTAAAGCGGTTAAGATAGCAAATGGTGTTGGTATCATTGCTGAAGTTGACCATTCTAGAGTTATGACTAGATACGAACAAGGTTGGGTAGATGAGTATTCTGATGATCCTGCGAAATGTTTCGAATCAGCTAAAGCATATATGGATAAAAAAGAAGGTCGTGCTATTGCATTCCATGGTAATGTTGTAGATTTATTAGA
>Ga0070724_10000871_pt1 | contig 19459 bp, 19 predicted proteins | sample tdDd001_FD_67278 | JGI IMG/M metagenome (GOLD analysis project Ga0070724, IMG submission 67278) | Marine sediment microbial communities from the Atlantic coast under amendment with organic carbon and nitrate - tdDd00.1 | ecosystem: Environmental > Aquatic > Marine > Coastal > Sediment | place... | reverse complement strand
TTTACCACCTGTACCAATAACTTCTCTGATTTTTTCTTTATCGATGTAGAATGACTCAATGCTTGGAGCGTATTCTGACATTTCAGTTCTTGATTCTGTAATAGCTTCAGCCATTTTACCAAGAATGTGAATTCTGCCTTCGTATGCTTGAGCAAGAGCTTGTTTCATAATTTCTGGAGTAATAGATGTAATCTTAATATCCATTTGTAAAGCTGTAATACCTTGATCAGTACCCGCTACTTTAAAGTCCATGTCACCTAGGTGGTCTTCATCACCTAAGATATCTGATAGAACAACGAAATCTTCGCCTTCTTTAATAAGACCCATAGCAATACCTGAAACTGGACGAGCGATTGGAACACCAGCTGCCATTAAAGTCATTGATGAACCACAAACACTAGCCATTGAAGAAGAACCGTTTGATTCTGTAATCTCAGATACTAATCTAATTGTGTAAGGGAAATCTTCTTTTGAAGGAAGTAGAGGTTCAATAGCACGTCTTGCTAATTTACCATGACCAATCTCACGACGTCCTGGAGGTCCAACTCTTCCGCATTCTCCAACTGAGTATGAAGGGAAGTTATAATGTAGCATGAATCTATCGTAAGCCATATCATCTAAGCCATCAATCATTTGCTCATCTTTAGAGTTACCTAAAGTAGCAACGATAAGACCTTGAGTTTCACCACGAGTAAATAGAGATGAACCGTGAACTCTTGGTAAGATATCTGTTTCACAAACGATAGGACGAATCATAGTAGGAGATCTACCGTCGATTCTTGTTTTAGTATCTAAAACAGCACCTCTAAGTACATCAGCTTCTAGTTTTTTGAATAGTTTTGCAACAACATCAACTAGCTCATCTTCTGTAGCGAATTTTTCAGTAGCTTGAGCTTTTAGCTCATCTAAAGTAGCTTTTCTATCTAATTTTTTAGGTAGAGAGTAAGCTTTAACAACATCTTCACCATAAATAGCTTTTAATGATGCGTATAGCTCTTCATGAGTTTCTTTAGCTTCTACAACAAATCTTTGTGTACCTGTAGCTTCAACTAGCTCTTCGATAGCTTTAATGATTTTTTGAGATTCTTTATGGCCGTGTACAACAGCGCCAAGCATAACTTCTTCTGAAAGTTCTTGAGCTTGTGATTCAACCATAAGAACACCTTCATGAGTACCAGCAACTAGTAAATCTAGGTTTGACTCTTCTTGCTCTTCATTTGTTGGGTTAACAATATATTTACCATCGATTAAACCAATACGACAACCACCTAATGGAGCTGCAGTTGGAGCACCTGATAATGATAATGCTGCTGAAGCTGCGATCATTGCAACCATATCTGCATTGTTTTCACCATCATATGACAGAACTTGACACATGATTTGCACTTCGTTTTTGAATTCTTCATCAAATAATGGACGAATAGGTCTGTCGATTAGTCTTGATGTTAGTGTTTCTTTTTCTGATGGACGAGATTCTCTTTTTAAGAATCCACCAGGAATTTTACCATTTGCGTAAAATTTTTCTTGATATGTAACTGTTAATGGGAAGAAACCTTGGCCTTCCTTAGGTTTTTTTTCAAAACATACTGTAGCTAAAACTGTTGTTTCGCCGTATGTAACTAAAGCTGATCCATCAGCTTGTCTAGCAATTCTGCCAGTTTCAATAGTAAGAGGCTTACCACCGAAAGTTAGTTCTTTTTTATATACTGTAAACACAATATTTTCCTTTATTTATCTTTTCCGTTTCCGACAAACACATTATAAGCTAGATTCATTGAAAAATCTAGTGTTTTATTATAAAATAATAATATAATCACCTTAGTTTACTTTTAAGGAGATTAGTTATTGATATTTAATTATAAAATATTTTATTATTTTAGCTTACCGCAGCCATCTCCTGTAAAGCCGTAATCTACAACAGTACCGTGTGAAGTTGTAAAGTTTTTTAATACACTCTTTAGGCTTGTAATAGTCATTTTCAGTGAATGGATTGTTAACTGTTGAGTATGTTTCTAAAGCGTTTACAATGCCTTCGTGAGATATTAATTCATTATTTTCTTTGTTAAATTGCGTTGGTTTAGAAAGACCTGTTATTTCTTCACGGTATATAGAGTAATTTTGAAAAACTGAGTGATAAGAATACATTTTTGTGTTTTCATTAATTTGAGTTACTACATCAGGCTTACCATATTTAACTAATAAATTAGCTTCAGGCATGTTAATAAATTTTGATAGCTCAAGGTTTAATTGCTCTTGTCTAGACATGCCACAAGCGCTAAGTACACATATAGAAGTTAAAGCTATAAGTATTTTTTCATGATATTTCCTTATTTAAAATTATAGTACATCAATGATGTTTATTATATGTATAGTTATAAAGTTATTCAAGTTTTAATTCTTTTTAGATGAAATCATATTTTTTAGTTTCATTTTGATTTTTGCACCCTCAATAGTCTGCTTTGTATGGTTGTTAAACTTTTTATTATTTTCTCCTTGAGTGAATTTGAACTCTTCACAAGTTTTTTTAGTGTTATTCGGGTTTATAATAGTGTTGTTTTCTACATTAAACTTAATGCTGCACACTTCTTGCGTTAAAGTTTTTTCTTCAGCAGACATTCTAAGAGAGTAATCATACATTAAGGTAAGCTCGTCATCGTTAATTTTTAAAATCATATCAGGAAGACCTTTTTCTGTAACAAATTGCTCTACTTTCACATGACTGCAAGCTGTTAGGATAAGTATAGATCCTAGAGTTAAAATTTTTTTCATCATTTTATCTTTCTTTATTTTTTAAGTAGTTTTTCTTCGGGGCATGCCTTTGTAGAAAAGCTTAAAAGTAGAACCGTTTACATGTTGATATCTCACATTACCTGTTGTAGGGCCATCTGAATTATCTATAAGGTTATCTAAGTTGTTAAATAATAACTTCATTTTTTCATGAGCATCTGCAACAAAGTTATTATATAAAGTAATCCATTCAGAGCAATCAGGGCTATCTTTTACACACGAATGCATATCAGTATAGTCTGGCCAGTCAGATGATTTAAGTAAGTAAATTCTAAAGTATGCGGTGAAATGAAATTCATTAGTTAGGCTATTTCTAAGTCCATTAAAGTTTCTTTCTTCATCAACATAAGGGCCTTTCCATGTTGCTAAAGACTTTGAGTCTTCTGCTAGTTCATAAATCTCAGCCATATCTCCAATTAGTGGTAAATATGAGTAATTGTCAAGGTAATACGCTTCACTTGCTTTAGCAAATTTAATAAACATTTGCCTTGCTTGTTCTGTTTTTACTGTTTGAATAGCTGAGTATAATGCAGCTCCGCTAATTACTGATAATGCTCCGAAGATTGCTAGAGCAATTCTAGCATCAAGTCCGAACATTGCTCCCTTTTTATTATAGTTCATGTTTTCTATCGCCCCCTTTTAAGAATAGATTGTAATATTTGTTCTCTATATCTAGTATAGCGCTATATTTTAGATATATCAATCATTTAGATCTCTAAATTTGCAGAAAAATCGAAAATGTGGTAATATGTGGGCAATCATTAATAATCAAAGGAAAAGATAATGAAAATACATGTTTTAGGTGTTTGTGGCACTTTTATGGGCGGAATCGCTGTAATTGCCAAACAAATGGGACATGAGGTAACAGGTTCTGATAAGGGCTGTTATCCTCCAATGAGCACACAGTTAGAAGAGCAGGGTTTAAAACTTTATAATGGCTATAACGCTCAAGATTTAATTGATATTAAACCAGATTTAGTTATTATTGGTAACGCATTAGGCCGAGGTAATGAAGCTGTAGAATACGTTATTAATAATAAAATTCCATATATTTCAGGTCCTCAGTGGTTATCTGAAAATGTTCTACAAAAGAAAACTGTTATTGGTGTAGCAGGTACTCATGGTAAAACTACAACAACATCTATTACAGCATTTGTATTTGAGAAATGTGGTCTAAAACCAAGCTTTTTAGTTGGTGGTGTATGCCCTGATTTAGAGACATCAGCTCGTTTAACAGACGGCGAACATTTTATTATTGAAGCTGATGAATATGACACTGCATTCTTTGATAAAAGATCAAAATTTATTAACTATCGTCCAGACTATGCAATTCTAAATAACTTAGAGTTTGATCATGCAGATATTTTTGAAGATTTAAACGCAATTAAGAAAACTTTCCATCATTTAGTAAGAACTGTACCTTCAAATGGTCTTATTGTTCGTCCTTCTCATGATAAAAACTTAGAAGATACTATTGAAATGGGTTGCTGGACAGAAAATGAAACGTTTGGTGAAAACGCTGACTGGTCTTATAAGTTATTAAGCTCAAATTGTGCTAAGTTTGAAGTAATTTATAAAGGCGAAACTAAAGGCACTGTTGATTGGTCGCAAGTTGGTAAGCATAATTTACACAACTGCCTAGCTTGTTTGGCTGTAGCTCATAAAGCAGGTATTAAAATTGAAGATGCCATTACTGCTGTTAATCAATTTGGTGGTGTTAAGCGTAGAATGGAAATTAAAGGCACGGTAAACGGAGTTACAGTTTATGATGACTTTGCTCATCACCCAACAGCAATGACTACAACAATTAGAGGTCTTAAAGATTCTTTAACAGAAGGTCGTGTTATCGGAGTTTGGGAGCCAAAGTCAAATACAATGATTAGAGGTGAACACAAAGAAGGTATCCCTGGAGCACTAGCAAATGCAGATTTAGTAGTAGCTTATCATAATAAAGATGCTGTTAAATGGGATGTTGCTCAATATGTAGCAGATTCAGGTGTTGAAAACTACTGTTATAATGAAGTAGATGATTTGGTAGCAAAGGCAGTTGAGTTGGCTCAGCCAAATGATCATATTTTAATTATGACAAATGGCCCATTCGGCGGTGCACATCAGAAAATTTTAGATGGCCTTAAAGTTAAATATAACGCTTAGTTTTAAGGAGTATTTAAGATGTTTAAAAGAAAGTATGTAATGAAGCCGTGGAAAAGAAAAACCTCTAGGTTTTCTCCAGCATCTTTAAAGAAGAAAATATATCGGAGAAACTCTAAAAGAAATAGAAAAATGAGAGTTGGTCTTATTAATCTTAAAGCTATAGCTCTTATAATTATTTTGATAATATCTTTGTTTATATTATTATAATTACTTGCTAAATTATCACATAGAGAAAGGTAACCTTTTTGGGTTATCTTTTTTTTATTATATGCTTGTGCTATAGTAATATTTAACAAAAATGTCATGCCAGACTACGATCTGGCATCTCAGAATCAAAATTATATATTTTTTTATGGAAAGATAATAGAAAGGCTAGTATTTGTAATGTTAATAAAAAAAGGAGCAATGTTTGGTCTTGACGCAAGAATAGCATTAGCAATATTCGGAGCTCTTTCTGTAATATCAGGGGCAGCGCTATATTCAGCTATTCAACAAGCACAAGCTACATCTGTATTGACAGAAATGAAAGAGATCGGTAAGGCTTGGGAGTCATATTATTTAGATACTGGGAAAAATTTAGATCCTAAAAATACAGATTCTTCTAATGAAGAGTTTTATATTTTAAAAAGCAGTCAATTGGTAGATAATCCAAGTGTTAACGGGTGGAGTGGTCCTTATTTGAGTTATAAGACTTCATCTGACTTTTTAATCAATCCAAAATATTCATATGCTCATGTTATGAGGTTAACTGATGATGTTGATTGGAGTAGCTGGAAGGATGGGAAATGCACATCTGGTAGAGATTGTTTTATTTGGTCTATGATAAATGGTGTTCCTAATGATTCATTAGCTAAAACAATTGATGAAATGATTGATAATGCAGATGGAGAAGATAAAGGTAATTTTAGATGGCGTTATACAGGAGCAGTTGGTTTATATGAATATACTCTAAAAATAGCTCCTATTAACAATCCGCATGATTAAAAAATATTATGAAAAGAACTCCTTATCAAAAGTGTTATAATTTAGCACTATATTATTTAGCTAAAAGACAGCATTCTATCAGTGAGTTATCAAAAAAGCTTGCTGATAAAGAACATTTGCCAGAAAATATAGAAAAAACAGTAGAAAAGCTAACGAACTTAAACTTTCTTAATGATAAAGAATTTGCTTTTTCAAGAATAAGATATCGTTATGAAACTAGTAAGTGGGGACTAACTCGTATTAAATTAGAGCTAGGGCAAAAAGGTGTTGATCGCGATATTATTGAGCAGGCTATTTATGAACGTTATGAAGATGGAACTTTAGATGATACTTTAATTAAACAACAAGCCTTTGATTTAGTTTATTCTCGCTATAGAAATAAGGTAGAAATTGAAAATAAACGTTTTACGGCAAAGTCTTATGCAAAAGTAGTAGGTTTCTTAACTCGCCGTGGCTATACATCATCTCAAACTCGTTATGCAATGGAATTGTTGGTTGAAACGTTATTAGAAGAAAAATAGTTTAGTAAAAGCAAATACTTATCTGTTCATTATAATCCTGAATTTAGGTTCAGGATCTTTTTTTGTCTTACCCAGACAGGGCAAACGCGTGGCGTTTGATCCAAGTTACCCTCCATTTGCAAAAATACAAGTTTTGGTTTATAATTCGAGCAGCGCAAATATCACTAGGAGATCGAGATGTTATCAAATATAAAAATCAATAATTTTAAAAGTATTATAGCTGAAAATGTGCCTTTATATGGGCATGGCTTGTATGTGTTTACAGGTAAAAATGGTGTGGGTAAGTCGAGTTTATTACTTGCTATATCTTCTTACTATTTGGAAAGCGATAGGGGTATAGATGGTAAAGAGGTTAAATATGTTGAGTATAACAACTTAAATAATACTAGAGATATCCCTGTTTATGTTGAGTTTAGCCATGCTATAGATTCTAGTTTAAAAAAGAATAGCTCATATAGCCTTAAAAGTTATGACGGTCATTTGTTTAGTTTATCTGGTGAAATAGTTGATCTTATTAACGAAGGGGTTTCTTCTGTAAGCAAGGTTAGGGTTTTAAGAAGAGATAATAGTTTATCTAAAGATTTTTGTGTTGATTTTGATTCTCGAGAGAAAATTATAGATTTAAAGAAAGGTCTAAAGATATCTACAGAAGTTGATGATATGATTAGACATGAATACTCTACTTTAAATGGGAGTAAATTATCAAATAAAAAGGATCTTAGTGATTTTGACTATTTGTTGAAGAGTTTGTGTAGTGATGTTCTTATTGATAAAGTTCGTGACAGTTACAAGTGGAATGATTCTGATGATTGTTTGTTTAAATTAACAATAGAGGAAGATAGTAAAGATAAAATTATTCAAAATGTTATTGATTTAAATGATCAGTCAAAGGATCGCTCTAATTATAATAAGTATTTATTCTCTTTATTGGATGGATGTAATATAGAAGATAAAAGAGTTTATTTAAAAAGTCATTTACAAAATGATAATTTGAAGGAAAGGCTTTCTAGAGAAATATCATTAAAATTAAATAACTTTATTAAAGAAAAGCTAACTAAGGTAGATGTTGAGGTTTCCTTCAAAATATCTGATGATAATATGTTATCTTTGAGTTTGTACATTAATAAGATTAAGGTTAACTTTAATGATTTAAGTGATGGCTTAAAACATATTCTTTCATTGGTTTTTAGTCAGGCTTTGTCAACTAAAGAAAATATTGATTATAATAATATTATAGTCATCGATGAACCAGAAAATAGCTTACACCCTTCGGCGATAAAAGAGATGAGAAAAATTATTTTGGAGATGTCTAAAAATAATTATGTATTCATAGCAACTCACTCTCCTTTTATGATTGATTATGAGCAAGATGCTGGGCATAATGTTCATTATTATGAAGTTACAAATAATGGAGAAGAAGGAACAAAGGCTAGGAAGCTTGAAGAGGATGAGTCTTTTCATGATAATAAGCTTTTTGAATCTGCTTTTGGGTTGAGTTTTATGTCTGAGTTATTAGCATCAGATATTTTAGTTTTAGAGGGTATCTCCGATGTGGTTGTTATAAAAGATTGCTTGAAAAATAAACATGTAAAAATAATTAATGGTAAAGGTTCAAAATTAAAGCAGTTGGTTGAGTTTTCAAAAAATTCAAATATTATTGGTATTTTTGACGATGATGATGCGGGAAGAAATAGTTATGTAAAAAGATGCGAAGAGCTTTCTGTTTCTTACAAAGTTAAAGGTTTTACTTATAAAACACTATTGTCTAGCTTAAAAAAAGATTCTGAGTTAGAGGACTTATATGATATAGACTATGTGAAAAATTACTTAGAGTTTTTAAATAAGGATTTGGAATTGTCAGAATCATTTAATTATGAAGATAAAGTTGTTAATAAAAATATAGATACTTTGTTGTCTTGTTATAATAGGTCGTGTATAGGTGAAGATAAAGATGCTTATAAAAAATTAATTGATCATTTCAAAATAGATCATAATCTGGATAATGGCAATAAAATAAAAGTCCTAATATCTGATAAAATAAAAGAAGAGCTATCAAACTTTTTTGCAGCAGAGTTAAAAAAAGATAAATCTGAGTATGATTTAAGTAAAATAAGGTCTGTAGCTGGGGAAATAGATCAGTTATTTAACTATTAAAATCTGAATCAAACGTCACACGTTTGGCCTGTCTGGCAAGACTGGTCGAAGACATTGCCCGGCTAGGGCAAAAAATGAGGAATAGCTGGATCCCAGTTCAAGCCGGGGATGACAGTGAGGTAAAAAACAAATAACCACCCGAAAATCAGGTGGTTATTTTGTGTAGTTAAATTGGAATCTAGCCATGACCACTTAAAAGCATTAATGTAAAAACTACGGAGACAACGGGTATCATAATAATCATTCCAGCTGTTTCTACTACTTTTTTACCAGCTTTTTTAGTATTCTCTTTTGCATTTTCAAAGCCTTCTTTCAGTTGTTCTTTTTTTATCTTCCAGTAGTACTTCTTATTGTAAAGATCTTCTTTAGCCTTTGCCTTATCAATATTTTCTTGAATTTCTAAGCCTACTTGTTGCTTTCTTAGTTCAATATTTTCTTCTTTATAGCTAGGTTTAATATGTGCAATGTCGCTAGCAAATGTAGGCTGTGTTACAGCACCTAAAGCACATAGTATTAAAATTAACCTATTTAAAAATCTCATTTCTAAAAATCCCCGTTATATGTAATAAAAAAAGCTACCTTATTTATTATAGGCAGCTTTATCTTATTCTTCAATATCTGATAGTGAGCGAACGTAAACTACTAGACGTTTGATATCATCTTCAGATAGAAGCTCTTTAAATGAAGTCATCTTAGCAGCACGACCTTCTGTGATAGTTTCAATTAGAGTTTTTCTATCACCATCGTATAACCAAACTTGGTTGTTTAACGCTGGAGCTCCAAGCTCTTGGTTACCTTCACCAGCATCTCCATGACAAACCGCACAGTTTTCTTCATAAATAACTTTACCACGATCTGACTTAGCATTTTCTGATGCGTTATAGGCTAGCACTTGTACATAACGAACAACATCCTTGATTTCTTTCTTATCTAAGATTTCATCTAAGCCAAAAGCAGACATTTCACCTGAACGAGTATCATCATTTACATAATCACGCACACCGTTTGTAATAGTGTATTTGATGTTTTCAATATCTGAACCCCAAATCCACTCATCATCAAGTAGGTTTGCAACACCTTTGTTACCATTAGCACCTAATCCGTGACACTGTGAGCAACTAACTGCAAAACGAGACTTACCCGTAGCAATAGCGTATTCTTTAAGCTCTGGATCAGATTCGATTTGTTCAATAGTTAGCTTGCTGATTTTATCATCAAGGTCTTTAGTTTGTAGTTTTGCATCAGAGATTTCATCTTTTAGTTCTTTAAATTGACTCCAGCCTGCAATACCTGCAAAGAAACCATCTTTACCTGCAAATGGAATCGAAGGGTAATAGATCATATAGCCAATAGAATAAACTATACATGCAATAAATGTTGTTTTCCACCATAATGGAATAGGGTTATTGTATTCTTTAATCCCGTCCCATTCATGACCCATAGTTTCTGGAGTTTTATTTTTTTGTTTTTTATTAGTCATTACTTTTACTCCTCATTAAATGGAATGTTGCCATTCTCAATCATTTTTTCTTTATTTTTAGGGTTTAGTGCCCAAAAGCAGCCAACTAAGAATGTACCGATAAAAATAATCATACCAATAGTGCCGCAAATGCCTCTAATTTCATCAAAACTCATGGCTATTCTCCTTATCTTGGCATTGGTTTGTATGTTTGGAAATCAACAAGAGTACCAAGCATTTGTAAATAAGCGATTAAAGCATCCATTTCTGTAAGCTTTTCTTCGTTATTATCAAAGTTTGCTACCGGAACCTTATTGCCATAACGCTTGATTAAGAACTCAGCTTCAGCTGAATCAGGCATTGTTTGAGCAAGTAGATCTTGCTTAGCATTAGCAATTTGCTCATCTGTGTATGGAACGCCAACAGCTCTTAAAGCTTTTAAGTGCTCTTCAATATCATCAGCTTTAAGTTCTTTTTTAGCTAAGAACGGATAAGCAGGCATAATAGACTCAGGAACATAAGTTCTAGGATTAATTAAGTGCTCTCTGTGCCATTCATCAGAGTATTTTCCACCAACTCGAGCTAAATCTGGTCCTGTACGTTTTGAACCCCACTGGAATGGGTGATCATACATGCTTTCAGCAGCTAGAGAATAATGACCATAACGCTCTGTTTCATCTCTAAATGGACGAATCATTTGAGAGTGACAGCCATAACAGCCTTCTCTAATATAAATGTTTCTACCCATTTGCTCTAGTGGAGTGTATGGACGCATTCCTTCAACTTTTTCAATAGTGTTATTGATAAAGAATAATGGAACAATTTCAACCAAGCCACCAATAGAGATAGTGATTAATACAAATACCAGCAGTAGAATTGAATTCTTTTCAGCTTTTTTGTGTAATTTACTAAACATGATTTAATTCTCCTTATGCTGCTTTAGCTTGTTTAGCTTCTTCAAGCTTAGCTTTTTCATCCATATCTAGCTCGTTTACTTCATCACGAAGCTCGCCTTGGATAGTTTTAGCTAAGTTATAAGCCATAATAAATGCACCAACTACAAATAAGAAGCCACCAAATGCTCTAATAGCGTAGTAAATGTGTAATTCTGAAACTGTTTCAATAAATGAATATTGTAGAGCGCCATATTCGTTGTAAGCTCTCCACATTAGACCTTGTAAAATACCAGCCATCCACATTGAACAGATGTATAATACAATACCAATTGTTGAAATCCAGAAGTGATAGCTTACTAGCTTAATTGAATAAAGTCTTGAACGTTCCCATAGGTTTGGAACTAGATAGTATAAAGCACCAAAGCTAATAAATGCTACCCAGCCTAAAGCACCAGAGTGAACATGTCCAACAGTCCAGTCAGTGTAATGGCTTAATGCATTAACTGTTTTAATAGACATTAATGGTCCTTCAAATGTAGACATACCATAAAATGATACTGAAACAATCATAAATCTTAATACAGGGTCTGTTCTTAATTTATCCCAAGCTCCTGAAAGTGTCATAATACCGTTAATCATCCCACCCCATGAAGGCATCCATAAGATTAATGAGAATGTCATGCCTAGAGTTTGAGCCCAGTCAGGTAGAGCTGTATAATGTAAGTGGTGAGGTCCAGCCCAAATGTATAAGAATACAATTGACCAGAAGTGAATAACTGAAATTCTGTATGAATAAACAGGTCTGTTTGCTTGTTTAGGAATAAAATAATACATGATAGCAAGGAAGCCGGCTGTTAAGAAGAAACCAACAGCATTATGGCCATACCACCATTGAATTAGAGCATCTTGAACACCAGAAAATGCTGAATAACTTTTAGCACCAACAAAACTAACAGGAACAGCTAAGTTATTCACAATATGTAGCATCGCAATAGTAACGATAAATGCTAAGTAGAACCAGTTTGCAACATAAATATGTGGTTGGTTTCTTTTAATTAATGTTCCTGCAAAAATAACAAGGTAAGCAACCCAAACAACAGTTAGCCATAAATCAACAAACCATTCTGGCTCTGCATATTCACGACCTTGAGTAACCCCTAAAACATAACCAGCAGCAGCTAGTACGATAAATACTTGATAACCCCAAAATACAAAATTTGCTAAGCCCTTGCCGCCAAATAGAGTTGCTTTACAGGTCCTTTGTACAACATGAAAAGAGGTACCTAATAATACACAGCCACCAAATGCAAAAATAACAGCAGATGTGTGGATTGGTCTTAAACGTCCGAATGTTGTAAATTCAAGTCCTAAGTTAAGTTCTGGAAATGTTAACTGTAAAGCAAGTACTAAACCTGCAATAAAGCCAACAAGTCCCCAAAAAATAGCAGCAACAGTAAACATTTTTACAATGTCATTGTTATACGCTGGAGTTGTTGAGTTCATCTCTTTATATATCCTATTTTCTTATTTTTAATTACTAGTGATGCATATTCATCATCATTAGCATGTTAAATCCGATGTAGACTAGCCAAATACCTGAGCCAGCTAGTACGATAAATTTAATATGTTTTATTCTCTTTTGCAATGTATTTATTAAGCCTTGACCAAAAATTCCGTATAAAACTAGGGGGACTGTTGTAGCAATGCCAAAACTGATCATGATCAAGATTACTTGATGTAGCTCGCTAACGCTTAGTGACAGGGCGATAAAGCTATATACCAGACCGCATGGTAAAAATCCTAAAACTAAGCCAAGTAAAAATTGATTATTTGTCTTTTTAGCAAAAGCTAGAGGCTTTTTGATTATTTTATTGGTAATATTATTTAAAAAATTAACTTTTAGATGTCCTGTTATTGCAAAATAGAACATTAAGATACCAGCTAAAATCATAAAGTAGCCAGCAGGGATATCAATTAAGCGTTTTCCAAGGTTTGAAAAGTAGAATAAAATAATAGCAATGAATGTATATGTTATTGTTCTGCCGATGTGATAAGGTACTAAGCCACCAGCTTTTATTTTGGTTTGTAAGTCATTACTTTCTTGGTTTTCTAGATTTTTTATTACCATCATGTTAACAAAAGCACCGCACATGAAAATGCAGTGAGAAAAGCTTGCTATTAAAGCAGAAATAAAAACAGTTGTTAAAATAGTTAGATCAAAGTTATTTGCCAGCATCATGTTTAAATGCTCAAAATGATTAGTCATACGCTCTACATACCTTACTTTTAATTGAGAATATATTATTTTTTGTTTTACAATTTATGTCAACTATTATATCATTGTAGCAGTAGGAAATAAATAAAAAAAGGAAATATGCAGATGTTATTAACAACTACACCATATGTTGAAGGTTATGTGATTAAAAAGTACGGACCACTAGTAGCTTCAGAAGCTGTTATGGGTACAAACATCTTTAGAGATTATTTTGCAAAAGTAAGAGACGTAGTTGGTGGTAGATCAGGTGCTTTCCAAACAGCTCTACAAGAAGCAAGAATGCTTATTTTAAAAGAAGTAGAAGAGCAAGCTAAAAAAGCAGGCTGTAATGCAGTTATTGGTATGGATTTAGACTACGGTGAAATTTCAGGTAAAGATAAGAACATGCTAGTAGTAGCAGCGCAAGGTACAGCAGTTTACATCGAACCTCGTCGCTAAGAGATATTCTTTAAGTAACTCCTTTATTTAGCCCATCTAGCCTAGCTATAGTAGGCTACAGGTCAAAATAAATAAACAATTTATCTTAATTAATTATCTCTTAATAGATAAAATCTAAGCAAAAATATTCTATTTTATAAAATAATAAATACATTGTTTTTACTAAAACCAACAATTTAGGTTGGTTTTTTTGCATAAGTGCTTGTTTATAATGTGATTTTGTGTTAATATTGTAGTTCTTGATATACCTTTTTATAATTAAAATTAGCTCTTTAGGCTAATATCAAAAGGAAGCAGTTATGATTCTTAATCCTCAACGTTCATCACAAGAAGTAGCTCTTTTAATTAGTGAAGAAGTTTTTTATTCTATTAAGAATAATCAGAAAATGCCGTCATTTTCTATTTATTCTTTCGGAAGTTTTATAAAAGACTTTAAATGTGTAGAAGACTTCTTTTTATGGAATGAATCTGCTTGGTCAGCGATGACTGTTAAATTTAAAGGAGAGTTTTGTCTTTTAGTAGATCTTATTGAAAAGCTTCATAATCGAAATATTATACCTGTGGATAATAAAAGCTCTACATTTGAGCTTGTAGGAAATGAAGACGTTAGAAATGACACATTTGCATCATTTGCAGCTTGTTTAAAGCATTCAAATCGTAGAAATCAGATTGTTATTTCAGATAATGCAGCTAAGCAAACAACCGTATCGACAGAAAATGGCCTGCTAACCACCTTAGAACATCTAGGTTTAGGTGCTTAATAAAAATATAACCATCCTAACGGGTGGTTTTTTCTTGAAATATGGCAGGTTATTTCTTATATTTATTAAGTTATACTTACTTTTTATTCTTTGCAGGGGATGCGTTATGTTTGTAACTATTTCTGAACAGTCAACATCAAAAAAAACTGCGCGACAAATTGCTATTAAAATAGCAGAAAAATATAGTCTTGAGCGCGGTTCATGTAAAATGAAAACCTTTTATAAAGGAAAAGGTTTTTGTTTAGCAGATTCTCAGCAGGATATAGACTTGCTAAGAGTTTCGGTTGAGGCTTGGAGTGGAGCTGTATGTCTTTTCGCTGACTTACTTGAAGAGCTTAATAAGCTGGAGATAACGTTAAGTCCATTTAAAAGCAGCAATCAAACAGATAATTTTAAAATTATTTCTGGAGTTGAATTTGAAAAACAGGATCTTTTTTGCTCTTTAGAAGGTTTAGATCCACAAGATCCAAGTTTTGAATATAAAAAAAATCAAATACGTCTGCAGGTTTATAAGGAAAATGCTGAAATTGCTCGGACTCTAATTCAAGAAGATGGAGGATCGGTAAGATGTTTTTATGCAAGGTCGCCTTGTTATACAATGGATGGAACAGGTCTGATTTTTGATATTAAAGATCTTTATTCTGATTCTATTCTCGATTAAGTAAAAAGTTAACTAGGAGCCACTCATTTGAGTGGCTTTTATATTTATTTAATAATGAATATTGAAAATATCTTTTTAATATATTATATTTTGACAACGTATTTTAAGTTTTGTGATTTTATATTTAAATAAAATTTTGAGTGAATGAAATGTTTTTTAAATTTCAAAGAGATTCTAATGTTGTTGCTGCTGACATGGCCTATAGGTCATTGGCTATCTTAAAAAGCGGAGGATGTGCACCTTACTTTTATATGTTTCATAAAGGAAAGGCTTTAATAGAATTTCGCTTCATGGATCAAAAAGAGTGGTTAGATATAACTTTAAAGTCTAATGCTGGAGAGTTTTGCTTGCTTTCTGATTTTTTGGAAGAGCTGGATAAATTAAAAGTTCGTTTTATTAGGTATTCAGATCCTTCTATTTATGAAAATAAGCAGTATTATTTATCTATTTGCTCTACAAATTCATTATTTCAAGGAGAACCTCAGTATAAAATGAATTATTATTCAATATTCCCTGATTTTGTAAAGTCAGGTGGGTTTGATAAAGACAAAGAGGGCTTTAAAAATCGATATAGAAATAAAGTTTTTAAAATCTATGCTGAGGATATAAGGCAAAAATGTTTGCAGGGCTTTAGCATGGAGTCTTCAAGTATTAATCTAAAAACTATTTCTGATAAGTTTGGGCGATTAACAACGGCGCATCATCTTTTTAGCGACTACTTAAAGTAAAGAAGACCACCCAAGCAAGGGTGGTTTTTCTTATTTGTTAACTTCTGAAGGGTCAATATAATAGGCAATAGCAATTCCAGTAATTCTTATATCACCCTTCTCGGATCTGTCGCTGCTGTCTATTTTTTTAAAAGACTACTTTGTACAACAAAAAAATAAGCCAACCGAAGTTGACTTATCTTTTATAAAATTAGCTTGAGTTAGCTTTATTATTTACCTAAAGCTTTAGATAGAACATCACCTAGAGATGCTGAACCAGTTGCAGTGTTTGAGAATGCTTTAACAGCTTCTTTTTCTTGTGCAACTTCTAGTGCTTTAATTGAAAGTGTGATAGCTCTTTCTTTGTTGTCTAATTTAACAACTTTAGCTGTGATTTCATCACCTTCTTTGAACTTAGAAGTATCTTGCTCAGTTCTTTCTTTAGCTAGGTCAGCTTTTTTAATTTCTGAAGTTAGACCTTCTGAAATTTCAACTGTAATAGCTTCGTCTGAAATAGCGATAACTTTAGCTTTAACTTCTGAACCTCTCTTAATGCCGTCGAAAGCATTTGCGAATGGATCTTCAGTTAGTTGCTTAATACCTAGAGATACTCTTTCTCTGTCAACATCTAGAGCTAAGATCTTAGCTTCGATTTCGTCGCCTTTTTTGAATTCTTTTAGAGCGTCTTCGCCAGATTTATCCCATGAGATATCTGACATGTGTAATAGACCGTCTAATTCATCAGTTAGAGCTACGAAGATACCGAAATCAGTAATGTTTCTGATTGTACCTTTAACAGTTTGAGACTCTTTATGGTTAGCAGCGTAGTCAGCCCAAGGGTTAGCTAGGCACTGTTTAAGACCAAGTGAGATTCTTCTGTTATCTCTGTTGATTTCAAGAACCATAACTTCAACTTCTTCTGATGTTGAAAGCATTTTACCTGGGTGAGCGTTTTTCTTAGTCCATGACATTTCTGAAACGTGGATTAAGCCTTCGATACCAGGTGCTAGTTCTACGAATGCACCGTAATCAGTAATGTTTGTAACAGTACCTTTTACTTTTTTACCAATTGGGTAGTCAGTGTCAACTTTAGCCCAAGGATCTTCGTTTAGTTGTTTAAGACCAAGTGAGATTCTCTTAGTTTCTTCGTTGAACTTAATAACTTGAACTGAAATTGTTTCACCAATCTTAAGAGCTTGTGATGGGTGAGTAATTCTGTGCCATGCGATGTCAGTGATGTGTAATAGACCATCAACGCCACCTAGGTCGATAAATGCACCGTAATCAGTGATGTTCTTAACAACACCATCCATTACTTTACCTTCAGCCATGTCTTCTAGGATCTCGTCTTTAGACTCTGATCTAACACCTTCCATTACTGATCTTCTTGAGATAATAACGTTACCTTTAGATCTGTCAATCTTAACGATTTCGAAGTCTAATGGAGTGTTCATGTAAGGAGTGATATCTTTAATAGGTCTAACGTCAACTTGTGAACCAGGTAAGAATGCTAGTACACCTTGAACGTCTACTGAGAAACCACCTTTAACTCTACCGAAGATAATACCTTGAACAGTTTCACCGTCTTTATTAGCTTTTTCAAGTAGGTCAAGAGCTTGTTCTCTTTTAGCTTTCTCGTGTGAAAGTCTAGCTTGGCCTCTAAAGTCAATGTTCTCAACGAATACGTCAACTTCATCACCAACTGAAACAGTTGCTTGAGTTTGACCAGCTTCGATGAATTCTCTTAGAGGAATTAAACCTTCTGATTTAAGACCAACGTCAACAGTAGCAACGTCTGAGTCTAAGTTTACGATAACACCTTTAACAACAGAACCTGTTGCAGCTGTAGTTTCTGAAAAAGTTTCGTCAAGTAGAGCTGTAAAGTCTTCATTTAATGAAGCTGTAAGTAGGTCTGAAGTAATATCTGCAAATTGTTTTGCCATAATAATAAATTTCTTTCTTTGAATGTGATATTTAAAAAAATTAGTTCTTAAATATTCAAAAACTAGCCTTTGCTTAATATTTAATCATAAAAATTAAATGCAAATCTAGGTCTCGAGTGGTCGGATAAGTCTTTCAATTTTGAGAGATTTTATCCTAAGGTTCAATTATATAAGCACCGCGCGAATATAATACCTCACGGTGCAATATATAGTATATTATTCTGAATTTCAAGATAAAAGTACTTGATTGGTTTATTTTTTTTAGATATACTTCATAAAGAATAAGAGAAAAATAAAAAATGTAGATAAAAAATCGAATTTTATTATAGAAAGCAATTTAAATTATGACTGTATTAGATTTAATCGTATTAGGAGTTTTAGTGTACTTTATTGTAACAAGATTTACATCAACTCCATTAACAAAAAAAGGCTCAAAAACTAAGAAGTCACCTATTGAAATTAAGGTGATAAAGGGTAATTCTCAATCAAAAGAGCAGATTGATCAAATTTTTGAGAAAGCTAGAGAAATGTCAGAAAAGGCAGAGGCAGAGAAAGTTCGTAAAGATAGTTTGGAAGGCTTAGATAAAGTAAAAGCTTTTGATAAAGAATTTACAGAGAAAAAATTCTTAAAAGGAGCTAAAAAAGCATATAGCTGGTTTTACGACTGCTTAAATCAAGATAAAGAATCTGATTTAGAAAGCTTACTTGCGCCAAGAATTTACTCACAAATAGTAGACCACTTAGATTCATTAGATGAAAACAATCAAAAAGAAATAGTGGAAATTACTCAATTAGCTGAGCCTGTTTTATTAGAATGTAAAACTATTGCAAAATCAGCATTTATTGATGTAAAATATAAAGCAGAGTTATTAATTAAAACAATTAATAATGAAACTAATGAAGAAGAAACAAGGTCGGAGTCTAAAGAAGTTATTTGGACTTGGGCAAGAAATATCATATCAACAGATCCAAACTGGCAATTAGACGAGATTAAAAATGTATCTTAATAAAAAACATATTATCATTATTGTGTTGCTGGCTCTAGTATCAGGGCTGGCAATTTTATCATATTTAAACAAAGATAAAATTTTTTATCGCCAAGCAAGCTTTTTAGAGCTTAAAGGCTGGCAGGAGCAAGACTTTGTTAGTTTGAAATATTCATTTATGGCAAACTGTAAGCAGGGCGCAAGATTTTATAAAAATAAAGAATTAAATTCTAAATTCGGTACAGAAGAGCAGTGGGCAAGTTTTTGTTCAGGGCTTAAAGAGCTACCTAATAAGAATAAAAAAATTAAATCATATTTTGAAAAGCTAACTCTTCTAGAGGTTTTTCAGCCCTTTAAATCAAAGTCTTTATTTACAGGTTATTATTCTCCTATGTTGCATGGTTCTTATACTAAAACAGAAGAATATAATTACCCGTTACGTAAGCGTCCATCTGATTTAGTTTCATTGAACTTAAGAGATTTTATGGATAATCCAGATTATAAGTATAAGAAAATATTTGGAGTTGTTGATAATAACCGCCTTAAGCCTTATTACACTCGTAAGCAGATTGATAATGAGAATGTTTTAGATGATGAGAATGTTATCGTGTGGGTTAATGACAAAATTGCAGCCTTTTTCTTACATATTCAAGGTTCTGGAGAAGTTAAAATTGATGAAACTGGTAATATCATAAAAGTAGGTTATGCCGCACAAAATGGTCATGCTTATTAT
>Ga0070724_10000870_pt1 | contig 19478 bp, 20 predicted proteins | sample tdDd001_FD_67278 | JGI IMG/M metagenome (GOLD analysis project Ga0070724, IMG submission 67278) | Marine sediment microbial communities from the Atlantic coast under amendment with organic carbon and nitrate - tdDd00.1 | ecosystem: Environmental > Aquatic > Marine > Coastal > Sediment | place... | reverse complement strand
AACTACAACACCAATGCCTAATGCGATAGTAGAACCTAACATCGGATCTAAAACACCTGTTAACCAAACAATAATAACGCCCCAGATTACACCACTGATGTTACAAAGAAGTGTATCTTTTAAACCTTTAACGCCTCCACCAGCAGCGAAGTAAGATGCCCATGCTGCAAAGCCAGCATAAGTACTTAATGCCAATGAAACACTTAGAACCGTCCAGCCACCTGCTAATAAACCGATACTAATTCCTAAACTTAATAAAACACTCATAAATCCTCCTAGATTAATATATTGAACTTAATAGATCCTTATGCGGTGATGGAATAACACAATGACTTGTGATAGTACCTAAGTCTCCTAGTTCATTTACACATGAATCAATTGCCATCTTAACTGAAGAGACTTCCCCAGTTATGATCATAAATCCTTTACCACCAAGTCCTCTAGCCATTCTAATGTCTACAACTTCAACATTAGAAGCTTTAACAGCAACATCACCTGCAATCACCGCACTTATGCCTGATATTGTTTCTAATACGCCAATGGACTTGATATCTATTACATCACAGATGCCAGATATAGCTGGTATAACCGATTCTTCGATACTTGCTAGAAAATAACTTTCTACGACAAACATACCACCAATCACTTCACCTGTTTTCATAGCTGATTTAACATCACCCACTCGACCCGATATCATAACTACATATTTACCTGGACAGATTGGTGTTGATAAAATAATCTCTACATGAGCTGCTTTAAGCATTTCATCCGCAACTTGAATCCCTATTGGAATACTCTTTAATTCAATTAAGCCTAATGATTTGTTCATATTCCACTACCCCTTTATTCTTACTTCTTCATCAGAGACTGATGTGACAAATCCACTGATACTTGCATGGACATTAGTACCCAGTTGACTGTCACCAATCCTGCCAACAACTTGTCCCTTTTCAACAAACTGTCCTGCTTCTACAACTGCTTTTGTTGGTGCACCAATGTGCTGTCTCAGTAATATTGAAACTTCTTTAAAAGTACCAACTTCTTCAATTATTGGTGCAGGTTGATCATATGAAGATAAGTCTAATTGTTTGATTAATTTACTCACTGGATATCTTTTAATCTCTCTAAATGGATGTACCGATTCAGGTGCATCATGATGAGGATTTCTTATACCACTCTTAGACATTTGTCCCTTTAAGATAGAATGTAGCTTCCATGGTTGTAAGTTCATCACGCAAGCATATTCACATAATCTACACTCACAACATAAGAAAGCTGTGGTCGTTTTCAATGAGGCTTCACATGTGGAACCATAACTTGCAAGTCTAATCAACTTATGAGGTTCAATGCTGTGACCAATTAGATTTCTAGGACAAACTTCACTACATAAAGAGCAGTGCATGCATGCTGTTTTTGCCTCTCTCAGCATTTGATTAAAATCCTTATTTAGAGTTCGAACCAAACCATGATTCTTAGGTAATACCAATAATGCTTTAGTCGATTTGCTGACTCTTTCATCAAGAGAGTTGATCAATTTACCCATCATTGGACCACCATTAATTACACTGTAGTTCTCAAGTGATGAGCCACCTGCTAGATCAATAACTTCTTTAAAAGTAATACCAATAGGTACCTTAACAGTCACCGGTTGATTGACATGACCACCTACAGTGATATACTTTTCAATTACTGGACTATCATTTGTAATGGCATTATAGATGTTTAAAAGGGTTTCTACATTTAAAACTACAACACCTACATTTAATGGAATACCACCTTCAGGTACTATGAGACCTAAAGCCTCATAAACCAGTACTTGTTCATCACCAGCTGGATAAAAGTTACCCAACTTAAATACTTCAATGTGGTCATAGTCTTCAATAACTTTTCCACTGGCCTTTATGGCTTCTTTGTACTTACCCTTTAAACCTATAATGGCTTTGTCTGCTTCAACTAAGTTTCTAACATACTCTAAGGCAATTATGATTTCTTTTGTTTTTAAGGCCATCAACTGTTGATCCACCCTAATTAAAGGTTCACATTCAGCACCATTAACTAGTACATACTTTGCCTTGGCATTAACTTTTACATGTGTTGGGAAACCAGCACCACCAGCACCTACAAGTCCATGCTCTTTGATACGTTCTACGTAATTCTCGACCATTTGTCTCTCCTAAACTTACTTAATATGAAAGCCACCAACTAATACACATCTTCTGGATCTAGAGAATGTTCTAGCAGATGTTAAACCTTCTCCAGTTGGACCAGCGATCGTAAAGGTCGTATAACCTTCTCCACCTACACCAATACCAGCATATGAAGGACCATTTTTAATAAAGATTGTTGTTTGAATTCTTCTTGCCATTTCTGTTAACTTATCAACGTTTTTTGAATGCATAATGGCTGTATGTCTGTTACCTCTTTCTGCAATAACTGCAAAATCAATAGCTTCATCTACATCCTTCACTCTAACAACTGGCAAGATAGGCATCATCAATTCTTCAATAACAAACAAGTCATCTTTTTCTGCTTCAAAGATAATTACCTTTACATCCTTAGCATTGATGCCAATTCTTTCAAGTAAATAAGATGCATCTTTACCAACAAACTCAGTTACAGGTGTTCCTTTATCTGTAATAACAAGTTGTCTCAGTTTATTGATTTTATCTTGATCTGTTAGTTCATAAGCACCATTCTTTTTCATATTAAAAATTAAGTAATCTGCAATTGAATCAACTGCTATAACTTCTTTTTCAGCAATACATGGTAAGTTATTATCAAAACTAGAACCATTCACAATATCTTGGGCTGCTTTTTCAATGTCTGCAGTTTCATCAACAACTGCTGGTGGATTACCTGCACCTGCACCTATGGCTTTTTTCCCTGTAGAAAGCACAGACTTTACAACACCAGGTCCACCAGTAGCAACCAACATTTTAATTTTTTCATGGTTCATCATAATATTGGCATTTTCTATAGACGGTGATTTTACTGTAACCACTAAATTATCTGGCGCACCAGCTCTTTTTAATGCTTTATTGATGACTTCAATTGTTTTAAATGATGTTTCTCTTGCTCTTGGATGCGGACTAAATACAACAGCATTACCAGATGCAATCATACCGATTGTGTTACAAATGATTGTTTCTGATGGATTTGTTGTAGGTGTAATAGATCCAATAACCCCATATGGTGATAACTCCACTAAGGTTAAACCATCATCTCCAGCCATAGCCTCAGTTTTTAAATCTTCAACACCCGGTGTTTTTTCAATGGCAAGTTTGTTCTTAATAATTTTGTGTTCGTACTTGCCCATTCCAGTTTCTTTAACACCGAGTTCAGAAATCTTTAATAGATTTTCTTCTATTAATAAATCCTGTCTAATTGCATCTATAAATGCACTTTTTTCAGCCATGCTACAATTCATCAATTCTTTTTGACCAATTACAGCAGCTTCAATTGCATCGTTCATATCATCAAATAGTCCTAAAGTTGATGATGCCTCTTTAGGTACACCACTACTCATTTCCCCAACTATTTTTCTGATAATGTTTTCTATATCCGACTTTTCAATATTCATTATTTTGCCACCTTCATTTTTTCTAATGCATATTCTGCAACTGTCATATCTTCTTCTACCGAACCGCCACTGATACCAAATCCACCAACGACTTTTCCATTCATGTATATTGGATACCCCCCACCAAATAGTACAATACGCCCATTATTTGTGGCCTCAATACCGTAAAGTGGCTGACCTGGTTGTGCTAGTTCATAGAGTTCATGAGTCGGCATCTTTAGAGCATTAGCAGTAAAGGCCTTATTCATTGAAATATCATTACTTACCAGTAAGGAGTCATCCATTTTATGCAGAAGCATGACATTGCCCCCATTGTCAACAATTGTAATAACCATTTTACAATTGATATCTTTTGATTTTTCCTCAGCATATCCAGCTAAGGTCATAGCAAATGCTAAGTTAAACTGTCCCTTAGTTACATTCATCTTTTCTACCACCTTTTCTGTGATCCTTTTAACTATCCATTCATATTCCTCAAACCTTGCTAGGGCATACAAACAGTCGGATAATCTATTGACATACGTCATTAAGGATGAAGATATTTCTTCTGTATGACTCAACTTTATAATTAAACGTTCTGCACGTCTTACAATCGTTCTAGAAACATGTAGCGCTGAAGAGGATGTGTTAACACCAGGCACAACAAAAGTCCTTTGATTGACTATGAATTGTGATATATGATCAACGACCTCTTCTAAATTGCTGATATCATGATCCTTTACACTTTCTTTTAGGTTCTCTCTTTTTTCTTTTGATGTGGCCAGTTCTGCACAAACAATAAACAACTTATTTTGAATATGATTTACAGTTTGTCTAACATAATCATTAGTCGACAATGAGTAAGCCATACCAAGCATTGAACCAGCTTCATCAAGGGTCCCATAGGCATCTACTCTTAGACTATCCTTATCGACCCTTTCACCACTGTAGAGAGAAGTTCTACCTCTATCACCTGTTTTTGTATAGATCTTACTCATGTACTTCTACCGAATCGACTATACCAACAATAGAAGCATCTACAGGCATCTTCTTATCAAATACTGATCTTGCAGAAGAACCTTTCGATATAAGAACAATTTCACCAACACCAGCCCCAACACTATCGACTGCAATTTCTGTCGAGTTTTCTTCCTTCAAGGTTTCGTCAATTTTTCTAACCAATAATAGCTTGCTTCCTACAAGTGACTCTGCTTTACTTGTAGAAACAACAGTACCAATGACTTTCCCTAAATACATTTGATCCTCCTAATTTTAATCATCCATCAAGTTCTTACAATCAAACTCATCTTCTTTTTATTGAGTGTTTCTTTTGCTATGTCAGTGAGTTTGCAGAAGTTTTCAACTTCAAGTCTAGATCCATCAGGATAGGATGTAAGATCTGCATGTGTTAAAAATCTCTTATCCGAGTAATACCTTTTAACATCTTGATTGGACCTGCTCTTAATTACCTTTCTATGTAGGTTTTTTGAATAAGAGAAAGTTATACCATAAGATGCCATCATCTCCATATGTTTAGTCATTTGTCTAGCATAAGATTCATTCATTACAGAAGCTTGTAAATCTAAACGTTCTTGATCTTTAGGACAGCAATTATTGGTTGAAGCTATGACCCTTTTACTAGTTTGTATAAAGTATGATGCTGCTCTTGTTAGGAAATTATCACCAATACAGTTTGCTATTTTAGATACATCACTAACATCCACATTGGGTAAAATCAAGACATCTGACTTATTGATTAAAGCTTGACTTTCTTGTCTAAGGGTACCTAGTTCTGAAATATATCCTAATTGCTCTTTATTGAAATATTGCTTGGCATACATTGGCAAAACAATATCGATTTCATAACCTTCTGTCTTCAGATGTTTTAATGCCTTAACTCCATCATCAAAGCCTAATTGACCTGGTCCATAAATCACTAGGATTTTCTGTTTTATGGTCATTCTTTTAATTATTTCTTTTGCTATTTCAGATGATAGAATTTCAATGATTGTTTCTCTAATAATGTTTTCAACTCTATTCTTATCTATCATTCTTTGTCCTTATTCACAGGCATACATTGCTATGCCAAGGGGTGTAATTAAGAGTGGATGATGGGGTTTTATAGTTTCTACTCCAATCTCCTTCTTAAATACACTTTCAAATTGATCAAAGCTACAAGCACCACCAACTACATACAGATTTGTCACCTTGTATTTATGAATTGATGACTTAACTATGGACGCCATCTTTTCAATAACTGGTTGTACAACAGTAAATATTTCTGATGCTCTTGATTTATCTTTCTTAAAGACTTCAGCCTGATCTGGCGGCATATTATAAGCACCTGCTGTTACAAGTGTCATATGTGTTCCACCTGTCGCCTCATCTGTTGTAAAGATAACTTCATTATTTTCAATGATACTTATGCCTGTTGTACCGCCACCAACATCTACAACCGCTCCGTTTGAAATGCCTAGTACTCTGGCTGCTGCAGTAGGTTCCTCAATTACTTTTATAACTTCGAAACCACAGGATTCAACGACATTACATATTACTTTGGTATTGCCTTCTATAATCCCTGGCGGTATAGCTGTTGCAACTTTTTTTAACTGAGTACCTAAAATATCTTCTATTTCTAATTTGAGTTCTTTTAATATTTTTGTAGCACCTATATAGTCGACAACTATACCATCTCTTACGATACTTGCAGGTCTTGAAACACCTGCGATGGGTTGATCATTTTCATCGACAACAGCAATGACTATATTGGCTGTACCAAGATCAACACCAACTTTTAGTTGACCTTCATATGGTTGACTGGTTTGACTTGCTATCAAATCATGAAAACCATCTATTTTTTTGTTTACTTGCTTTAAATCCATAAAACCTACTTTTAAAGATTGTCTTTATTTATAGTTACAATGTCACCATTTTTTAAACAGACTGCATTGGCTTCATCCATATCTAAGTGCATCTCTAATTCAAACTTTTCAGATACTCTTAACAAGACTTGACTCAAGGTTGCTTTTCGAACGCCATCTACTTGTACATCAACAAAAGATTTATCTTCTAGTTGATACTTGTCTGCAATATTCTTTGGCATGTGAATATGTCTAAGTGCTGCAATAACACCATTGTCTTTGACAACACGACCTCTTGGTCCGACAATTTCAATACCAGGTGTTCCATCGATTTTTCCTGATTCTCTGATGGGAGTTGGGACACCCAACTTAAAACCATCAGATACTGAGAGTTCGATTTGAGTTTCAGCTCTTACAGGACCTAGAATTCGAACACGTTCTACGCTGCCTCTTGGTCCTCTAAGAGTGACAAGCTCATTGGATGCGAACTGTCCTGGTTGTTTCAAATCACTGTACTTGGTAAGTTTATATCCCTCGCCAAATAAGGTGTGCAAGTCAGCTTCACTAATGTGAATATGTCTATTTGAAATACCAACCGGAACACTTACTTTGTTATTTTCAGCTAGTACTTGAATGACTTTGTTTGTAATACTTTGAATTAATGCCTCGTTATACATTGGTTCACATCCTTTTCGCTCATACTATAATTTAGGTAATAATTTTTCTACGTCTTCGTGTGGTCTAGCAATTACATGTTGTGATACTAATTCACCAACATTATTAGCAGCTGCACTACCAGCGTCTACAGCGGCTTTAACAGCACCAACATCACCTCTAACCATTACAGTTACAAGACCTGAACCGATCTTTTCATAACCTAATAATTTAACGTTTGCTGATTTTGTCATTGCATCTGCTGCTTCAATAGCACCAACTAAACCTTTTGTTTCAATCATACCTAATGCTTCATTCATCATTTTTGCCTCCTTTTATTTAATAATGTATACATTGTGATCTTAGATCCCCCTTCTTCCTAGGACACTTTGGATCACCACATACATTACAAGTCACTTGTTCATTCTCAATTTCTTCAATTTCCGGTGTTTCATCTAATACTTCATCTTGATCTAATATTTCAACTTTTACTTCTTCTTGATAACCAACAGTTTCTGTATTTCTAATTAATCCTTCTAGTTGATCAGAAGGTCTTGCAATAACCTTTGAACTGACAACCTTAGACATTTGATTAACGGATACTGTAGCTGATTGTATGGCTGCTTTAACTGCACCTACATCACCTTCAACCTTTACTGTCGTCATACCGCTACCTTTTGAAAACTCGTAACCTACTAAGGTTACATTTGCTGATTTTACACAGGTGTCTGCAGCTACTATGCCTGCTGCTAGGCCTAAAACTTCTATAATACCTAATGTTAACTTAGACATGAATGCTCCTTTAACTAGTGTAAGTGAACATATTTAAAAGGGACTTTCTTAACCAACCTTGCAGCGGTTTCCCCTAGTTCTCTTAAAACAAGTGCATGTGAGTTGAACTCAATGATAAACAGTGGGTCATAGGGACTTAATCTTTCATAATGTAAGGCAATATGATTCTTATCAATACCTATCCCCACACTAAACTGTGAGGCTTTAGATGCCTGATTGGCTAATTGTTTGCAATCTGCTCCATCTTCTTCTATGACTTCGAAGGGAATACCTTCCTCTTCAATGCCCCACAATAAATCCACATACTTGTCTTTATCCAGTCCATTTTTGACATATACATAGATGATAGGTTTTTCCTGAATAGCATGCATCAATTGATCACCTCTTTATCCGATACGACTAAACCAGTCGCCACTGCATTTCTTGGTCCTTCTGTTCCTCTAATATTGCCCCTACCAGCGACTATGTTATAGGCCGATAACTCATTTGTTACAAACTGAGGAATTTCAAAGTCTAGTGCAGAACCACCAACTAGTACAACAAACTCAATGTCTCTTATATTTCTAGTTGGACTTACCAGTTTTAATGCTCGGACTGCATTTGTTACAAATACTTTTTTCTTAGCTGTTTGTCTAATATGCTTGATCTTCTCTAGGCTATGTTTAGATGGAATTGGTATCAGTTCGTCACCTTTTACAATAACAACCCTAGCAAAGACTTCTGGTTTTAAATGTTTGTCAAAGAACTTAACCGATCCATCCTCATGACGGATATGGAAAAGACTTTCTACTTTGGCAAGACCGTATTTTTTTATGTCTTCTGCCAAATCCATATCATCTAGACCCAGCTCAGAGTTTATAAGCATGGTTACCATGTTACCGGCACCTGCTAAATGAATGGATTTAAGGCTACCGTCCTTGGTGATGATAGAAGCATCAGTAGATCCAGCCCCCATGTCAAGGATAGCCAGTGGTTTATTGGTGCCTGGAGTTGTTAAAGCACCTAGTATTGCCATGTCCGCCTCTACACCACCAACTTCAACGGGTACGCCTATTTTTTCATGTAATAGTTCAGCAATTAACTCCATTTGAAGTTTGTCTGACTTTACCATAGCTGCAATGCCTACAGCACTATCTAGTGAAAACTCACCAGCCAATGCACCAATAACTTTCTGGGGTACGAAAGTATTTACAGCTAATAAATCTGTTATTTTAATTGCCTTGGAATGTTGGTCTGTCAGCTGAGCCATTACGATTCTAACCCTTTCCAACATACCGCCAGCATTGGTGCCAGTTTCACCCTTAATATCATAAATTTGATCTAGGGATTCTAAAGCTTCCATAATGTCTTCTGCACCCTTTTCTACAGGTACTTCAACACTTTTATTGGAACCTTTAGCTATAATTTTTCCTGCTGGGATTCTACGTTCATTGACGTCTCCCTTAGGTGTCTTAATAACCACAGCTGACCGGTTGCCTATAAGTGCTCTGGCAATTGGTACTACTTGCTTGGTTTCTTCAGACGTTAAATTAAAATATGTGGCGATACCGTAAGGATTAGAAAGTTTATCTATCACCTTGCCAGTATCTGCAACTTCAACTGCCGCCATCATATGAAGTGGAACTTTTCCTATATACGAGACTTCATCCACTATTGGAATAGGTTTGTCTAGCCTATTGAAGATGAGTACACCATCATCATTTTGAATGATTGCACCATTTATACTTAACCTGTCACTATGAGCATTAATGGTCTTAGCTACCCATTCAAAGTCATGAGTCTTATCACAAACAACAATGATGTCACTCCCATCTGTATGCTCATGTAGCCCTTCTATGGTCGCTGTTTTACCAACACCTACTCCCATACCACCAGGCGTATCTGGATTATGACCGATCATAGTAGATTCAGTCACTATGGTTTCAGTAATGGTTTCCATAGCCACATCACCTATAACTGGTGCAGCTTCATTGATTCTGATGACATCTAGGTCTGAAAACTCTACCCCTGCTTTTGTAACAGCATCTTTTAAGGCATGAAATACGCCATTAATATTTTCTTTGGTGCCTTTGATACCAGTGGTTGCTACCAAGCCACTAGATAAAAAGTTGACTTTACCGTCTATCACTTTACCAATAGCAACCTCTGTACTAGCATTCCCAATATCAATACCAACTAATATCTTCATCTTCTACCTACTTCTTTAATCTGCCTCTTTTTTCATACACTACAGCTGCATCTCTAATGAATTTTGCATTGATTTTACAGCCGTATTTGTTATCTAATTCATCTGCGATTGCTAATAATTCTTCTTTAGTTGATCTATAAGGTCTAAGGGCATCATAGATTTCTAGTATTCTTTGATCTGGTACTGCAATCAACTCAGACGCTCTGTTTAAGTTCATAGCAAAAGCATCTCTATTAACAGAAGAAGCAATTTCACCATGCATTTTTAAAGTATCAGGTGAGATTGTAATATCTTCTGCCTTGATTTCACCACTCATAACTTTTTCAAGTGTTAAGTCCTTAAAGGCAATGCCTGTTTTTGTTTTGATTCTTTCAGGTGACTTTTCTCCTAATGGATAATCTCTTTCTGTCACTTGACCATTTGAAGCTGGTTTTGCCGCTGGTTCTGAACCTTGAAGGTTTGATAACACATCACGGACCATCTTTTCTATTAATTGTTCATTATTCATAAGTCACCTCCTACTTAAATACCACATCTAAAACCTGTGTTGGCTTGTTCATATCCACATGCTCAGTTTCCTTGATGTGCAATAAGGCTGCAATGGCTTGGAACTTCGGTCTAGCCATTTGGTCATTTTTAACTGGCACAGGATTTGGTGATTCACCTTTAGCATACTTAGATGCATTCTTACCAATTTGTCTAAATGTCTCTAAATCAATTAAAGGTGCTTGTGAGAACAACTCTAAGTTTGATAAAGGCATTAAGTCTTTCTGATGGATTACTGTAGTACCTTTTGACTGAAGTCCAATACCAATACCTGAACCACTAATCTTAGCCACTCTATTGGCAATAAAAGATACATCTGATGTATTGTAAACCTTTACTACTCTAGCCTTCATACCTTCTTCTTCAATACCTGCAATAATCTCTCTTAATACTTTTGCATGAGGGATTTTTACAATTGTCTTGGTTTGATGTACACCAAATGCTGGTGCAACACCAATAACCACTTCTTTAGGATCTGTACCTTTTTTAGCATCACCAATTTCTCTTAGTTCTAAGCCCTCAGCTACTGTTGGAGAAACATTCGACTTACTAGCAAGATCTGATTTGAACTCATTACCTTGAAATTCACTTAGAACTTCTTCAATAATCGCTCTTATTTGTTTTTCGTTAAATTCCATTGTTTTCTCCTTTCTTAGTAATCTTCTGGTTTTACAACACTAGAGATTTGTTGAATCTCATCCCATCTCTCATCACTCATTACATAACCTGTTTGAGGACCACTGTAGTAATTCGGATTATTTACTGCACTAATTGTGTTAAAATCTTTATCTAATATGGCTGAAGTATGAAGATAATCGCCTGCAACTCTTGCCTTTAAAAGTGAGAATATTGAGTTGGCTACATCTTCAAAGTTACCTCTGTAAAGTGCTTTAACCACATCTAAACCTGTGATGCCTCTTTCTAACATGCCTTCAGCAGCCTTTAGATCTTCTACTACATTTCTATCTGGCATATCTTTAGAACCATGAGCATATGTAGCTGCTTCAACTTCTTCATCTGTTACTTCACCAAGATTTAACTCTCTAAAGATTACTTGAATGGCTTGTGCTGCTTTTCTTCTTACCTTAATAACATCTTCTTCTTTAACTGGTCTTAATCCACCATCTACTTTTAAGTCTCTTTGGATGATATTCCAGTCATCAAACTCTTCTGCATCCCAGTTTGATCCAGCAAACATATTGTCATAGTTTGGCACTGCTGAGTAACCAGAACAGATAAAGTCTGTACCAGGTACCAATTGCATTAATGTTCTTGCAGTTTTTCTAATATCTGAATGAGTAAATGTTTGGTCATTAGAAGATGCACATTCAAGATCTAACATTGTCGCTACAAGGTTTTCAGCTAAAATTGCTCTAATACCACCAGGTACACCACCTGGTACACCAACACATGAAACAGAACCATTTTGGATACCTTGTACACCAGCACCTTTAGTGATATAGATACATCTTGCTTCTAGATAAAGCATTGATTTGCCTTCTGCATAACCCATCAATACTTCTGAACCTGTACCTGATGTAAATCTCATCTTAAGACCTCTTGATGCATAAGCTGAAGCTAAGAAAGCCTTAGACCATGGCGTATCATCACCATCCATAAATACAGGTTCTGTACCGTATACAGAAACTGTTTCAGCATAAGATGTTAAGCCTCTCATACCTAACATTAGTTCTGTTGCTTCTTCTACAGCACATTGCGTTAAGATACCAGGACGACCAACTTGACCACCTACTAAGATTGCTAATGCATTAAATGGCGCATATCTTACAATACCTACTGTTGTTTCTTGTTCATCAAATCCTCTTAATGCACCTTCTGCTGCATCTGCAGCAATTTGTACTGGATTATCTTTTAAGTTAGTAACATGACATTGATTAGATGGTGTTTGTCTTGCTCTCATCTTGTTCATGGCCATCATCATTTCAAGTACAGTCATTTTTCCTACAACTTCGACAATTTTTGCTGGTGTCATTGCTGTTGTATATTTAAGAACTTCTTCTCTTGATACATTGATGTCTACTAACATTCTTGCAAACTTCAATGAATCTGTTTTACAAACTTCCTCTGCCATTTCAATGTTGATACCATATTCAGCGATAAATGTATCAATCATATCAAACTCATCTTTGGTCTTACCATCAAGTTCTACGATTTCACCATTAACTACTTTTACACTTGGTTTAGGATCAAATGGAGAGTCCATTGCGATTAGACCTACTTCAGGCCACTCATTTATAAAACCGTCCTTGTTAACCGGTCTTTCTTCTAATACTTCAAATCGTTTTGATTTCATATTCTAAACCTCTTTCTTAAATGTAAGGTGTTGTTACTGATTTAGCTTCAGAACCTAGTGTGTTTAATAAAGGTAGACCTGCATCTCTTGCTTCTAATATCGCTTGTCTAACTGCACCTGAATCACCTGATACAAATACAATAACTTCATTTGAAAAACTAGTGCCACCGTTACCTGGTGAAGCATAACCTACAATTTCAACATTGGCTGCTTTTAAAGCAGAATCAGCCATTACTACACCAATTGCTGCAGGTGCACCTACTGATATACCAAACGCTTTCCCGATTGGTGCACCAAAAGCCTTATTTAATGCATATGAAGCTCTAGCTGTATACTGAAGCTCTAAGTGACCTGCTTCATTTGCATATACATCTCCAAATGTTCTGTCTAATTCTTTTAAAGTAACTTCTACTGCTCTTTTAGCATCAGATACATCTTCAGCACCAAAGATAATCAAACAACCGTGACCTGCGCCACCTTCTGTATCTCTAGGTAATTCTATTTTTAATATTTCAGAGTTAGTCGCCTTTACTGCTTCATCTGCTGCAAAGATATGAGGACCTGCTCCTGTTCTAGCGCCGATAATACCGATTGATCTGAATTTATCATCAATATCCATTAAGCCATGTAAGGATCTATCTACATTGGCAATAACTAATCCTATTGTTTTACCTAAATCACTTTGACCAACATACTCAGTCATACCACATGGTCTTGATTCACATGTCTTTACTTCTTTAACCTCTGGTTCAGTGACTTCTTGACTCATCTTCTTCATAACTTCGCCCATAATCTTATCCATTAAGTTCTCGTTCATTGGTAACCCCTTTCATTTATTCTTCTGATTTGTTAGGTAATAAGTTTTCTACATCACTATGTGGTCTTGCGATTACATGTACTGATGTAACTTTTCCAACTCTACTAGCAGCTGCAGCACCAGCATCAGTTGCTGCTTTAACTGCACCTACATCACCTCTAACCATAACTGTTACCAAGCCAGAACCGATTTTTTCATACCCTACTAAGATGACATTTGCTGATTTTACCATTGCATCTGCGCCTTCAATCGCACCTACTAAACCATTCGTTTCAATCATTCCTAGTGCTTCCTTAATCATTGAATTTCCTCCCTTTATATAAGAAATATTTATTTGTTAATTTATTATATTTCAGATCAAGGTAGACTTACTTGTCCCCTAAATGTATATTTTTTGACACATATTTTTCTTAATCTAAACTTTTTTGTCCTCAGAAGGTAATTAATTTCTAAGCAAAATCCTCACCTTATAATTTATTGATATAAGTATGCAAAATATTGTGATAATAAAATAAACCTCTTTTTTGCAAAAAAAAGAGGCCACTCTTTCGAATGACCTTCATAGTATTAATTATAATTCTCTACCTAATGCATCTGCAGTCATAATACCAGCATATACAACATCAGCATTGATTGGACATGGCATATTGTGGATTGTTTCACCTTCTACAGAAGAAGCTTCAGCTACTCTCATGATATCCTCTGGTGTTACATTTTCAATACCCATATCTTTGAAAGTTGTTGGTAAGCCAACTGACTTACAGAAGTAGATGACTTCTTCAATTTCTTCAAGTGGCGCATTTTCAATCACTAGTTGAGCAATTGTTCCGAATGCAACTTTTTCACCATGGTATAAGTGGTGACATTCTTCTAATACTGTAAAACCATTGTGAATTGCATGACATGCAGCTAAACCACAAGACTCAAATCCAATACCACTTAATAATGTATTTGCTTCAATGATCTTTTCTAAAGCTGGTGTTACACATTTATTTTCAGCAGCTAGTTTAGCTTTGTAACCTTCGTTGATTAATGTTTCATAACATAACTTTGATAATGCATATGCAGCTTCTGTAGCAGTACCACCTGCCATTGTAGAAGCACCTGAGTTTACACATGCTCTTGCTTCAAAGTATGTAGCTAATGCATCACCCATACCAGCTACAGTTAATCTAGCAGGTGATTTAGCAATAACATCTGTATCCATAATAACTACATTGGGATTTTGTGGTAAAACTAAGTACTCATCAAACTCACCGTTTTCTTTATAGATTACTGATAATGCACTACATGGAGCATCCGTTGATGCGATTGTTGGTACAATTACAATTGGAAGATTTACATAATGAGCAACAGCCTTAGCAGTATCTAACGTTTTACCACCGCCAACACCAGCAACAACATCAATGTTATTTTCTTCACAAACACCTTTTAAACGTGCAATTTCTACTTTAGAACATTCACCATCAAAAGCTTCAAATACAACAACTGAATCAGTACCTTCATAACCAGATTCAATTTGCTTACCAAATCTACCAATACCTCTCTCTGACGCTAAAATCAGAACTCTCTTACCTAAACCGTTAGTGTATTTTTCTAATTGCTTTAGCTCTCCAGGTCCTTGAACGTACTTGCTTGGTGCAATAATAATTTTACTCATTTCTTCACTCCTTAATTAAAATGTTATCGTTTTCCGCTGTTCTTGACAATAATATAACAAGTACAAAAGCAACAAACAATATAAAAAATTGTTGTCTAATGGTGATTTTGTGCAATATTAAGAAAATTGAGGCTTTAGAGGTGCTATAATACAACTAATGTAATTAATCATGCAGAAATGCCTAAAAATTACCCTTCCTCTACATTATATTTCCTATCTTAGGGTAATCTTTTGTTATACACTATAATAAATAATGACCGACTAGTATTTGGTCTAGGAGTAGTAAGGAGTAAACCTTGAATAATTTGATGAATATAAGAGACCTTATTGACATTGATGTGCTACAAAACATACAAGATCAGTTTTCAGCATCCACCGGCTTTGGTGCTATAGCAGTAGATCGTTTAGGTAAACCTGTGACAGTTCATTCTTGTTTCTCAGATTTTTGTGAACTTATAAGGAGTGATGAAAACAAGGCAAAGTTATGCCATCAATGTGATGCTCACGGTGGATTAGAGGCAACAATCACCAATGAACCTCACATTTATATATGTCATGCTGGTTTAGTGGATTTCGCTGTACCAATTATAGTTTCAGGCAATCACATAGGTGCAATACTTGCAGGTCAAGTACGTTTAGATGAACAAGATGCCAGCTTAGTACCAAAGATATCCCCTTACTCAGAGGATTATTCTGAACATCCACTCTATAAGGAAGCATTTAGTAATGTACCTGTTATTCCACTTGATAAAATCAAGGCATCAGCACAAATGATGTTCTTTATGGCAAACTATGTAGTTGAAAAGCAGTTTGTTATTATGATGCAAGAAAAACTAAATAATAATAATATGAAACTTATGGAAGCTATGAATACACGTGCTGAACTTGAAAAATCATTAAAGGAAGCAGAGTTAAGAGCACTGCAAGCTCAGATAAACCCACACTTCCTATTCAATGTTTTGAATACTATAGGCAGATTAGCTCTTATAGAGAATGCCAGTAAAACAGAAACTATGATATATTCATTTTCTGATATGATGCGTTATACCTTAAAGAAGACAGCCAACGAATCAGTTACATTAGAAGAAGAGATCAATCATGTTTCCAATTACCTCTCTATACAAAAACTTAGATTAGGTGATCGTTTAAACTATAAAATCAACGTGCCTAAAACTTATTATGAAATCAATTGTCCTTTTATGGCAATACAACCATTAGTAGAAAACAGCATTAATTATGTGATTGAAAAGAAGTTAAATGGTGGTCATATCTCAATTGATGCAGTTAAAGTTAACAACAGACTCATCCTATCGATCTCTGATGATGGCGATGGCATGACTGAAGAAACAATCAAGAATACTTTAGATGGTACCATTTATCATGAAAGACAAAATAGTGGTATTGGTATTTACAATGTACACAAACGATTAATGTATTACTACGGTCCAGACCGTGGACTTAAGATAAAAAGTGAGTTAGGTAAAGGTACAACAATAGAGATTTCCCTACCACTTGTTTGATTTGAAAAGAGGATAAATAATGTGCAGAATTTTACTCGTTGAAGACGAGTTGATCGAAAGAGAAGCATTCAAAATCATTGTTAAAGATGCATTTAAAGATATCGACATTAGCGAAGCCGCTAACAGTGAAGATGCTTTCAAGTTACTCGAGACAAAAACTTTTGATTTAATATTTATGGATATAAAAATACCAGGTATATCAGGTTTAGACTTAAGCAAACATATTAAAGACAATTACCCGGATTATTCTATTGTAATTACGACAGCCCACAATGAATTTGAATTTGCCCATAAGGCCATAAAAATACATGTGGATGATTTTCTTTTAAAACCAATTAGAAAAGAAAAAATCATTGAGATGATTGAAACTTATGGTATCAATAAATCCAAGAAACCTTCTAAACGTCATGATAACTTTATCAATGAAATTAAAAACAATTTAATAGGCAATGATTATTTAGAAGCTGTGGCAAATGCGAGAGAGTTAATTGAATCAGTTTATGGTAGCAATGCAGGAGATATGCAAAAGAATTGGGAAATGGTCGTTAATGCCTCTAATCAGATTTATGATACTGTTACAACCCTAACCATAGATAGTTTCAAGACCATTGATAAGAACATGTATAATCTAAAAAGCAATAGAAAAATTTACTCTAGTAAGTTTCTTATCACTGAAGCACTAATAGAATTGCTTAGAAGTATATTCAGTGAGCTTTTAATCAATAAAAATGGATTCTATGGTAATGTCAACGATATCGCTGCCTATATAGAAATTAACATCAGAAACAACATATCTTTAGAAGAGGTTTCTAATCATTACAATATCAGTTCATACTATATGAGTAAGATATTCAAAAAAGAGATGGGTGTTAAGTTCATTGATTTTGTCACAAACAAAAAGATGGAACTTGCTAAAGATCTACTAGAACATACTGATAATAACATCATTAATATTGCTATAGATCTTGGTTATAGTGAGCCCAATTATTTTAGTAAAGTATTCAAGAAAAATGTTGGTATTTCACCATCGAAGTACAGACATTCTAAAAGAGCAGCAAAAGAATCCTAAGCACACGCTTAGGACTTTTCCTATTTCATTTCATGATTAATTGTTAATTCTTGATTGTTTACCCTAATCTTATACTCACCAGATTCAGGTAAATCATATCTAAAAGTAATGCCCTTTGTTTTGCCACCAGGTGCTGCTTCTATTTCAATTACTCTAGTTTCAATCAACTCGTCATTTATATAAAAAGCCATATCATAAGATCCAGAATGATAACCTGAGTTAAAGACCTTGGCCCTAGCCATTACCTTATTACCATTAGTAAAGACCTCATAATCTTCTAATGTAAAAGTAGCTGGCTTTTCTTTTACAGTAACTTTTCTTTCTTCGAAGTCTCCTACCTTAACAAGATAGTCTCCTGGTTCAAAAAATTCAGTGTATGCAAAAGTGTATGTCCCTTGACTATTAGGAGATACTCTAATATACGCTTGATCTATAATTTCACCATCTATAGTGAAATTCACTTGCTGTCCTAGAGTCATAGAATCTGTATTATTTAAAGACACTTGCGCTGTAAATAAATCATTAGATTCCAAATCATTTGCCATCTCTAAGTTAGATACATTTAATTCACCAGATTGATATGATTCTAGAGTTTCACCACTTGGTATAAGTCTTATGGCTGTACCTCCACCTGCTGCAAGGGATAACGGTAAAACATCATCCTTAGTTACCAATAACTTATAGGAATCAACAGAGTTTGGATGAGTCAAATAATTCGTACCTAAAGCATCAGTATATACTTCTGCCAAATAGGTCTGATCATCCAAGAAATCTAGACTAATCTCTAAGGCTCTATTTTCTTCATCTGTAATGGAACCAATAAACCACTCATCAGTCCCTTTTGCTTTACGTGCTATAGTCACATAGTCACCAATTTCTGCATTTAACACATGTGATTCATCCCAATCCACTTTCATGTCCTTTACAAACTTAAACTCTGGATAAGGCTGTCCACTTTCATCTAGATAGTTTTCTGGTAAATCTGTTATCATTTGAAGTGGACTGTACAATACAACATATAGGGCCAGTTGTTTTGCACGTGTCGTATGAACTCTATAAGTAGCACCAGCAATTTCCACATCAAATATACCAGGTGTATAGTCAATTGGGCCACCTAATATTCTTGTAAAAGGCAAAATAGTTGTATGTTCAGGTGGATTACCTTCACTCCAAGCATTGTACTCCATACCTTGAACACCTTCTCTTGCCACCCAGTTTGGATAAGTACGACTCAAACCTGTAGCTTTAATAGGTTCATGTGTGTTGATCATGATGCCATATTCTGCAGCCTTTATGACAGCATTATTGTAATGGTTGACCATATACTGACCATGATGATGTTGTCCCCTTGGTTGTTTCATACCACCATCTGCTACATAACCACTCTTAATAGCATTGATGCCTAGTCTTTGATAGTCTGCATAGGCATCGTCCATGGCATTGTCATAGTTTTCTATACCACCACTGGTCTCATTATGCATAATATAGGCAACATTTC
>Ga0070724_10000862_pt1 | contig 19580 bp, 24 predicted proteins | sample tdDd001_FD_67278 | JGI IMG/M metagenome (GOLD analysis project Ga0070724, IMG submission 67278) | Marine sediment microbial communities from the Atlantic coast under amendment with organic carbon and nitrate - tdDd00.1 | ecosystem: Environmental > Aquatic > Marine > Coastal > Sediment | place... | reverse complement strand
TCGCGTTGTTGCTGCAGTTGTTCACCCGGCTCTATTGTCGGTAGTGCGTGTTCGCGGCCATAGATACCACGGATTATTGGTCTGTCGTTACGGCCATAAGCGAAGGCGATTTCTACAATGGTACCTTCTAATGGATAAGCCATTAAGCCAGACTCATGGCCACTCATGTGAACCGGTAGCGGAACGGACCGATAAACAGGTACTTGGCTGTCTATTTCCATGTTTTCATCAAGCAGTTGAACATCAATTGCATAGCGTGGGCGGAATGGATCAGCGGTTTGGCCTGATGTGGCGTTGTCACGCACGTATTCAACACGCCCGAACTTTGGCAAGTGGTAACCGGCGGCTAGTTCTGGGAACAATTCTAGGGTTTCGCGTTTCTTTGGTGGCATTCCTTCTACGCGGGCCCAATGGGCTGTCATTTCGTCGCCAACTAAATCGATACGCGTTAGCCGGTGATTATTCGTGATGGCACCTGGTCGAAGCATTGGAAACGGCGCGAACGTGATGTTGCTTGTGTACTGGCGTGCGATAAGATCAGCAGGTACTTCTACTGGTTTATTGAAGAATCGGCTGTGTTCGAATGCGCCAACAAATACACGTTGGTCTAAGTCCTGGTACCAGATCATGTCTGGGATGCTAAAGGCCTTAGCGATTTGCTTTAGGCATTGATAACCGGTGCCATGACAGACGAAGTTTGGGATAGGTGTATCGATGTAGTCGGCTTTTTCTGGCAATACGAAATCTAGGCCCGTTAGTTCAGACAGCTGGGCGATCACTTGGCGCATGGTTGGATGCTCGATGCTAAGCGGGTGCCGATAGCGCATGATGCCCGCGTTCTCTCGCACCTCAACTTTGTAATAGCCGTTTTCTGCGGGCAGTACGTCTTCGATGTAACCTTCAAACCACTCCTTTACGTTATCACCGTAGCCAATATCAAAACGAACGGCTTGATGTTTTTTCGGTTGATTCTCTGCCGCAAATACAAAAAAAGCTACCCCACCGTTGGATAGCTTCAAACTTACTTTGTGGCTAGATAGCTGCACTTCGGTGTTGTTGATCAGCAATCGCTTTTTTAACTTCATTGCATGGCCTCATTCGCTTTTTCTAATGCTGCTTGGTGGCGCGTGTTCTGTTGCTGTTCTGGTTTCGTCTGCTCTTGCTCGCGCAGCTCTTTACGTTCAGCCACTGACATATGCTCACGGATTTTGAAAGAAACGTTCCAGCACATGAGCGTTTCATTTTCCCTCGCACTGATACGGCCAGTGAACTTACCTTCCCGTATTTTTAGCGCTTTGGCGGTGTCGTTACCTACTCGATAAATAGCGCGATTGCCCTGCTCGGTTTTTGCCGATGCAAATTGATATAGGCGTGTAAGTCGCTCTACTTTTGAGAAAGGGATTCGACCGGAAAACGTGAGCTCTTTGCCTTTATCGCCTTGTTCTGATGTATCGGTTCCGGATGACTGGCCGCTCATGTCCTGGTCTTTAAGCTCTAGGCTCATTTCGACTTTCATATTATCAAGGCGAAGCATTTCACCGTTTAAGCTGAGCATAATAGTTCCTCCCAGAAGGTTAATGGTGATGTGCTGAGTATTAGGCTCGCTATCGTATATTGGTCGTTATTTGGCACCGCTGTTTGTGATAGCGCCGTTGCGATAGATCCCGGCGTTCCTGAAAGCTTCATTCCCCAAACGCCACCTTGTAGCATTTTAAGTGCCTCAATGCTGTTTCTTGTTTCGCTTAACTGGGCGTCACGTTTTGTTGCTAGCGCTTTCAATTTCGCGATGACGTTTTTCTGATCATCGGCTAACGATTCAAGTGTCGCGACGTGGCTACAGTGAAGAAGTTCAGCACGGCGAACGGGATCACAGTTAAGTGTCGCAACTGGCTTAAATCTTGGCTGAACAATTGGCGAGGACTGATAAAACTTGTCCGTTTCGTTTGTTAGCATCGAGCTTGCCTGTCGGTACGCTTGGCACCATTCTGATAGTGGGAATACGTTCACCAACTCACCCAGCTTTTGTGTAAAACCTTTTAAGTGCTCCGACGTAAGAAGTATTGCGACACAATTAATAGAGTGTGTAGGCCTATACTGGTCGGCATGATCTCGTAGTTTGTTACTCAATACGTTCATCGCTACGTTCGGTGTCAGGTAACTACCAGAGGTTAGCCTACTTCCAACTTGGAACTGATATGGCGTCGTTGTAATCACTTGCCCCCGCACGCTTAAGCCTTCTAATTCTTGCCTCAACCCAAGAAGTGTCGCCGCTTCTTGGCTTAACGCGTGTCGTCCATATGAGGCATCGCTTTCTAACACGGTAACTCGCCCCACCGCCGAACTCATCGCCGCACCAACTTTATCGGTCACGGTTTGAGCCGATGTTTGAATGGCCTGTATCGAATCAGGCCATCTTAAGTGGGTGTACTTCATTGAGCCTTCCGAAGCACATCAATTTTGATAGAGGCAACTTCAAAGAGTGGTTCTGGCAAATCATGATTGGCTTTCGAGTTGGTGTAGACGAACTGGCCAGTCGTTGGAAAGTTCAGCGTTACCGTAAACTGGCCATTCACTACATTGACAGGAAACAGAAACAAGCGGCCATCATCACGACGCAACGGCATGGCAAATGTTCTGTCCTCGATGTCAACTGAGCCCACAACCTTCATGTTCGTTAGCTCTTCACAAGTGATTTTGGTGAATGATGAGTTGTGTAAGGTGTCTCCATCTACGTTTATTATTCTTATTTCAAATTTTTCTTGTAAAGATTCCTTTGCCTTTTTCACATCAATTAATGCCATCATTTAATCCTTATATATATCGGCAAACCTGTATCAGGGTTCTTTTTTTCTTCCTTAATACCAACAGCATCATAAATACCCACATGAACACCCGACTCATCGCCGTCTTTTATCATATGTGCACCTACCACTTTTTGGTTCTCGATGACAGAAATTGAGTTAACCCCCAAATTAGTACTACTAGATACATGAGATAAATCTTGCTTATCTCTAACAAAAAACACATTGTCTTGAGATGATACATAAACATACTTATCGTCAACGGCTACAGAACACCATGATATTGCTGACCTAGCTCCAAAAGACACAGTTGTACCGACCAGTTCCCAGTCAAGGGTATATTTAGATAGCGTTATAATTTTCTTGTTCCCACTCGGTCTATTTATGGTCACATACCTATGCACACCATCACAGCACATATCCATACCGTAGTAGTTCACTGCACCAAAATCTTTCGTGCGGCCCGTAGGCCCAGAGATTTTGAATTCATGGTAAATACAGGAATAGCTAGCACCATGAGCCAGTACCCACCATGAATCACTGGAAGGGTCATAACTAATCCCTCCTATTGAAGTAAAAGTCAAAGCCCAACGTTTATTGGTATATTGATAATTAGAGTCATAGAAGACAATTTCACCGAGAGGTGAACCATCTTCTTTATTATTTGTTATGACACCAAATTCCGAGCCATCATAGTCAAACCCTCTAGGGTTATTTAATACAGCACCTTCAAATGAAAACCCGCCTTCACGAACATCAGCAACATGCGTTGTAGCATACGGATATTTCTCCGACTCGGTATCAATCACGCCAGTTCTTAAATATACACATCGAGTCAGTGGACATTTATATAGATTAACGCTATTCACATGTAAATCGATACAACTATTAATAGCAATATTACCGCCAGACTGCCCTAGATAGAGGATATTCATACACACCACTCTCCTTTTTCTCTGTATAGGCGGAACTCTGTATCAGTCGAAATAAAACGAATTGCATCATACAGCTCACCGCATGAATTAAACTTTTCACCTGTCGGAGGGAACAGTGTGACGTTGTGCTTATCAAGATCAACTTTACTGCTCACTCGAATAGTAAATGTATCCCTTTCCATGCCTACTTCTAACGCTCTGTTGTGTGCTGATGTAATGATGTTTACTGCACCATTCACGATCTCAACGGTTGAATCCACCAAATCTACGTACTTGGCTATGATTTTTTTTATTTCTATTCTGATGAAATCCGTAAAATCAAACTGCCAGGTTTCCGGCGAAATGATCACATCTAACGCTTTAGCGGCATTAGCAAACTTAAGTACAACGTTTCGAGTAATGGTGTTCCCTGTCTGCTCCCCTTCATACTTACGTTTATGTTGCATTGGTACATAAACAACGGCGATCAACGTCCCATCGTCGGTGCCTAAACCAATCCAGTTAAAATCAAAGTCGCCTGCTGTACTCGCCAAAATCTGACTGAATACCACTTGATCGGGATCTATTTGAGCCTTCCTCGTAATGACTTCGTTATAAACAATATTATCTGGGCTGGGCATACCCTCATCCAAATCCACCGCTTTTTTTGGATCCGAGTGCTCTACATTAGCAAGAATAAAGCGGGTGATATGGCTAGGGACATTAGCGACAATATTGTCCGTGATGTATTTTTTCCCCGAGTTGACGATCGCTGCCATGCGTACTCCTAATTACTTAATTAATCTAGTTCCATAGATGCGAAGTCATAACCCCAATCGCAATTAAACTCCGCAGCTAAACATAACTCATCCGCAACGTTCGTTAGTGCTAAGTCATAGCGTCGACACGTTCGCCCGTACTGGGAAATCAACGCAAACAACAAGTCCATGTCAGCTGGTGTTCCCGTTTCAGCAAGTTCGATGGTAATGATGTCCCAGTCCATACCCAACTGACGCTCTTTTTGAGAAATGACATGCAGCCCCATACGCTCAAAAATAGAGGCAAACCCCTCCTTGCTTCCTGCCGATTGACCGTTGATTAATGCGTACTTAACCCGCTTGCGGTAGATCTCTATTGGTTCGCCTTTAAACCGATTAATATTTGTATCCCATGAATGCAGATTAAGTAGGCTCTCACTGCAGGTGAGTGGATCAGTTTGTCTTAGAGGGTGCGTTAACCATCGCCATAATTTTTCTCCAAAGTACGCCACCACTCCACTTGATAGAAAGAATGGTTCCTTTACCGCTTCTGATGTTGTTTTACCATCTTGCCACCATGGGACCACCGCCTCAGGTAATCGAGGTACATTGTTATCGATTTCACTCACAACACAGCCCTTACAGTTATTGTTCTAATTCTTGGTTGCGCAAGTTCACTGACAATATCTTTCTGTACCTCTCCATCGACCGTAAACTTAACAGAATCAACCTTCTCTTGATTGCTATGAATTTCTGATGCAAGCAGTGAAAAGCTGAACCGGCTTTTTGGAGCCGCTCTTGTCATTTCTGGATATGCTGCTGTTTCCCGAAATGCCGCTCGAGTACGAGCCTTAACAATTTCTAATTCTGCTGCAACTTGATCTGCAATCACATTTTTATCTAAAACCACATCCGCAATAATGTCATGCCATGTCTCTGGTATCGCTTTGCATGTCAGGACATCACCATGGCCATGATGACCATCATCCATAATGTATTTATTCAGTTGTTCCAGTATTTTTGCAGGGGTTGGACCTACTTCCATAACAATGTAAGAGTCAGAAGTGCCAGGTATTAGGTGTCCAGTATTGCGAAAATAAACATTATCACTTCGAATACCCGCAACATTAGAGATAATCGAACGATATGCATCATCGATATGCATGTTACCTGAACTGGTAAATGCTGATTGCAAGCGTAGAGCCAACTCTTCATCGGTCTCTGGATCTGCACCTAATCGAGTTATCCAATCAGGTTCATTAATTGCGGAAACAATACCTGGCAGCTCCTTGGGCAATATGTTGAAATAGCCTGCAGGCAAGTTATAAGCTGCCCCCGCTTCTTCAGCTTTAGTTAAAACTTTTCCTTTTAGTTCGCCCGGTGGTATCAATACGTCTTCCAGTACCGTTAGAGAGTACATTCTATTTTCAATCGGCAATGTTTGAATTACTGACCCTTTTTCAACGATAACAGCGTCATCCTGGGAGGCTTTTGCAAAAGTAATAAATCCTTGCGTTGCGACCGCCCCTTTCGGTTCAACACTAAGTTCCCAGGCTTTTAGTTCAAGCGCCCATCGAGCCGAGGTCGCCACAAACATGTTTGGCAAAACGTGCTTCGCCAACAAAGTGCGGATCAACCACACGCTTGGCGTAACAACCGCAGACCGAACCCAACGCCAGAACGGTGACATTTTGGAGTCATTTGATAACTGACTGCCCGCGGCCACGACCTCTTCTTTTAGCTTTGCTTCCATGGCTTCTTCAGTAACGGGAACATTTGCTTGTTCCAAAATCTTGATGAAATCTGGCGTTGGTCGCTTGCTCATTTTGTCACCTTCACTTCTCCGATGGGGCCATACTCATAGGCATCTGCCGTTAAGAGTATTTGGCTAGGGTCGAGCTCTGTTACTGTCGCCGTTCCTGGAATGATTCGAATATCGTCTTCTGCTAACTGCTCAATCTGGATCAGAACATCATTTCTAAGTGTCGGGTTACGTTCTGCTATTAACTCCCTCATTAGCCCTGATTCCATGATTGCGTGCTTCACATCTTGGGCGATGCTGTACAAGTCGCTACAGCTTAAAGGCTGCTTTCCCGCGTCTATGTCCCAGCCGCCATCGACTACTTTGATGTCTACGAACTTATCCGACATTGAGCTCATCCCATTCGGCTAGTTGATCTGGTGTCATGGCTTCTTTACTGGTGATATGGACGTCACCAAAATGAACGGTACGGCCACCTTCGGTTCTGCTCGAAGTAGTCATATTGTTGACCAAGCTTGATGGCGGTTGCGTGATGTTGCGGTCTTGCTTGTATGCTAATATTTCAGATGACTGGATGTTGATGTCGGCTGCATCTTGTTGAAGTTGCACTACGTTTGGCGTCAAGTCTTGGCTAGCGCGCTGGGCCTGTTGGGCCGCTTCAATTTGATTGGCTTGAGCGTAGGTGTAGTTTCCGTAGTCTTGGTTTGTGGCAGCGTGCGACTGGTACTGGCTAACCTGCTCGGTTTGTTTTGCTAGTTCTAGTTCTTTTGATTGTTCGGCGGTGATGGCCGTGGCGTTGGCTACGGTTTCTGTTTGTTGGGCTTGGCGAACTTGCTCTAGGTTTACTACGTTGGTTGCTGATTCGGTTTGCTTAGCCAGTTCTAGTTCTTTTGATTGTTCGGCAGTGATAGCCGTGGCGTTGGCAACGGTTTCGGTTTGTTGGGCCTGGCGAACTTGTTCTAGATTTACTACGTTGCTTGCCGTTTCAGTCTGCTTGGCTAGTTCGATATTTTGCTGTTGAGCTGGACCGTATTGGTGGTAGCCTGCCGCTGGCGTTGCGGCTTGTTGGTAGCCGTAAACGCCTGCATTTGCGGCAGGTGGTAAGGTTTTGGCTGCTTGTTCTGCTTGTTCGACTTCTGGGGTTTCTGGCATATCACCGGCACGCCATTCGATGTCGATGCCTGGTATCCAGTTCAGCTTTTCGATAAACCAATCAATCACTGAGCCGAGCGCTTTGAACACACCCAGATCACCAAACGTTGCTTTCAAGTCATCCCAGAAATAGATAAGTGCAGCTACGCTAGCAATCACTAGGCCAATCGGGGTTGTTAGTAGTGCAATGCCCATCTTCCAAATAGTCGATGTAAGTGCCAATGTGACTGTTCGTAGAATGGTCATGGTTGCGCCAAGCAATTTCATTGTAATTGCCCAACCGCCTGCCATCATTTGACCGATGCCCATGAATAGCGATAGCGAAGCAACAACACCACCAAGCGCGATACCACCGATCACTGCATAGCCCATCACTTCACCAAGAATAGGAAATTCGTCGGTAAATGCAGAAACTGTCATGATGCCGTCGGCGATAGCACCAACGACTGAGTTGATTGCAGGAAGAATGGCACCGAATACGGCGGCTCGGATGGCGAACCAACTGGCCTCGAGACGTTCCCATTGGTCGGTCATGGCTGCGGCCATTTCCTCGGCTTTGCCCATGCCTTTTACTTCGCCTAATGATTCGATGCTTCCTGCTAGGCCGTCGGTGTCTGCCATGAGCAACTTAATCATCGATACAGCTTCATCGCTACCGAAGGCTTTTTTCAATGCGTCGCTTTCGGCCACATCCAGTGTGTCGCCGAACTTGCCTTTCAACTTATCTAGGATGTCGAGCATTGGCAGCATTTTGCCTTGGCTGTCGACGAAATCCATGTTCAACTCTTTCTGAGCTTTGCCTACCCCAGCCAAGAAGGATTTGTATTTGGTACCCGCTTCACTACCACTCATTGTGGCTTGAAGGGTACCAAGAACGGCCATTTGTTCAGACATCGCGATGCCCGCTGCCGTGGCGTTCGCACCTACACTGGTGAACGCGCCACTCATTTCATCACCGGTGGTTTTGAATATCTGAACCGCACTGGCTGTCATACCAGTCAGCTGTTCAACCCAAACACCTTTGGTTAACGCTGCAGCATCGTTTTTAAATATGCCGTACATGGTACCCATGTAGTCGGTAATGGTTGCGGTATCAGCTTTAGTTGCTGCGGCTAGCACACCTGAGTTTTTAGTAAACTGGGCGAGTTCTTCCCCTGTCAAGCCTGCGATCGCAGACTGAATATCATAGGCAGCGCCAGTAAACTCAACTGCTGACTTGCCATACTCAGAAGAGAAATCCAAAGCTGATTTTTGTAAGATCTGCAAAGATTCTTCGTGAACGCCTAACGACTTCACTTCACCTAGAGCTCGATCCATTTCAATCGCAGGCATCAACGCGTTTTGGATAGCAAAGCCAGACGCCACTAAACCAGCACCGCCTGTCGCCATGTTTTGCATGCCTTGTCGGCCTACATCCATGGTGTGCTGTACTTCTTTAGTGATGCCTTGCAGTGGTTTGGTGACTTGGTCAATCAAGCCCACTTGCATTAGTAGCTTGTCCATACTCATTTGCTAAATAGTTTTCCTATTGCGTTTCGCACTGCGATTTCGTGCTGCTCATACTGATGTTTGTCTAACCATATTGCTCGAGCGAGATTTTGCGGACTGTCATCTTCTTGGGGAAGAAGATGACGCCGCAGGGTAAGGACTTGTTCGAGTGAATTCACATCGATGCGCCCTACCCTATGGGTTAGTTTTTTAGGGTGATTTTAATCCCAGCTTTAGAAGCAGTAGAAACCTCACCAAACAGCTCCATTGTTAAACCTGGCACGGTATTTAACAGCTCGACCAAGGCTTCTTTTTGGTCTGCTTTTACAGTTCGGGTTAAGTACTGATGAGCCGGCGCCACTTTGTTGTTTGGCATCATTTCGTTGATGTAGTTGTTATGGTCGGCCACTGTTGGGGTGAATGCGAAGTCTTGTGTTCCGATTGATAGCTCTACTGGTTTTGTCATGCTGCGTCTCTCTTACTTAATGCGTCGTAAATGCGGCTCATCTGGCGTTCTAGCCTTTCAAAACCGTCCTTAATTTCTTCTTTAGTAGCGTAGGTTTCCGCCACATGGGTTTTGTATTTGGCCACCTCGTTGGATAACGCTAGGATTTTGCCAAACATCGCCCCCAAGATGGTCAGCAGCAGGGTTGCCGCTGCGACCAAAGCTGTTAGCCAATTTGGATCCATGGCTACTCCTTTTTAGGAATTTCTTTAAGCCGCTTACCCTGTAGCGATGCGATCACATCGTCTACCGTTTCTTGCACTACATCGTTGGTTGTTAGGTTCTTGAGTACCTCTAACCCCCAAACCACCAGGCGGGTTGCGAAGCGTTCTAAAATGACTTTCCAAGTAATTTGCAAGACTAAGCCTTTTAATACTTCCAGTAGTGTTTTACCGATAACTCCAGTTAAGAATCCCATGGTTATTCCTCTATCATGGATTTGTACGCGTTTAGGTAGTCGGCCTCTGTGGCCTTACCTGCGGATGTGTTCCAGTACTTCTTGGCGTACCGCGCTAACCCTTCAAGGTCGTGTGCTTCTGGTAGTGCCTCTGGGAATCGAATTAAATTGAGCCGTGCTGCGGCGACTGCATACTGCGGTGAAATCACCATGTAGCTGGCACTGTGCATATCAATGGGCCCGAACATCTCCAGCGCATCTAGCAAGTGAGGCCGTGTTTTCCCCAACCATTCAATAAGCCACTTAAATGTTGCTGGCTCCATTTGGGTGAACCCAAGCGCAGGACCACGAACTTGCTTGGAGTAAGTAAGTTCGCCAGATTCATGAGCGACAATCATCAAGATCAGATTGATGGCGGCTTGAGAGTTCATTTTTCCGTGACCGCCTGCCACCATATCTAAATGGTCAAGAACGGGTTTAATCACGTGCTCAACAAAGAGCTTTCCTAATTTCATTTCTTCATTCGCTCCAAATCGCTTTGGCACTGGGTGCAATACAAGCACCCAGGCACTTTTTGGCGGCGTTCTTCCGGGATTGGCTCGCCACATTCGCCGCATTCATGTGCGCTTTGCCGTTGTTTAGTCTTGTTAGCCCTTGCCAATTGACTAGCAAGCGCCATTTCTTTGAATTGGGTTTCGATACCACTGGCATGATCAAACGAATCCGGCATAAGTTGTCCTTACAGTAAGCCTCGGGTGTCGTGGCTGCTTAAATACGGCACGCCATTGATTTTTACGAAGTGCGGGCTAGTGACAAATCCTTTGATCTTGCGCTTGGTTTTGTCTTTGCTGCTTGGGTCGATGTTTAGCAACTCATCCAAAATCAACTTCACACCGTAGAGTTCGATCTTGTCTTCATCTTCGCCATTATTTGCGTAGAACATGCAGTCGTGCGGCTGAACACCGCGCCAGCTCCCTGCTTCCTTAGCTTTTTGTTGAAGCTTGCCGAAGTTGTTTAAATCAAGTTCGTATTCGACTTCGGCCTTAGCGTTGCCGTCGGTCCAACCATCGGTAACACCGCGAGTCATGGCGACTTCTGATTCGTCACTGATGGTTGCTGATGCGCTTTCCACATGGATCATTACGCCCATGATGTTCACATCGAATTTCGCTCCACTGAATTTTGCTGGCATTGTTATGCTCCCATGCGTTTATTAATCATGATGGAACCCGTGATTTTGACTGGGCACTCGTATGGTGTAACTGCGAGAAGAATTTCGACTTCTTCATCAGTTATCCATGTGATGGTGATGTCTTCATCAAGAGGTGGTTTGATTTCGCCAGGGAACTCGTAATCGCCGATTTTTTTCACCGTGGCCATGACTCGAAGATCTTGAGTGAAATAAAGTTTGGCGGCAGCCATGCTGCCAGGTGTTGAGTTGAATTCTCGGTCAGCAATTCGGGCAATGGCGCGAACGCGTAACTTACGAGCGGCTTTCATGGCGACTCGGATGTGGCGTAGATCTTGGAAGTCGCCGCCTGGTACATCCATAGTGCGGCCCGTTGTCCAATACTGACCTGGGTAATCGGGGTACCACATCGGCACAGCGTAGCGGTTGCTTTCCAACGCCTTAAGCGTTGCCAGTTCTAGCGGCGCTTTGTCTTTATCAGTGGCCAGTGCCGTATCACCAATCACGCTGCCTGTTTTTACTCGGGCAGGGGAATCGGCAATGGATACTTCTTTGTTTGCCAAACGGCCTGCGTAAATACCAATGGTGGAATTGATTAAGTGAACTTGAGGCACCACGGAGATGTACTCACTTGCCACTGAGTTCTGAACGGCCACAGTTGCCGCCAACCACGTAGCCCAGTCTTGGCCTGTTTCTGCGGTAGGATCAATAGCTTTAGTGGTACAAATTGCGAAGACTTCACGGCCTAATTTGGCTTTTAGGCTATGGCGCATGGCTACGGCCTCTTCTAGCAATGTTTTATCTTCCGCTGGCCAGTTCAAGACAAAAGCTTCAAAGCTCGATGTTTCGTTCGCTTTGTACACTGCGGCTTTCCATTCGCTGTCTTCTTTCAAGATCATCACGCCCGCCGTCCAGCCTTGTTTTCCGTTCAACTGAGCCGCTTTTACGGTGGCTTTTAGTGCGTCGTCGGCTTTTTCAAGCGCTTTGTCTAGGTCGGTGGTGCTGTCGACCATGATCAAGTTACGCTCTGTACCTGTTACGTTACCAAGCCCCACGAACAGGAAGTGGTTTTCCACTCCGGCGATGGGCCCGCGCATCATGTTTAGTATTTTGATAATGACTTCTGGGAATGCCATTTATTTGCTCCTGTTGCGGTTCATTTCCCGTTTGATGACCATAGCCACACGCTTGGGGCTCATTCCTATCAATCGGCGTTCGGGGCGTTCTATTCCCCAATTTCGAGCTGGCGTTTTGTTTTCCAACTCAGAAATTTTCATGTTCACTTCGCCAACGGTCATGTTCTGAGTGATGAACTTCACTGTTGGTTTTCTGCCTCGCTTTTGTCTGCCTTGTGGCGGTAAGCGGTAACCGAGTTCTCTTAGTTCTTTGGCCAGCTCGCGTGATGATGGGTCGGTTGGCTTTGGCTCTTTTTTCTTTTTGGCTTGTTTGCGCCTTGCGCCTAAACCGCTTTGCTCTGTTTGGCCAGTGTGGTGCGCCATGGCCACTTTGCCCCTGGCCGTGGGCCAGCCCACTTGCACCATTCTGTTTTGGTTTTTCACTCTGGTTTTCATCTTCTGAGTGAATCCGCGCAATACTTTGCGTTTCCCGTTTTTTCTGCGCTTCCAAGACTTACCTTCAGGATCACGCTGATTGCGGATGTTGCCTTTGGTCTGCTTGGTGAGCACTTTTCCAATGGTCTTTAATATTCGCCATCGAGCTTTTCTGTCTAAGCCGAGCAACTTCAGTTGTTCTTTGGCTCGCAAGAAGCTTTTTTCATTCGCGGTTACGCTAAGCACGACGAATATTTACCTCAGCTTTTGTCACTTCGGTGATTCGGTACTCTTCAATCTTCCATGTTTTGCCACGCCATAGAATTGGCCCGTTGGGGTCTTCGACGACTTTGATTGGTTCTTCAAAGTCGATGGTGATAATGATCTCGGCGCTGTTTTCATCTTCTAACGTCACGTCGATTTCTGGGTCGCCCAAGTAGTCGCTATCTTCGCGGCTTTGGTCGTTATCCATTAGCCACGCACCAATGTTGGCAAATAGAACTGCGGGGTCGTACTCATTAAAGGGAAAGCGTTCGAAGTAAAATTCAGCTTGATAGAGCTGTGACATGATATTCATGCCGTGTCCCATATCTTTCGACTCTAGTGAAAGTGTTATAGCGCCCATCTCAGCATTCAGTCGTTTGGCAATGCGGTGGCCTACTACCGTTTCTATATGCTTTTTTAAGTCTCGAAGTTTGTAACCAGCTTGATATTGCTCACTCATAGCAGCGCAACCCCACATCGTGTTTTCCCATGCATACTGCGAACAATTCGTTGGCTTTCAGCTAACAACTCGTTTTTGGTTTCTTCGCTCCGCTCCGCTAGGTGATCACCTACTTGCTTCTGAGATACGGTTGCAAAGTCTGGAAGCAAGTCAGCTTTAGCTCGGGCCATTACGGCAGCTTCGTATTGAACCACTATGCGGTTCTTGTTATTAACGTTCGGAAAGGCTTGAATATCTGCTGCTTTTTGAACGCCTTGAGCAATGTACTTTGCTTTCAGCGTCTCTAGCTGTTGATTGACTTCACTCACTGAATTTGCAAGAGCAAAGGCAATTCGTTCACTATCTTGAACGACTGGCACACCGCGACGGCGTTCGAACTCACCGACATTTAGGTCTGGCCAAAAACCATCATTGGTAATGGTTGTATCTTGGTAATCTGTGCCAGTCGTACCTGTAAACATTGCCTTGCCCTTATTTAAAAAAGTGAGCCTCTAGCCACTGGGTCGACGGTATCGAACTTACAAAAAGTAGTTCTTACCTCGCCAGCCGAGGCTCGGCGGCGTAGGAGTCTTTACCTACAAATTCTTGCCATCCGTAATGGCTCGAATTCGTTGGTCTATTTTGTCGATGGTTGTCTTTACACCAATTGCTTGGTGGAGTTCCTGAGCTTCGACTAGTAGCACTCGCGATTTTTCTAGTGTTGGAATATCACCAACGCTGCTTGCGATGGGCTTGCCATGTTTGTTGTTACGCAGTAATTGCAAGCCTGCGAACTTGAACCACTTGGCCGTAATACGTTCGTTGATGCGCCATTCATTTTGGATTTTTTCAAAAATCTGGCTGAAGTACGGCTCAATGCTGTGGCCCTGATTGGCCATTCGCTCTGACCATTCCAATACTTCATCGGCGCAGAACGTGGCGAAGTCACGCTTGAATCGTTCTGGGGTATCTAGCCCCAGCTCAATCCCTTTTACGCACCACTCGATCGCGGTTTCTAGTTCGCCGATGTCGAACATCCACACCACCATTTGAGCGAAGAGTGGGTTATCAAAATGCTCATCCCCCACTAAGAACTCTTCAATGACCGAACGATATTTAGGAACCAGCTTTTCTCGCTTATGCTGAACTTTGTCTTCAAGGCGGTTGAAGCCTTTCAATACCTTCAAATCGATATCCAACTCAGCGAGCAATAAGTGCATGCTGTTTGGGGTAACGCCCGATAGTTCAGGCATTTCCTTAACTTGTTGGCTGGCTAAAATCGCGTCGCGTTGTTTGCGTAAAGGGCTAACCATGATCTATTCCTAAGCTGCGAGTGGTGCTGGCGGTACCACGGTGACTTTTTCAATCGCCGCGAACTTGTGCATGTTGCCAACGGCGTAGCCTTCCATACGCCAGTAACCTGTTTCGAAGCGTTTACGATCATCGACATTTTCAGACTTACGATGCTGAGTCCCTTTCTGGGTCAGGATTTGTAAGTTTTTAAGATGCGTAACCCAAACCATGGTTGGCGGGAAGAATGGCGGCGTATAAACCTTTTTACCTGCCACCGTTTTCGCTAAGCTTTGCGCGGCCCTGTGTTCGGTTGGAACTCCGGCAGACTCAAGCAAGCGATGTTGCTCTGCTGCGACTAGGTCGCGGCCAATGAGCACAACCAAATCTGGATCTTCGCGGTGCACTTCATGGATGGTGGTGTTGATGAGATCATTCACCAATGAATCAAGGTTTTTGTAAGAGTCAGCCGTTTGACCTGTTGGGTCGAGCTTGGCCGATGCTAATATCTGGCTAGCTTGTTTCTCTTTGACGATAGTCAGCCAACCTTTGTTGACGTCCTGCCCCATCGGATTATTCTTAGGGTCGGTGTCACCAGCTGCGATGCTCGTACCGTGAAAACCAACTCGGATCATATCGAGTGCAAAGTTTCGCGTGATGGCGTTGTTCATCAACTTCATCCACTCACCTTTACCGCCCGAGTTGGCCCACTGGGTCATTTGTTCCCAAGTAATGAAGGCGCCTGAGTCGGTTTCTGTCAGCTCGTAGGTATTGCCACCTTGGTTTAGACTTTGATAGAAACGGCCATCAGATTTACGACCCGTTACCAAGGCACCATCGCCGACATCAACCACTTGACCTTTAATTTGATCAACGGGGATGTGCGAGATAAGTGATAGAAAAGCATCGGAATGCAGGATAGCCTGGCGAAGCTTGGTTTCCATTGGCGGCGTGATATTGAACTGCTGTGAAATATCCGTAACGCCCGCCGCAATGGCCACTGCTGCGCAGTATTCGCGGAGGTGAGATGTCGCTAGTACGTTCAGAAATGACATTTACACTACCTCAATTGTTTCGCCAGCACCTTCACCGCCCGGGCGTTGCCCATCTTGTTCGCCTGCGAGTTGTATGAATTGCCCTTCAAGGCCGTTAACTTGGTCCGTTAATGGCTTCAGCTGTTTTGCGAGTTCTGTAGAGAACATCTCTAAGCTAAATTCAGAGCTTTGTTGCTCTGGTGTTTCAGCCGCTTCTGGAGTACTGCTCTTAGCAAACTCTTGAGTCAGCTCTTCTTTAAGCTCTGTTTTCAATGCACTAAACTGCGAGCCAAGTGTTTCTTTTAGCGCTGCTTTTAGTTGTTCTTCGGTCACGTCGGTGCCCTCTGGTTCCGTTTCTGGTGTTGGCTCTGGCGAGCTGTCGCCAGATTGGAAAAACGTCTTACACATTGAGAAAAACCGATCAGAACTTGAGTAGCATTCGTCTAAATTAATTTCTTCAAGTTCGCTACATTCAATCTCTGTGGTTTCGCCCTTTTCCCGAGAAAACTTAAGGCGATCTGTACCTGTGGATGCAGGAGAGTCAGTCACGGCGATGCCCATCAGGTAACAGCGGCCTTGTCCTTTGTAATCGGGTTCGGGTTCAATGGAAGTAAACAGCTTTTGGCCATTTTTGTTGGCGTTAAGAAGCAGGTGATTAGGCGTAATCTTTGCGAACAGGCGAAGCTTTCCGTCTTTCTTTTCAGCCTTAACGGCTTCGATCACACCCCAGTTATTGCCATGAAAAACGTCCCAACGAGAGCGCGAGTGTTCTGGCCACACCATTGCGGTGTATTCACCAATCGAATACTGCTCGGCCATGTCTTTAATCCAGGACGAAGTAATTTTTCGACCATCGACCGTGGCACCTTCCGTAGCAACAATTTTCCAATCACTGGTTTTACTCATTTACGCTCTCATCTGGTTTCAAACTGTTCTGTTTACCGTTTTGATGAGGCAACAATACGCCTTTAAAAATGGTGTTTCAGCCACTTCAATTCCGGCCAATTCGGATAAATCGGATAACCGAATTGATAGGAACTTTGCTTCGTAATTTATAAGTTTTCGGGGGGTATGATGGCGATATGGCCTATTCCCCAGAAGTAAGACAAGCGGCGCGTGCACTCTATTTGAAGGCATGGACGCCCAAAGAAATCGCCCAAGAATTGAAGCTAAGTAATGAGCGCGTCGTTTATTACTGGGCTGACAAATACAGCTGGCGAGATATGCTCCGTGAACAAACGGTGGACGAGTCGATCGCCCGCCGCATTGAAGCGTTGTTAGAAATCCCAGAACCAACCAAACCCCAGCTAGACTTGCTCGACAGGTTGATAAGACATCACGTACAACTCAAAAAGCTAAGAGCTCAAGAAAAGCTCATGGGGGAACAACCACTAGAGAACGGTAAACCGAACCGCGATTCTGGTAAGCCGCATGGCCGAAGTGGTAAAGGTAACAAAGAGGATGGTAAACCTCGTCGTGGCAAGAGCAAAAAGAACAACATTGATGACCTAACCGAATCGAGCTTTGATGGCTGGAATGCATCGCTGTTTAAGTACCAGCTCAAGATGCGAGAAAACCTACATCAACGAATTCGAAACATCCTAAAGTCTCGTCAAATTGGGGCAACCTACTACTTTGCAGGTGAGGCATTAGAAAACGCGATACTGACTGGCGATAACCAAATATTCCTTTCAGCTTCTCGAGCGCAGGCCGAAGTATTTCGCAGTTACATCATGGCCATTGCAGAAGAGTTCCTAGGCATCGATTTAACCGGCAACCCGATCATTCTTTCTAATGGTGCTGAACTTCGTTTTCTATCTACCAATTCAAAAACCGCTCAGAGTTATCATGGCCACGTCTACATTGATGAGTATTTCTGGATCCCCAAGTTTGACGAGTTAAACAAACTCGCCTCTGCCATGGCAACCCACAAGAAATGGCGAAAAACTTACTTCTCTACCCCTTCGAGTAAAACGCACCAGGCTTACCCATTCTGGACTGGAGATGCTTGGCGCAAAGGCCGAGACAGCCGCGCCAATATTGAGTTTCCGAGTTTCGATGAATTCAGAGACGGCGGCAGGCTTTGCCCAGATAAACAATGGCGCTATGTCGTAACGATTGAGGATGCCGCGGCAGGCGGTTGTGATCTCTTCGACATCGAGGAACTGCGCGACGAATACAGCAAAGATGACTTCGACAACCTGTTTATGTGCATTTTTGTCGATGGCGCCAACTCGGTGTTCAGATTTACCGACCTGCAAAAAGCCATGGTAGACGCTGCACATTGGCAAGATTTCAAACCCGCAGACAAGCAGCCCTTTGGCCGACGCGAAGTATGGCTTGGGTATGACCCGTCACGTACTCGAGACAATGCATGTTTGGTCGTCCTAGCTCCACCTATTGTGGCCGTCGAAAAATTCCGCATTTTGGAAAAGCACTACTGGAAGGGGCTTAACTTCCAATATCAAGCGGCTCAGATAGACAAAGTCGTAAAACGTTACAACGTGACATACATAGGTATTGATACCACAGGTATTGGTGCCGGAGTGTGGGATCTAATAAGCAAGAAGCATCCACGAGAAGCCGTTGCCATCCACTACAGCAACGAAAATAAAAACCGTTTGGTGATGAAGATGATTGATGTAGTCGAATCAAACCGACTTCAGTTTGATGCCGAGCACAAAGATATTGCCATGGCCTTTATGGCCATTAAACGAGCCCCGACCAACAGCGGCAATAACATGACATTCAAAGCAGAACGCAGTGAACTAACCGGGCACGCCGATGCATTTTGGGCAGTTTCCCACGCAGTAATCAACGAGCCGTTAAATCACGACGACCCAATAGGATCAACATGGCAGCTAGCAGCATGACACAACAAACCGTATCACCCGAAAACCTTGAGCATTGTGGTTCTCACTACAGCATTGACTCGACTCCTGAATCTGTCGACTCAAGCAGCTGGCTCACTGATTACACGGATCTGTTTTACAACGATATGGATGAATATTGGGAGCCACCAATTAGCCGCGAGGGATTGGCGAGCATTTCCCGCGCTAATGCTTACCATGGTTCACTTCTTATTGCTCGGGCCAACTATGTGGCTGGTCGGTTTGTAAGTGGGGGCGCAACCCGCCGTCGGCATATTCAAGCTTTTTGCCGCGATTACTTCACCTTTGGTGACGCAGCCTTTGTAAAACTGCGCAATGCATTTGGCAAAGTTGTAGGCCTGTACCCTTTGCCAAGTATGTACCTACGTAAACGGAAGAACGGCGACTTTCTTCTATTGGAACGCGACAACAAATTTAAGGTGTACAAAGCCAAGGATGTAATTTTCCTTCCTCAGTACGATCCGCAACAACAGATTTACGGCATCGCCGATTACATTGGCAGTTTGCAAAGCAGTTTACTGAATAAGGACGCTACGTTATTTCGCCGCCGCTACTACAAGAACGGCGCCCATATGGGTTTCATCTTTTACGCAACCGACCCGAATCTAAGCAAAGCCGACGAAGACGTTATGAAGGAGGCTATCGCCAGTTCTAAAGGTGTTGGTAACTTCAAAAGTATGTTTGTGAACATCCCGAACGGGAAGGAAAAAGGCATCCAATTAATACCCGTTGGCGACATTGCGACAAAGGATGAGTTTGAACGAATTAAGAACATTACCGCGCAAGATATCCTGGTTGGCCATCGCTTCCCTGCGGGTAAAGGAGGCATGTTGCCTCAACCTGGCAGCACGCTACCCGACCCCGAAAAAGTTGGGAAGGAATACACCAAAGATGAAATTATTCCAGTATGTGAGTTGATCATGGATGAGGTGAACAGCGACCCAGAAATTCCTAGCAACCTTCGACTTAGTTTCAACTTAGATACTGGCACGGAGCAGAAACAATAACACCCTGTTTGACCGCCTCTCACCATAGAACAACTGTATAAATCCTCACCATAATTTAGTACTATAAACCTGTCAGTCAACAGGTTTATGGTGCCCTAATGAGAGTAATTTGCCCTGAGTGTGGAGAGAAAGCCCGCAT
>Ga0070724_10000860_pt1 | contig 19598 bp, 16 predicted proteins | sample tdDd001_FD_67278 | JGI IMG/M metagenome (GOLD analysis project Ga0070724, IMG submission 67278) | Marine sediment microbial communities from the Atlantic coast under amendment with organic carbon and nitrate - tdDd00.1 | ecosystem: Environmental > Aquatic > Marine > Coastal > Sediment | place... | reverse complement strand
GTGATGTATGCGCACGAACTAGGCTTTTAAACCGTAAATGAATACAAAAAATGTAACAAGCCTGTACACATGACGGATATGTGTTCAGGCTTGTTCTATTGAAATACACATTATGAATGACCCAAGTACTCTACAGAAAAATCTGTTCAGTTTGTGGGGGGATCACATTCTTTTGTGAAGCTCGGCACTGCGCTAGCAGCAAATCCAAGACGTATTTGTGTAATTAAACCAGCAATGTGTTTTTGCCAGTGGGTGTACAAATTAAAAAAAGCAAAGATGAACTCTAGGGAGAGGTGAGCTCATCTTTGATATTACTAATGAACAAGTGTAGTTAAAAGTGTAACTAAAATGTTCACTAACGGCCAAAATTAAGAAGCCTTCTTCATACCCTCTTCAGCTTCAGTCATTGCTATAAACTCGTTTAGAGCTTTAACAACAAGACCTGTTAAACCAACAAGAGCAATCAGGTTTGGAACGACCATGAGCGCGTTGAAAGAGTCTGCAAGACTCCAAACAAGCTCAACGTCGAGTAGTGGTCCAACTGCAATACCAACTAGAACCACTGCGCGGTATGCACCAATGCCTTTTGTGCCGAAAAGATACTTGATGTTTTGCTCACCAAAGAAGTACCAGCCAATGATCGTAGAAAAGGCAAAGAAGAATAAACATACTGCGATAAATGTTGTACCAAAGTTACCCATGAAGGAGAAACCTAGACGGAAACCTTCTTGAGTCAGTTCAGCACCTGTTAATCCAGTTTCAAATGCTCCAGTTGTTAATATAACCAGGGCTGTAATCGTACAAACAACACCTGTATCAACAATAACACCTAGCAGTGAAACCATACCCTGTTGAACAGGGTGTTTTACTTTAGCAACTGCATGTGCATGTGGTGTAGACCCCATACCAGCTTCGTTAGAGAAAAGACCACGGGCAATACCGTAACGTACAGTTTCTTTAACTGTTGCACCGATGAAACCACCAGTTGCAGCTTGAGGATCAAACGCACCATGTACGATCATCTTCAGAGCTGGAAGCAGTTGTTCAGCGTTCATAGCGACGATAATAAAACCGCCAAGTATATAAAATGCTGCCATAAATGGCACGACTTTTTCAGTAAATGCACCAATACGTGAAACGCCACCAACAAGTACAATCCCTGATAGAATTGCAATGATAACCCCCAGAACAAGTCCTGGAATTGGAACAACGTTTCGTACTGCGGCGGCAATGGAGTTCGATTGAACCATGTTGCCCATGATACCAAGTGCTAAAACAATAGAGATGGCAAAGAATCCAGCTAAAAACTTATTATTAAGACCGTTTCGAATATAATATGCTGGTCCGCCTGTTAATTCTCCATTTCTTTCTTCGTTAAATATTTGTGCTAGAACAGCTTCGGCAAATATTGTACCCATACCAAAGAATCCACTGATCCACATCCAAAAGATTGAACCGGGTCCACCAACAGCAATGGCTGTTGCTACACCTGCAAGGTTACCAGTACCAACTTGTGCGGCAATGGCTGTAGATAATGACTGGAATGGTGACATGCCTTCTGCGTCGCTATCAGAGCTGTCGCTGTTAAAGATCTGCTTAAAAGCAAGTCCAATTTTAGTGACCTGTAGAAATCTGAGTTTGAACGTGAATAGAACGCCTGTACCTAGTAAGAAAAACAACATTAAAGGACCCCAAAGGATGCTATTGATCTTATCTAAGTGTGCTAAGATTATTTCTGTATTCAAATTTAGTGACCTCCTGTACCATTAAGTAATGATAAACAATATCCCGTCACTTACGTTCGCGATTCGTAAGCCCAACTCGACCAAGGTCATAAGGAGCTTCCGGATTTTTGAGCACAAAAATAGACAGTCATAAAATCAGCACGCACAGAATCCCCGTCTGTAGCTAATTTTACCCTGTCCTTTTATCTGAAAGTTTCCTCGAACTGGTTCGAGTTGCTTCGTCGATGCTCTTAAGAGTCTCTCCAGGGGTGTGTCATGACACTGTATTAGACCTGAGAGCTTCAGTTTCAATCTAGCTATTGAAACCTTTCTCCTACGGTAACTCACCTGAACTATGTCAGTTAAGTTTCTCCAACGTCAATCAATCACACCATATTCAATTTCGACACTTACAATTCTAGTGTATTACAAGTCCACAGGCAAGCGTTTTCAATAGAATGTTTTGATTTCGTAAAACATGGACAGAAATTTACCATTGTATGATTTATTTCTAAGTTGAAATCATTACACCTTTATCAATTGTTACAAAACCGTATTCTATTTGAATGTTAATTATGCTTAAGGTGTTGGTATAGCTAGTGTTCAAACATTGTTAATATCTTATCAAAAAATAGTCAAAATCCTATGCTTTATTTAGAAAATTCATAATTGAATTGAAGCCTATAAAAAACTCTTATGTTGTGAAAAGTACACAATGAAATGCCCAAATAATATGTGCGTATACAATGTTTGTTCATTATTATTATGCAAATATGGTCCAAAGTGAACATTTAAAATCGGATTAATTCCATTTGACTTTCGTGATACTCATGCATATAATGCTACTAGACGACCGGTCTAATATTAAATGGTTAACAAAATATATGCACAAATACACTGGGAGGATAATTATGAAAGATAAAATTCAAAAGATATTACAGGCACATGACTTATTAAGACTTGGAACACTGGACATGGATGGTTTTCCAAATGTAAGATCAGTAGATTTTGCACATGATCCTGAAGATGTTTCGAAACTTTACTTCACTACATTTAAAGAAACAAGTAAAGTGGCTGAACTAAAAAAAGATAATAGAGTATATGTTGTAGTCGATAAATCAGCCGATTCTATCCAAGCACTGTCTCAAATCCAATACATAAGAGGCACAGGAGAAGCATTTGAAGTATCTACTCCAGAAGAAATGCAAAAAGCCATGGGCCTTCTTTTAACAAAGTATCCATTTTTAAAAGATCTTCCAGGAGATCCATCTATGATGAGTGTTTATAGAATTGAACTGAACGAAGTTAAAGTAACGGACAACAGTCTTGGTTTTGGACATGTCGACAAAGTAACATTTTAATTAAAGACATTTTAAATAAGACATTTATGGTTCATTGACCATGCGCGTTCAAGTTCGATATAATAAACATCATGAAAGTCGGTGAATATTATGAATAAAAGAGACGCGATCATTTTTACAGCAGCACAGCTCATTCATGAAAAGGGGTATCATAATATTGGTATCAAAAGCATATTAGATGCATTGTCGATTCCAAAAGGCTCCTTCTATCATTACTTTTCAAGTAAAGAGGCACTTGCCCTTGCCATTATCGACCTATATATAGAAGACACACAATCATGTATTGAGAACTCTGACACATCTGTAGAGGGATTGAAGTCATTTTTCAACATATTCTTTAACAGATTAATTGACCTTGAGTTGAAACGCGGCTGTCCAGTGGGCAACTTAGTCCTAGAATTATCGGATGAGAATGAAACGTTTAGATTAAAGCTCCACGAATGGTATGACTTCTTAAAGGTTTGGATTGCCAAGGTATTAAATGATGAAGGAATAGACAAAGCAGAAGTCAAAGCTAAGGCGCTCTGGGCAGCATTTGAAGGTACAATGATGCTCTCAAAATTAGATAAAAATCCAGAGCACTTTGAAATATTTAATGATCTGACATTCCCTTCAATTGTGCATCATTCATTGTAATGCGAACACCTTTGTGGTAATGTAGTAGCCGATGAAATTAATGGAGGTGCTACAATGAAGGAATTACCTAATTGTCCAAAATGTCAGTCTGAATATACTTATGAAGACGGTAACTTTATAGTTTGTCCTGAGTGCGCACATGAATGGTCACCAGAAGCAGATGCTGCAGCTGAGGCTGAAAACGTAATCAAGGATTCCAATGGAAATCTTCTTCAAGACGGAGACACGGTTACAGTTATAAAAGATTTAAAGGTAAAAGGAAGCTCATCTGTTGTAAAAATAGGTACAAAAGTGAAAAACATTCGCCTTGTACATGACAGCGATCATGATATCGATTGTAAAATTGATGGATTTGGTGCCATGAGCCTTAAATCTATTTATGTAAAAAAGGTATAAAGTTAAAAATCCCACGCTAGAGTTGGTCTAGCGTGGGATTTTTATTGTTTGAATAGAGGGTGGCAAATACTGTGACGAAAGTTGCCTTTTGTGTTTATACTTTTGAGTTTATATTTTAGACTGGGGGTGAAGTTTCATCACCTGATGTGCTGAAAAAGCCATTAACACAATACATATAAGCAGGAAGGGTGGGAAAATAGCCATACTGGTTTGACGGGCTGCAACCCCCATTAGTGGAGGTAAGAAACCAATGCCAATATAAGCAGAAGCCATTTGGTACCCTATTATGTACTGTGAGTTTTCTTTACCAAAGCGTACAGGTGTTTCGTGAATCATGGATGGGAAGATCGGTGCAAATCCCATACCGATGAAAACAAAAGCCAGTTTTAATAAACCGTGGGGGAGTGGAAGAAGTAGTGCAGCGGCACCTAAAGTTGATAGTAGTGCTCCACCGTGTATCATTTGATTATTGGTAAGTTTAAAAGAAATAAACCCCGATATAATACGTCCACCTGTAATACCTCCATAATATAGGGCAATCCATGATGCAGCAGAGTTCACAGAGATAGCTTTTATAGTAACCAAATAACTGCTTCCCCATAGTCCAACAGAGATTTCTGCTGCACAATAAAATAGGAAGGTGAGCAGAGCAAAGGGAACGCCTTTGATTCGAACACGTTTAAATAAAGAGTTATTTTCATGAGAGTGAACTGAAGTATCCCCATCTACTGGAAGGGTATTTGTATTAGGCGTATTAACCGTTACAAGTCTATGGTGTCTATTCCACAGGGGCAAACTTAATAGTAGGACTAGAGCCAAAAACAGTTGAATACTTCCAATTGAAAAATATCCAGTTCGCCATGAATCTGCTCTTAAGAAAGCTTGGCCCATAATAATCGGACCAAGTGTCGCACCTAATCCCCAAAAGGAGTGTAACCAGTTCATGTGGTGGGCTTTAAAATGTAGGGCTACATAATTGTTCAGGGCAGTATCAACAGACCCAGCACCAAAGCCAAGTGGGATAGCAAGTAGAACCACCCAAATATAGGAGGGTGCATAAGCCATGCCTAAGAGAGCCAAACTGGTCATAGCGCCACTCATAAATGTCACTTTTCCTGTTCCAAGTCTTTCAATGATATGGCCGCTCAATAAACTAGATGCAATGGTTCCGGTGGTGGTTACAAGTGCAATACCACCCGCAGCATCAAGTGTCATGCCTAAATCAAGGCGCATGGAAGGCCAGGCAACGCCCAGTATAGCATCAGGTAAACCCAGGCTTATAAAAGCAAGGTAAATAATAATTAGAAGTAAGGTGGTAATCATAAATACCTCTTTATCTCTCAATAATCTCTATATCACATCTAAGCTGCTCAAGAGCAAGATGAGTGAGCCCATTTAAATAACTTTTGTGAATATCCGTCTCAAAAATCAAATCGGGAAGATGGTCTTTAGGGATAGACTCAGACAAGTTGTTTTGAATTAACGGATTGAGGTCACCTGTAAAATAGTAACCACATAAAACCACTTTTTCGGGGTTAATAATGCCATTAACCGTAGCAATCACATCACCAATGTATTTAGCAAAGGCTTGAGGATTTTTTTGGACTTGTCTTTGTTGGTCGTAGTTCAGTCCAAGAGGTAAAAATGAAATTTCACCTGCAAAATTAGTATGCCCTTTAACAACACGGCCATTCACAATAATCCCAGCACCAGATATTCCGTCCTTTGGGTAGTAAAGATATGCTAGGTTCTCTGGTTTATCTTTAACATAAGAGTTGTAAAAGCCAACAGCTGTTGCATTCATATCATTTTCTGCAATCACCAGTAGGTTATATTTTTCCATGAGTTTTTCTTCGATTGGAAAATAGGCTAATGATTCGAAATGCGAGTAGCCAATATTACCTTGGTGTACAACACCTGGTATGCCCAGAGCGAGGACTTTTAAGTTTGGAAATTTATGAATGAGGGTGTCGATGGTTGATTCAATCGTCTGTATAGAAATGTTATTTTCCTCAATGGACTCTTCAAAAATGGGTTCACCAAGTAAATTTGACACAACACAAACCATGGAGTCAACATCACCTTCTTTTCTAAAATAAACAGATGCAACCGATGCGTAGTTTTCGTTATATACAAATCGCCTTGCTGGTCTTCCACCTGTAGATGCTTCCAGTTCAACTTCGATAACCTCTCCAGTCACTAAGAGTTCACTTAAAATGTTGCCACAGGTTGCTACACTTAATCCAGTGTCTTTAGAAATGCTCATTTTGGTACAGTACTCAGAGTCTTTAAGTACGTCTTTAACCATATCAATATTAATTTGCTTTAGTTTCATAAAATGCGTTGATTTGCTCATTACATCACCACTTTCGTTAAGGGTTATCATAAGTACATAATAAACTCCATATTACCAAACGTCAAGTATTTAAATTAAAAGGAATAATTTCGATGAAAGGATTTGTCTATAACAAAGAATTTATCTCAAATAAAGAGTTAAAAGTCATTGTATTCTGAACTGGAGTCCGGTGACCATTGTCGTAGACCTGGTTTACCTAGTGGGCAACGCTGAATACAAATACCACAAACTTTGCCACCACCACTTATAGAAAAGTGGTCTTTAATGTAGTCATGACAAAGATGGGCATGATAGATTGAGCTACGCTCAGCACCGATGTTATACAGGTCGCCAGTAATCGCACCTGCTGGACAAACATCCACACATGCAGTGCAGGTCCCGCAAAGATTTTCAGTCATTGGCAAGTCATGTTCAATGGGAAGGTTGGTTAATAACGTACCAAATCGAATTCTAGGGCCATAGTCTTTGGTAATCATAAGCGCACTACGGCCTATATGACCAAGACCTGAAAGTCGAGCCGCCGTTTTGTGGGAAAAGAATGAAGTATACTCACTCCTTTTGTGCGGATCAGATTGAGAAGCTGCTACAGGAAATGCTTTATAACCTAAGTTTTCGAGATAGACACCCCCTGAAAGGGTGATTGCATCTATTTTTTTGTTTACGGTTTCATAATGATGTAAATACATAAATGTTGGTGCATCAACAATCGTGTCAATAATGCTGTCAAACAACTTAACACCTATGGAAATGGCAGTGTTAAAGCCTTCATAACGTGGGTCATCTAACATGGAAATATCAGCAAATCCAACTATATCTGCTCCATTGTTCATTAACTGATATCGAATACTTTCCTTTAACATAACTGCCTCCTAAGTGTCTTATTTGATGTCATTCTATAAAAAAGTCTTTTGAAAGTATATACCGAAAGGCAAATAATTATTATAATCATAGGTGAGTAGGCAGACTATTTCGACAACGGTGATATCTCCACAAGATATAAAAATATAAATTCTACTATGGAGATGGGTAAATTAGGAGGCACAAATGAATAGAAATGAAGCTTTAGAACTGCTTAAAGAACATGTAAAAACAGAGCGTGTATTCCGTCATTCCCTTGCTGTAGAAGGTGCAATGATTGCTTATGCAAAACATTATGGTGCAGATGAAGAAAAGTGGGGCAATTTAGGTCTACTTCACGATATTGATTTTGAAAAGTATCCTGAAGTACACCCTGCAAAAGCTCCAGAACTTTTAGCGAATACAGGTTTAGATCAAGAGTTTATAGATTCTATTTTATCTCATGGTTATAATGCAGAAGTTCCTAGAGACTTAATGGAGAGAAAAGCACTTCATGCTGTAGATGAAATGGCAAGTTTTATTATTGCTGTAGCGCTTATGCGCCCAACTAAGTTAGAAGGGCTTAAAGGCAAGTCAGTTAAAAAGAAGATGAAAGATAAGGCGTTCGCAAGGGCGGTTGACCGTGAGGAACTTATTTCTTCTATGGAAATGTTAGGTATGGAGTTTAATGATCATGTAGATGTGATTGTAAATGGACTGATTGAACACGAAGCCCGAATAGAAACAGATGGATATTCTTTGTTGGGTTAAATCAACAATATTCTTAATTCAAACTCATAGTGGCTGGTTGTATTTTAACCAGCCCTATGGGTTTTTATATGTTTAATGAAAGGTAGACACTCATATAACACGACCCATTTCCGCTTGAAGATAATCATAAACATTTGATAGTGTATAAACCTGGCTAATATAGTCCATGATCTTTTCTGACCAGCTCTGGCCAGACAAATAATCCATGTTAATCTCAACAACAACAGACTGTTTGTATCTGATCTTATATAAAAATTCAATGGCTTTAACATAGTCTGTTTTATCAAATCTAAATGGATAATGATCACTTTGATCAATATCATGAATGTGTACATTGTTCAAATTTGCACATAGATTAGGATCTATGTTATAAGAACAATTGTTTTCAAAAACCTCGTGTCCTATATCCCAACAAAAGTTGACATCAGATCCAAGAATGATGGGTCGAATCCCATTAGTGTCTAATCGACTGCGGTTTAAATTGAGGTTTTCAAGTGTGAATGTTAAGGGATATCCATTTAGCTCACATATACTATGTAATCTTGTAATGAGTTTTAGGGTGTGGTATCGAGCCTTTTCTTTTTGATGAGATTCAACTGGATGAATAGTAACGGATAAAGGTTGACCAAAATCCTGAGCTAGGCGGTTATAAATAGATAGGTAGGCATCCAATTTAATGGTTTCGTTATAGAGCTTACTGAAACCATGAGGAGAGTGCAACTGCAATATCATCCCCTTTGATTTAAGGAGTTTTCCATACTCAAATAAACGACTTACTTCTAGTGGATCTTCTAAATTAGCATTGATTTCTAAGCCTCTAACCTGTTTCTGAAAGTCATAGTGTTCAATTTGAGCCATTACAATGGCTGGTTCAGCAAGTTTTCCGATTTTATGTAGACTAATAAGAAAGTTCATGTAGATCATCCTTTCATACAGCTTTATAGTGAGTTTCATATTCCACTTTTCATCATCATTGTAACTGCGAAATGTTAATTTTAGTATTGAGTTAACAGGAACTAAACCGGGTTAACCTAAATTTAAAACTAAGCTGTAGGACTCAACATCAAATTAATATAGTAAAGTGTCATATCAAAAAATAAAGACTCCACAGGTGTGTCTCTCAACTAATCCTGTGGAGTCTTTTTTTTCTTGTTTAATTGGGCTGAAAGTTGGGGGCCCTCAGCCCATATAACAAGTACAACATGTACCTGCTTGGCTTAGCGATGCGTCTTTCGCTAAGTCGGTTTTATATTCAAGTTTTGGAGGTTGGTACACTTAAAGGGGGGGAGGAGGTCCAACCATCCGTATTCTGATGTAAGCTATCTAAACGTGTTATATTCTCTTGAGCCTGCAGTGTACACGTGAACACCGCCCGTGTTAAAATTTTTGCTAATGTAATCTTTAATTAGCTTGATGTAAGCAATTCTCGTTGCTGGAAATAGTAAACTAAATCCAAATAAATCGGTCAAAATACCTGGTGTTAAAAGTAAAACACCGCCAATGAGAACACATAAACCATGTAGTAACTCATTTCCTGGCATCATGCCTCTATTTACTTCTGACTGAATGTTATATATAACGCGTCGCCCTTGTTCTTTTGCAAAGTAGGCACCAACTACACCTGTAACTAAGATAAGTCCTAGTGCAGTCATGGTAGAAGTACGTGCTGCAATTTCAAGTAGGAGCGACAATTCCACAAATGGAATAATCGTAAAGATCAATAATAGTTTTCCAAAGCTGAACTTCATAGGGTTCACTCATTTCTTTTTTAGTATTTCCTTAAGACCAATTGTCTTTATAAAGGAAAATTATTGTTTGGCGTTTTTTAATGTCTCGCCTTAACTTGATTCTATTCTACAGAAGAAATATTAATAATCTATGAATGTAATGTTGCAATTTGATGAGAAAAGTGAAAACGATTTGTAAACTCAATTGAGAATGGTTATCGATTATGCAAGTTTGTTTTAAATACCTTGCATACTGAATATTTAAGTAGACAAGAAAATATATCGAAAATCGAATGATAAAGTGGTCGGATATATACTATAATGCACAAAAATGTTTGAAGAAAAATCATTAGGGTATATACTAAAACTTTTGTACATAAGAAAACAGGATGTTAAACGGGTTAGAATACCTGTTTAACATCCTGTTTATCAACCTAATTATTGTTTTCTATTAAAAACTTCTCACCTTTAGGGGTAATATGACTCCCACTTCGACCTTTTTTTATAACAATTAATTGGCGGTCACTTAAGGCTAATAAAATTTTTCTTAAATAAGATTCTTGGATCTCAATAGCGTTTTTATGCAAGAGTTCAAGAATGTGCTTGCGTCCTGCTGTTTTTTTAATTTCATTTAAGAATGAAATCGAAGCTAAAACTTGTAGGGTCAAATCAAAGTCAGATATGGCTTCAATGGCTGCTTTGTCATCAAACTTGATATCGGTCCGGCTTTCAATCATACATATTCCAGTTTGGTCCACGATGTATTGTGGCAAAGATGTCGTATCCATAACATCTGTGGTTTCAACGGTTGAAACGTAATTCGCCACATTGTGAAGCTCACGTATATTGCCGGGCCATTTGTATCCCATAATCCTACATCGACATTCATCGGTCATATTAAAATGATTACGCGTAAAGGCGTCTAAAAGAAGGGGAATGTCGTCAATTCGTTTACGAAGGGGTGGCAATTCAATAGGGAATACATTCAGACGGTAAAATAAATCTTTTCTGAACTTACCTATTTCAATCAAATCAATCGGATTTTTATGTGTTGCCGCAATAACACGGACATCAATGTCTATGATTTGGTCCGATCCAATAGGGGTTATCTGCTTCTCTTGAAGGACACGTAAGAGTTTAGACTGTAGGTGCATGGGCATATCCCCAATTTCATCGAGGAATATAGTACCGTTGTTAGCGAGTTCAAACAAACCCTTTTTACCCTGTTTGAGAGCACCTGTAAAAGATCCACTCACATAACCAAATAACTCACTTTCAAGTAAATTATCAGGAATGGCAGACCCGTTAATGGCAATAAAAGGCTGGTTTCTGCGGTCAGAGGCATTGTGAATGGCCTGGGCCAGCACCTCTTTGCCTGTTCCGCTCTCACCTGTAATTAGAACCGTTAGGTCCGTTTCTGCAATACGTCTACTCCTATGAATAATATCTTTCATCTGTTTAGAAGCAGTCACAATATCTTCGAATGTGTATTTAGCAATCTGACCTTTTTGTCTAAGCTTCTGACTCAGATTCTGTTCTAACTTCTTAATGTATGTCACCTCTTGAAAACTGAAGTACATACGTTTTTCTTTATTAAAATGTTCAATGTTGCGCTTTTCCATGTTTAAGTGTTTCTTATTAAAACTGATTAAGTCATTGTGGTAGTCAGATTTATAATATGGGCGCATATCAAATGTGGTTACAACATCGTGTAAAGCTTTGCCCACAAGGCTTCCGTCAATATCAAACATTTGGTTGAACTTCTTGTTGTGAATGAGTATTTGACCACTGGGGTCGGATAAAACAATCGCATCATGTGATAAATCGAGCATATAATCTAATTCTTCTGTTCGAGTTAAAAGGTTGTTGTAGTTTTCCGTAATAGATTCATTTACACTAAATATCTTCTGATAATAGTTGTATAAATTCTGCTGGATTTCTTTGCTATCAACGCCTAAGCGGCTGATGATCAGTAACATGGTTGGAATATCCATAACACGGCTGCTCACATTATAAACATTAGGAATGTGACTAGGAATCAAATCCATTTCAGAAGGAGAAATGGCGTATTCAATGTGACTGTAGTCTTTTCCAGGCTCGTAAGCAATCAGGTTAACGTGTTTAATACCTATGTTATAAAGGGAAGACACACAGTCAAGAACCGTTTCTATATTGTCGTTTACAACTAGAACATCAGAGCCTTCGGGTATCTTATAAACCTGTTCAAGACCTGCTTTTAAGAATGTTCTACGCACGAGTACAATGTTCTTTGGTTGAGCAACAAACTGACGTAGTTTGATAGCTCTAGAACCAGCCATGATCAAAATGAGGTCTTCATCTATAGTGACATAAGGAGATAATTCATCAATATAGTAACGATTAATATTAACCGCCTTGCCAAAAACATCTAATAAGTTTTCTGAAATCGTCTCCCCAACATAACTTGGGCGATCATTTTTTACTTTCGAGTCTGAAACGACAGCGATGGTTTTCATATCTTGCTCCTTCATTTGCGAATTTCTGCTCTTATTATATCACTCGTTTTTTAACTTCACGAAACATTTTTATTTCGGTGATGTAATAATTGGCATCAGACTTGCAATATATTACGAACGTGAGGTGAAAAAATGAACAGAACCATGAACTTAGATGATTTTCTTAAAAATCATATACTCACGAATTTGAAAATCCATTCAACTGGAAAATTCGGACTTTATTTTGACAATACACTTAACTTGGAAAACAACTGCTATGAGAAAAGTCTTTATCTCATAGACCTTATAAGTTTTAAGTCTCATGCACTTAAACTTGATGTAATTCCAGACGATTATTATTTCCACGGTGATTTTATACTCATGAAAGTCTCAAAAGGAGACAAAACTGAGTTTTACTCATATCACATTGCAGATGATAAACAAGTTCTTGTATGTGAAATCCCATTTGCTGTGAAAGAAGTTGGCTGTGGTGAAAAATTATTCTTCACTGCAAGCATCGAAAGTGATAATACGGCAGATGGAACCCTTTGTAGTAACACGTCCCCTTTCTTTATTGAAGGTGCTGGCGTTGTTGGACATAAAATTACAGCTTTATTCGAAGCGGACTATTCAGGAAAGACCATTCGAGTTATTACAGATCTGGATATGGACTTAAACTTACTGGATTTTGATTTTGAGAATAATAGAATTGCATTCACAGCTTATGAAGTGACACAACAAAAACCAATAGCATCAAAGGTTTATACATATGATGTAGCAACAGAGCAGTTACAGATGTTCACTCAAGCAGAGTTTAGAATCGATACCCTAAAGTCTATGGATAAGAATACAGTCTTATTCGGTGGCATAGATTTAAAAAAATTCAACCGTAATGACAATCAGCAAATCCATAAGGTGGATTTAAACACAGGTCAAGTGATACGCCACGGTGAGTTTATCGACTTTAGCAACGAACGTCCTGGTGTTGTAACCGATAGTATTTTCTTTAAAGGAGCTGGAGACCAACGTGTTGGTAATACTTACTACCATTTGCGTGTTATCGAAGATAGACAAACCCTTTGCTCTATAGATTTGTTTGGTCGAATCTCATTTATTGAGACGGGTATGAAAACCATCTCAAATTTCTGGGTGATGGAAGATCAGATTATATTACTGGGCTTAAAAGACTTAGATTTATCAGATTTATACTGCTTTAAAGATGGTGAACTCACAAAGATTACAAACCACAATGTATGGACAAAAGACTATGAGCTCACTAATCCAAAACCTCTTAGCCTTGAGGTTGAAGGAAATTCAATAAAAGGCTGGGTATACCCACCGGTTGGACTTAATCATACAAAAGATGAGAAACATCCAGCAATCCTCATGATTCATGGAGGACCCAAAATGGTCTACTCCGATGTATTTGTGTTTGATGTACAACTACTATGTGCCATGGGCTACTATGTTATGTATGCCAATCCAATGGGATCAGACGGGCGCGGAGATGCTTTTGCACAGATAAGAGGCAGTTTTGATACCTTACCATATAAACAGCTAATGGCCTTTGTAGATAAAGTTATTACAGATTACCCAGAAATTGATGAAAATCGATTAGGTGTAACGGGTGGTTCGTATGGTGGTTACATGACAAACCACATCATTACTCAGACGAGTAGATTCAAAGCGGCAGTGTCTGAACGTGGAGTAAGTAGTTTATTAACAACCTTAACTTCATCAGATATAGGCTACAAATATGCTTCAGAGTATTGTGCATGTGGTGAATCACCTTATAGCAATTTAGAAGCATTTGTAAAAGCATCACCCATTATGAAGGTGCAACATGCGAAGACACCGACCCTGTTTAATCATGGGAAGGATGACTTCAGATGTCACTATACAGAGTCGCTTAATATGTACTCAGCGTTATGCCAACTGGGTGTACCATCAAGACTATGCCTGTATGAAGGCGAAAATCATGGTCTGGTTACCGCTGGCAAACCGAAGTCTAAGCGCAAAAGGTATGAAGAACTGTCATCATGGTTTGACAAGTATTTGAAAAGAGGGTAATTGGGAATGGACTCACTGAGTTTACTGAAGGAATTCATAAAAGTGGATTCTTCAACAATAGAGGCAGCCAATCAGTTGATTGACTACTCGGCAGAGTTTTTCAAATCCCATGGCATTTCGGGTGAAATCATCAATAACAATGGTTACAAGTCATATGTATCTACCATTGGAAAGGGTGAAAAAACGTTAATTTTTAACGGACACCTAGATGTTGTATCGGGTAAAGAAAGTCAGTTTGACCCAGTTGAAAAAGAGGGGAAACTGTATGGTCGTGGCACCGCAGACATGAAAAGTGGCTGTGTGGCTATGATGTATGCCTACTTAAAACTAAGTCAAATGGATTTAGATTGTAAAGTAATGCTTCAACTGGTTACAGATGAAGAAATTGGTGGATTCAACTGTTCGAGACATTTAGTTGAAGAAGGATACATAGGAGACTTTGTCATATGTACAGAGCCTACTCAAATGCAACCTTCTATTCAATCTAAAGGTATGATCAAACTCGATGTATCTGCTTCAGGTATTTCCGCTCATGGTTCAAGACCGTGGGAAGGAGATAATGCCATCGTTAATGCTTTTAAAGATTTTGAGGCAATAGAAGCCCTCCCAATCTTAAATGAGAGCAGTGATTTTTATAAAAGTTCAACAGTTAATCTGGCTTTAATAAAAGGCGGAGATATCTATAACAGAGTACCAGATGCGTGTGTTATGGGACTGGATATTAGATATGTTCCCCATGTAGATCCTAAACAGATTGTTGAAGATATAAAAAGTGCAGTGGATGGACATGTTGACCTAGTGAACATGGAACCTGGTGTTCTTGTACAACCAGACCACCCATTCATTGACCTTCTGCAAACAAGCATTAACAAAGTTTTACCGGCACATGAAATTAAAATCGTTGGTCAACATGGTGGATCGGATGCACGTTTCTTTGCTTCAAGAGGTATTCCAGCAATTGAACTAGGGCCAAAAGGCGACTGTTGGCATGGAGACAGTGAGTATGTTGAAATTCAATCTCTATACGACCTTGAAGACGTTTTAATCGATTTTGCGAAAAGATTTAAATAGTGTATCGGCTCAACAAAGTGTTATTGAAGGGAAAAACCCTTTAATATAGAAACAGAGAATTCCGGGGGGAGTAAAACCGGGATAACAAGGAGAGGAGACAATCATGAAAAAGTTTTTATCATTGCTAATGGTCATGGCTCTTGTAATCGGTTCTCTTGCGGGCTGTTCATCAGCTCCAGCTGAGGAAGCTGCAAGTGGCGATCAAGCAAACACAGAGGCAACAGGTGCTCCTGCAGAAATGAAAGAAGAGCTTAAAATCGCTCTAGCTGCAGACATCACTTCACTTGACCCACAAGGTCACAATGACACGAAGTCAGAGAAGGTATCTTTCCTTCTATTTAACCGTCTATTCAGACTAAACACTGACTTTGAAGTAGTACCTGATCTTGCGGAAAGCTGGGAACAGCCATCTCCAACAGAGTGGGTAATTAAGATTAAAGAAGGTGTACTATTCCACGACGGTACTGAAATGAAAGCTTCAGATGTTAAGTTTTCACTAGAACGTTCTCTAACTATGCCAAAGGTTCAGCACGTTCTTGCTGAAGTTGCATCTGTTGAGGTTATGGATGATTACACTGTAAAAGTAACTACAAACACTGCTTTTGCACCATTCCTATACACTCTTGTTCACGCAGGTGCTTCAATTGTACCGGCGGCTTACGTAGAGTCTGGTGACGAGTTTGCAATGCCAATCGGTTCTGGCCCTTACAAGTTTGTTGAGTGGGTTTCAGGCGATAAAGTTACAGTTGTTAAGAACGAAGCTTACTTCGACGCTGACAACATGGGTCAAATGCCAACAATCACATTTAAGGTAATCCCTGAAGGTACTTCAAGAACAATCGCTCTAGAAACTGGTGAGATTGATGTTGTTGACGAACTGCCATCAAACGATGTTCCTAAGGTTGAAGAAGCTGCTAACCTGTCTATGTACACTTCAGCTTCTACACGTATTGACTACCTAGGTATGAACACTCAAATGGCTCCATTTGATAACGAACTTGTACGTCAAGCATTCAACTACGCTGTTGATAAAGAAGCAGTAATGCTTGTTGCAATCGACGGTACTGGTGTTGAAACTGAATCTATCCTTGCTCCATCAATGTTAGGTTACACAGCTGCTGGCTACGAGTACGACCCTGCAAAGGCTACTGAACTTCTAGCTCAAGCGGGTTACCCAGATGGATTTGAACTGACTCTATGGGCTTCTGGTGACCAGCGTAAGAGAATGGCTGAAGTTATCCAAGCAAACCTTATGGAAGTTGGAATTAAGGCAACAATCGAAATGCTAGAGTGGGGTACATACATTGACGAACTAATGGCTGGTACTGGTCAAGCATTCGTTATGGGTTGGACTTCTAACCCAGATCCTGACTCAACACTTACACCTCTATACTACTCTGGTAGCGTTGGTGGTATGAACTTCACACGTATCGAAGATGCTAAGATTGATGAACTAATCATGGCTGGTCGTGTTGAAATGGACATGAACAAACGTGTTGAAATTTACAACGAACTACACTCTTACACTATGGATAAAGCGCCTCTAGTTCCACTGTTCACTAAGAACAACCTAGTTGGTGCAAACGCAGGTCTTAAAGGCGTTGAACTAAGCCCACAAGGTCTATGGAACATCGAAAAGATTACTTACTAATCTTTAATCATTAAAGTATCAAACTTTGAAGTATCTAATATAGAAACTTCAATTCAGTAAAAACATATGTGACCCGGCCTGCGCTGGTGGGCCGGTCACTTTACTGCTTTTGTGTTTTAATCCTTTAAACTAAAACACAAAATCCTAGTGCGTTTTAAGTCTTTTAAGTGAAGTCGTAAATCGAACTGGATTAGAAAGGACTGGAGGCATAATGTCTAAGTATATTCTAAGAAGACTGATGCTGATGATCCCTGTACTCATCGGCGTAACATTTCTTGTTTATTTCATCATTAGTCTAACACCGGGAGATCCTGCAGCTATGATCCTTGGTAATGGCGCAACAGAAGAAGCAGTTGTACAGCTACGTGAAGATATGGGTCTAAATGATCCGGTAATTGTACAGTACGGAAACTACATGAAAGATCTCTTCACTGGAGATATGGGTACATCGTACTCAACAGGCAAGGCAGTAAGCGGCGAAATTGGTCAGAGATTCCCTAATACATTCAAGCTAACGGTCAGCGCTATCATTCTATCTGTACTAATCTCTATTCCAATTGGTGTTGTTTCAGCGACGCGTCAATACTCGTTGTTTGACAATGTCGGAATGATCGTAGCTCTGGTTGGTATCTCAATGCCATCATTCTGGGTAGGTCTTATTCTTATCATCGCTTTCTCATTGAACTTAGGATGGTTCCCATCCGGAGGGATGGATGGCATCATGAGTTTAATCCTGCCAGCATTTACACTTGCAATTGCTTCAACTGCATCGATTACACGTACTACACGTTCATCTATGCTTGAAGTTATTCGTCAGGATTACATCGATACTGCAAAAGCAAAAGGTGTCAGCGCAAATGTTGTTATTCGTAAACATGCTTTGAAAAATGCACTGATTCCTGCAATTACAGTTATTGGTCTAGAATTTGGTGTTCTACTTGGTGGTGCTGTTCTTACAGAAACAGTATTCTCATGGCCTGGTATCGGTCGTCTGATGGTTGAATCTATTCAGAGAAAAGATACGCCAATGGTATTAGGATGTATCATCGTATTTGCGGTGGCATTCAGTTTGGTTAACCTTTTGATTGATATTCTGTATTCATTTATCGATCCGAGAATCAAGGCGAACTACAAGTAGGGAGGGTACTAATGAGTGCTAAAGTTGAAACGCTTTCAGCAGAAGAACTGCTGAAAACGAAAAAGAGAAGCCAGTCTGCGGACGTTTGGAAGCGACTAAAAAGAAGTAAGACGGCTGTCCTCGGTATTGTTCTTATTGCTATGTTCCTAGGTATGGCCCTATTTGCACCAGTAATTGCAGATTATGAAGGCGAAGCTCTGAAACTGAACGTAAAAGAACGTCTAGAAGGTCCGAGTGCAAACCATATATTTGGTACAGATGAATTTGGTAGAGATATCTTTGCCAGAGTTGTTTACGGAACGAGAATTTCTCTGTTCGTAGGTATCATTTCTGTATCGATAGCCCTGTCGATTGGTGGATTTTTAGGTGCCATCGCAGGGTACTACGGAGGGAAAATTGACAACGCCATCATGCGTGTGCTCGATGTCATACTCGCCGTACCGACCATACTCCTTGCGATTACAATTGTTGCGTCGCTAGGAGCAAGCATGATGAACCTGATGATTGCGGTTGGTATTTCTAATATTCCTGGTTTTGCGCGTATTGTACGTGCATCTGTATTAAGTGTTAAAGACCAAGAATTCATTGAAGCAGCAAAAGCAATTGGTGCCAAAGACCATATCATCATTATGAAGCACGTTCTTCCTAACTCGATGGCTCCGATCATCGTTTATGCTACATTAAAAGTTGCAACGGCAATCATGGCGACTGCATCTCTAAGCTTTATCGGTCTTGGGGTACAACCACCAACACCTGAGTGGGGCAGTATGTTAGCAGGCGGTCGTGCGTATATCCGTGATCAGATGTACATTGTAATGTACCCAGGTCTAGCTATCGTATTAACGGTTCTATCTCTGAACTTAATTGGCGATGGTTTACGTGACGCACTGGATCCGAAGTTGAAATAGGAGGACTTGGCGTGAGCGAAAGAGTTTTAGATATTAACGATCTGATTGTTCAGTACCATACAGATGAAGGCATTGTTGAAGCTGTAAATGGTATAACAATCAACTTAGATAGAGGTAGAACATTAGGTCTTGTAGGTGAAACAGGTGCGGGTAAAACGACAACAGCACGTTCTATTATGCGTCTGATCCAATCACCTCCTGGCAAAATGACTCAAGGTAGCATCCACCTTAATGGTAAGGATATTATGGCTGCTTCAGAAAAAGAACTTGAAAAAATCCGTGGTGCACAAGTATCAATGATTTTCCAAGATCCTATGACAGCTCTTAATCCTGTAATCACTGTTGGGGACCAGATTGCAGAAGCAATTCTAATCCACCAAAAGGTATCACAGGACCAAGCCAATGTAAAAGCGAAAGAGATGCTTGAAATGGTTGGTATTCCAGGCGCACGTCTGAATGAATATCCACACCAATTCTC
>Ga0070724_10000859_pt1 | contig 19601 bp, 23 predicted proteins | sample tdDd001_FD_67278 | JGI IMG/M metagenome (GOLD analysis project Ga0070724, IMG submission 67278) | Marine sediment microbial communities from the Atlantic coast under amendment with organic carbon and nitrate - tdDd00.1 | ecosystem: Environmental > Aquatic > Marine > Coastal > Sediment | place... | reverse complement strand
ATTCGCTTTTTAGTTATTCGGTTGAGATAATGAAATTGTTACTAATTTATCACTCAAATAGGTCAGTTTTATGTCAATGAAAGTCGCCTTCATCGGATTAGGTGTAATGGGTTATCCAATGGCGGGTCACCTTGCCAACGCAGGTCACAACGTGACAGTTTACAACCGCACAACGGCTAAAGCGCAAAAGTGGGTTTCTGAGTATCAAGGTGAATACGCTGAAACACCAAGTGAAGCAGCAAAAGGGGCTGATATCGTTTTCATGTGCGTAGGTAATGATGATGATTTACGTTCAGTTGTTTATGGCGAACAGGGTGTGCTGGCAAGCATGCATGAGGGCAGCTATTTAGTTGACCACACTACAACGTCAGCTGAAGTGGCACGTGAAGTGGCTGCTCAAGCGAAACTACAAGGCATCGCATTTTTAGATGCGCCGGTTTCTGGCGGTCAAGCTGGGGCAGAAAATGGTGTATTAACCGTGATGGTTGGTGGCGACGAAGCTGATTTTAATGTTGTTCAACCTGTTATGGCTGCTTTTAGCCGTTTTAGCCAATTATTAGGTGAAGTAGGCTCTGGTCAACTGTGTAAAATGGTAAATCAAATTTGTATTGCGGGTGTGGTACAAGGCTTGGCTGAGGGGTTACACTTTGCAAAACAAGCTGGCCTTGATGGTGAAAAAGTAATTGAAACCATCTCTAAAGGCGCTGCAGGTTCATGGCAGATGGAAAACCGCTACAAAACAATGTGGGCTGGCGAATACGAATTTGGTTTTGCTGTTGATTGGATGCGTAAAGATTTAGGCATCGCTTTGGATGAGGCAAAGGCAAACGGCGCAACTTTGCCGATGACGGCAACAGTTGATCAATATTATGCCGATGTACAAGCGTTAGGCGGCGGCCGCTATGACACATCTAGTTTATTAGCGCGTATCGAAGCGTTACATAAAAAGTAATATCCATAAAAAACGCGACAATGATTGTCGCGTTTTTTATTACATGCTTTGTGCGTAATTGTACAACGCTTTTAATATATGCAGATTTTTCTCGTTATCATCATTTTCATGAGCCAGATTTTCAAGAGTGATCATGAAATCTTGGCCACTGATCGACGGGCTATCTTCACCGTGCATTAGCTTGTTTTGGCAATACTGGCGCCATTTTGCTAATTCATCTTGGCTTAGTGTATGTGGCCAGTTTCGAGCGCGATATCTAAATAACAAGGCAGCAAACTTTTTATCATCAAAATCTAGCTGCATTGTGGCTAATTGCTCAGGGCTTGCATCTCGAATAATGGCAAATTTAGCTTTATCTGCATGGCTGGTAAAACCATCATAAAGTTGATAGTCAGGGTTGGTGGTTTCGCCGTAATCACGCTGCTCGTTAAACACTTCGGTTACTTTGTCGCGAAGCTCAGTGTTGGCTTTTAAAATAGCGAGATTTTGTAAGCATTTTTCGCGGTCAATACCCAAACGGGCTGCGTTCTCAGGTAACAAGGTTTTTGCTGGTGCGAGAATAGGGCACTTATTTAAATGCACGAGTTTTAAGCCTACCGGTGCTTCGTCTTCGCCAAGGTCGCTGTGTTTTGTGTAAAGACGCGTGCGTAGCTCTTCAACAGATAAATCTAATAGCACTTGCGGATCTTCAGTTAAATTAAAGCAAATAATGGCGTTTTTATTGACTGGGTGAAAGCTCATTGGTGCAATCCAGCTGGTGCAGCCTTGGCTTGCCGGAATTCGTGACGAGGTGTGCACAAGTGGTGTCATATTAAATACATCAACTAAATCAGCCAGTGCTTTTTTAGCGCGTAAGCTAAAGAAAAACTGATACAGCTTAGGTTGTTTTTCTTTTATTAATTTTGCCAACGCTATGGTTGCCGTTACATCACTTAAAGCATCGTGAGCAGCAGCGTGTTCAATGCCATTGGCAACGGTTAAGTGCTCGAGCTTAAAGCTCGGTGTACCGTCTTCTTTGAGCGGCCATTCAATACCTTCTGGGCGCAGTGCATAACAGGCACGCACTAAATCAATAATATCCCAGCGGCTATTATTGTTTTTATATTCTCGCTCGTAAGGGTCATAAAAATTACGGTATAAGCTGTAACGTGTGACTTCATCATCAAAACGGATACTGTTATAGCCCGCAACACAGGTGTTAGGTTGGCTAAATTCAGCATGGATCTTTGCCATAAACTCAGCTTCAACTAAGCCTTTTTGCATTGCAACTTGCGGGGTAATACCCGTTATTAAACACGCCTCAGGGTGCGGCAAGTAATCGGCTGCAGGCTTGCAATATTCAATTAACGGCTCACCAATAATATTCAAATCGAGATCGGTACGAATACCTGCAAATTGACTTGGGCGGTCCTTTTGCGGGCTTGCGCCAAATGTTTCGTAGTCGTGCCAGTATATCGTAGGGGGTGTGTCGTAGTATTCTCTGTTAGCCATGCAATATCCTAAGCCTTTAAATTCAATGCGTTTGGGCTTGTTTTTAGTTCTTCTAGTTACTTCGTGTTTCTTGCAATGATCTCAAGGTGTGTATAGTATCGTGTATAAATTTTTTTGTAAGTGTGTATAAAAAATTAAATGCCGTTAAGCGATACCAAACTCCGAAATTTGTTAGGCAAGAACCAAGAGCCCAGCACATTATCGCACAGAGATAGCCTTAGTGTAAGGATATCAGCAAAAGGAACGATTACTTGGCAATATCGTTGCCGAGTTGATGGCAAACAAGTGATCATCACACTTGGTCGTTATCCTGGTCTTTCTATTAAAGAAGCGCAATCGTACATACCACAGTTTCAAAACTGGCTTAGTCAAAAGAAAGACCCTCGCATTGAATTAAAGCTAATGCGTAACAATGCAAAGGGCTTACCCACAATGGCTGAAGTTGCTAATGAATGGGTATTGACTCGAGTGCCTGACCTCAAAGAGAAAACGCAAACACTTTACAAAAACCATGTAAAAAAATGGGTGGCTCCTTACTTAAACGATAGAGCCTTACCCGTCGACAATATGACTATTCATGACTGGGTAAAGTACTTTGATATGGTAAAGCGTGATGGCAGTGCTAAAACCGCTGGCACAATTTTAACCCGTATAAAGTCAATATTAGGTTGGGCTGAAAAGCGAGGCCTAGTAAAACCTTTCAATCCAGTGTTAAACCTAAATGTAAGTGATGTAGGTGAGCAGGCGAGTGTAGGCCAACGAGTTTTACAGCTAGATGAAATAGCTAAACTTTGGTTGCACATTGAATCAACTAGAGCAACCCTTGCAACCAAGTCATGTTTACAGCTTATATTCATAACTGGCGCTCGTCAGTCTGAGGTTCGTTTAGCTAAGTGGGAGCATTTTGATTTTGAAAATGACGTTTGGACAGTACCACCTGAAAATTCAAAAACGAATAAAGCGATAAGGCGTCCAATCTCTAGTTTGATGAAAGAAGTCCTGAATAGGCTTGCGACTGTTTACGGAAACTTTGAATACATAATACCAGGTTGCAACCCACGAAAGCCGATGACCACTCACAGTATTAACCGTTATTGTTGTCGTGTTTGGGAGCAATTATTTGAAAAATATAACATGCCCAAGTTTATACCTCATGATGCTCGAAGGTCATTATCCACATTATTAAGCGAGCATGGTGTTGCTCCACATGTAACTGAAAAGATGCTCGGACATACAATGCGTGGTGTTATGGCGGTCTACAACAAACATGATTGGATGAATGAGCAAAGGGAAGGGTATGAGCTTTATTGTGAACTAATAGGTAAATTTTTAAAGTAAAGAGTAACAAGGTGGCGTTACATGGTGGGGATCTAAGGTAACAGATAGAAACAGAATTGTTGACATTTTCGTCAATATAGTTATCATTCAAATTAATGCATTCAAAGTTTTGCATGCATATTTTAAAAGTTATCAAAACGGCAATAAGGAGCTTGTTATGGCTACTACGTCATTTGAAAAAAACTTTGTAGTAACAGACCGAAACGCTATCGAAGCGTTCAAAGAAAACTGCAAAAAAGCCCATAAAGTTACCACTAACAATCGTAACCATGAGGCAGATAGAGTAAAAGGAATTGCGTTATTAAGACAACGGTTGTCCCACTCTCAGATCTAGTAGAGGAGTTTGATGCAGAAGAATTATATCAGCTCCTTTCTACCTTTCGCAGTAATAAAAATTCGGATGTTCAGTCCTTTTTAACAGATCCCAACAAATCAATTCGCCTTGAAAATACCTCTAAGTCCCGTACTTATTTAATCCTTGATGAAGAAGGGCAAATACTAGCCTACTTTTCACTGTCACTAAAAGAAATTCAACTTAATCAAGACAATGAAAAGCCGATAAGTAAAAATTTGCGCAAAAAGCTTGATGGTATCTGCAAAAATAGTGATCGCGTAAATGCTTACCTGATAGGTCAACTGGGCAAGAACGACTCTATAAACGATAACCTAATAAACTTGGAACTGATTCTCGAAGAGGCTTATACGCTGATAGATAAAGCAAATCAACTTGTTGGTGGTAGGGTAATTATACTTGAGTGTGAAAAAGTAGCTAAATTAGTGTCGTTATACCAGAGTGCTGGGTTTAACATCTTAATTGATAATCCTGCTGAGCGTTTAATCACTATGTACACATTTGTTAGGTAGTACCAATGTACGAGTTTTTACTTAAAGTTGCGGCTATCGCACCAATTACAATCCCCTTAGCCGCACTAGTTGCTCTTTATGGTATTAAAGTTCAAAAAAAAGAAAAGAGGCTTGAAAAGTCTTTATCTTTTTCTCAAGGGTTAAGTGAAAATAAGCAATTTCAAGACTCATTGAAGACTTTGGCTATACTTTTAGATAATAGGCTACACAAACCACTTTCAGAATATGCAATAAAAGACATGAGTACAAAGGAAGCCAACGCTATCAGGTCTGTTTTAAATGAGCTAGAAAGAATGGCTGCAGGTGTAAGGCATAATATTTATGATGAAGAGTTTTTATACAATACTCTTTCGTCTATGGTTTTGAATATTCATGACTATCTTAGGTCTTATGTCGTTGAAGTAAAAAAACGAAATCAATCAGCTTATATAAATTTGGAGTATCTTTGTCTTCAATGGAAAATAAAAAAATACAGCGACAGGGTGTAAGGTTGTATATGCATGAGTAACGATAGTTTTTACAAAATTAATGAAGTTGATATTTAAAGCCTAAAGTTCGATGGATTAATTAGGTTATAAACTTTTATTCTTAAACCTTAATATTAAAGGGAATTCTATATTGGCATCACTTAGTTCTCGCACTTTATTTGAAAAATACGCTTCAGCAGTGGTTTATGTTAGCGTTGAGTTACCTAACGGTAATGAATCTATAGGAACAGCATTTCACGTGGGCGAAGGGGTATTTGTTACAGCTCGTCATGTAGTTGAAGGCAATAAAATTTTAGAAATTGCTAATACTATTAGTCGTGGTTTTTTTGATCCTAGCGATAGTTCTTTTATTGAGAATGAAAATAGCTCTTTTAGAGAGCTAAGACCAAGTAAAGGCAAGCTAGTTAAAGGACCCTTATTTCATCCTAATTGTTCTGTTGATATTGCTGCGCTAGTTGTTGAAGGTTTGAATTGTGCGACTATACCACTAGGCTCTCACCTTGATGATTGGATAAATGATGAGGCATTTTCTCTAGCTGAAGTCTTAGTTATGGGCTATCCACCTATACCATTCTCAAAAGAGCCAAAATTGATTGTTACAAGAGCAGAAGTAAATGCAATCATAGATAAGTATACAGGTGGACACCCTCACTTTATAGTTTCTTCTATTGCTCGAGGGGGGTTTAGCGGAGGCCCATGTTTAATTGAATGGGATTTTACATTAGGGGTTGTAACTGAGTCATTAGTGGAGGGGGATAGTTCTCCTGAGTCGGGCTACATGGCTGTTGTATCTATCGAGCCTGTTTTCGTTTGTTTGTCACATCATGGGATATTACCGAAAATACAAGCTGAAGGATGGGAAGGTCTATGGGATCATAGTGACTGAAAACGTTAAAAACAGAGTGTAGGTTTACTAAAATAAAAAATGCTATGCTCTCAAGTTATGTATGCTTTAGATTATTTGAACCTAATGGCCTAATTTTCAAAAACAAGTTTTGCGTCATACTAGAAGCACTTTTTATAGGGTGCCAGCTTGGTTCTATAGCAAGGTAAGAAAATGGATAAAGAGCTAGAATATTGGAAACATGAAACAGTAGCATTTTTAGCACTACAGTCTATTGCTGGTGTAGGATTTAAGACTCTGTATAGAATTGCAGAGCAAAAAACTAGCTTCAGAGAGTTAATTAAAACGGAAAATATAGATTACTTTGAAAAGAAGCTTAGCCATAAACTGGATTGCTCAATCAAAGATAGTTCCGAGAATTGGATGCAGTATAAACTTGATTTATGGGCTAAAGGCGTTGAGCTTGCACGAAGTTATAGCAAAAGAAACATTAGTATCCTGTTCTACGAACAGGACTTTTTTCCTCCCCAATTGAGAACTATACCAGAGCCCCCAATGTGGATATTTGTAGAAGGAGATTACAGAATATTACATAAAAAATCAGTAGCGATAGTTGGAAGCCGTAAAGCTACTGAAGATGGAATCTGGTTAACAAAATATATTATTGCATCCATGGTTGGTCATGATTTGATTTCAATTAGTGGTCTTGCTGACGGAATAGATCAAAAGGCACATTTAGAATCAATTAAATATGAAGTGCCGACTGTTGCCGTACTGGGTACTGGGATTGATAGCAATTATCCCAAAGGTTCTGAAAAAATAAGAACCGAAATAGTTGAAAATGGTGGTGCAATCGTAACAGAGTATCTTATAAATCAGAGCTATAGTGCAAACAATTTTATTCGAAGAAATAGAATACAAGCAGCTCTATCTACTATAACAGTTCCAGTCGAATGGAAAATTAAAAGTGGGACAGCTCATACAGTTAACTTTGCAAAAAGGTATGGGAAATTTCTTATGATGCCTTATCTATATTCATTTGATTTACAAAATGAGGAAATACAGCTTATAGAATCATATAGAAATGGAGTTACTTTTTATGTGCCGCAAAACACAAGTAAATTAATTGAATTTTTACAAGAACCTAAAAGTACAGAGTTAGAACTTGTAACAAACACAGATAACCAATTGTCAATGGACTTATAAGGATAATATATGGAAGCGAAGCGATTAAAGGGTGTCATCTTCAGTGTAGAAGATACGCTTCTCAGCACAGGGAATTATAAGAAAGAAATCTTTTCGGAAGTAGAAAAGCTTGTTAGTTTTCTTCAATTAAGGGGAATTACTCCAGTATTGCTTGCAAACAGAGCTTGGACAATGACAGATAAGGATGGTAACAAAAAATGCTTATTTGAAGCTCTTGAGAATCATTTTAAAAACTTAGTTATTTTTACACGCCAAAGAGATAAACAGGTTCCTCATAAGCCTAAGTCAGCTGCTACTGAGTATGTCTTGAAAGAGATGAACTGGGAATCTAATGAAGTGCTTTATATTGGAAGTAGTATTAACGATATGCGAACAGCCGTTAATGGCAAAATACTATTTTTGCGTGCCACTTGGTACAGTAATAATACAGATTATGGGTTTGAATTTCATGAGCCGAAAGAGTTAGCCAGATTTATAGACACTTTATGTTTGAGGACGCATTTCTGGAGTTTTGAAATTAATGATAAAGACTTTAAATATTATGCTCTTGCTCCTTTTAGTACTTATAAGCCTCAATTTAAGAAGTATTCAGAAAATGCAAGAGCTGCGGCTAAATTCGGTCAAGGGAATGTCGATTTTTGGTTAGGAGCATTAGTTACGAGCTTGTATTTTACAGGTATTTATAAAAATATCGATTTCATAGCTTCTTACCCTGGACATAAAGCAGGCTCTGGTAATGATAAAATGAATGATGACCTTATGACATTTGGTAAGTGTTTTAATAAAGGTTATTTACATGATTTAGTTGTAAGGCATCGTGATGCTTTGAAATCTCAAACCGCAAGAAATCAAAATATAGAAATTGATTATCACAATCAGTTAAATACAATCAAGTTAAATAAGTTGCCAACTAAAAACTATGGTAAAGCTTATAAAAACGCTCCATTGCAAAATGGTAAAACTGTTTTATTAATTGACGATATTTGTACAAAAGGTTGGTCAATAGATACTGCTAAAAAGTATATTGAAAAAACAGGTGCAAAAGTCGTGATGGTCACTTGGCTGAAAACGATAAATACAGATTTTGAGACTATAGGCAGATTACCTGATTTTAATCCATATGAAGAAAATTATTTTGAAAGGATTATGCCTGGCAAACGTTACCTCTATAACCCAAATTTAGTTGATCCTAACGCATCAGAAGAGTTAGGGGCTCAATTGCAGCAATATTTAGATTGGGATTGGCCAACTCGATAGGTAAAGACCCGCTTAATGCGGGTTTTATTTTAATGTAATCACTATATTTAAAGTGACTTACCAGTAAAAATCACTTTACCTACTAGAGTGCAGTTGCCATTGATGGGGATGAGTTGCTCGGGCCAGTTGGGGTTGGCGGCTTTTAGGAACTTTTGATTGCCTTCGATAATCAGCTGTTTGAAAGTGGCCTGGTTGTCGTCATCTAAACGGGCTACGACATACGAACCGTGGATGCACTCGGCTTCGGGATCAACAAAGATTAAGTCACCTTCGTAGAATTTTGGTTCCATACTTACACCTTGTACTTTTAAGACGAAAGTAAGGTCACTGCAATTAACAGGGCACATGTAACGGTCAGCATCATATGCTTTTATTTCGCTAATTTCTGACCAAGCTCCAGCTTGCACCCAACTAATTAGCGGTGCTGTTGACCTATTAAATGGGCTAACAACTACATCTTCATTATCCTCAATGCCAAAACGAAGATACTCAGGAGTACATTTTAAAGCTCTAGCTAAAGCTTCAATATGTCTGGGATTCTTCGTGTCACCCTTTTCTATTTTTTGAATTGAGGTTTGAGCTGTACCAACTAAATCAGCTAACTGATATTGAGTTAGGCCTAATTCCTTACGCAGCTTTTTTACTCTACTTCCTATGTCCATATAATTCCCTTTTGTAATCTTAAATAATAACTTTTGGTGATTATCACAACTTTAAGTAATTACAGTCAAATAACTAATAGGGGTCAAGTTGATAACATAAAGTTATTTTTAACGTTGACAATAAAATAAAGTGATCATAGGATAACTAAAAGTTATCTTTCTTGAGGTTTTTATGTCAGCTATTGAAAAAGCAGTGAACCTAATAGGTGGACAAACAAAGCTAGCTAGTTTTTTAGGGACTAAGCAGACGGTTGTATTCCACTGGGTTAACCGTCATGGCCAAGCACCAGCTAAATACATTCCACGTATTTCTGAATTAACAAACGGCGAAGTATCGGTGAACGATTTACTGGCCGATCACCAAAAATGCAACAAGGAGAGTGCCGCATGAATACTGAACAAGAAATAGTGAATTTAAACGTACATCCAGATGCAAAGGCTATGTTGTTCGCTTTGCTTCAAGAGAATTTAGCGTTGCGTGAACAAGTAAAAGAAATGGACGAAAGGCTAGTCGACTCAAAAGAAGCCATGCAATTGCTTGGCTGCGGACGTAAAAAGTTTTGGGAACTATCAAAAGTTGAAGGGTTCCCGCTGCCAGTCCAGTTTGGCAAATCAAACTACTACCGTGTTCAAGATTTAGTGAAGTTTAGAAATCAATACCAACAAAACGTAAACAGCTAGGAGCAAGTGATGAATGAAGAATTAACTTTCGATGAGAAACAAGAATTAGCAAAGCAAAAACAAAAACTTTTAAACGCAAAAATTGATGCGTTTATAAGTGATTCTGAAGATGATTTGATTTTACTTGTCAGTATTTTAAGACGTTTGGAGGTGAAACGCGACAAAGAAGTGAACGGCCATAGCAATGCTCAATTCGTTGCCCTTTGTCGCGAGTGTGTAAAAAGGGTAGGCGTAGCTACTTAATTACTTTTTTCATCGGACTTAAAGGGGATGCAGCCTTTATTTTTGCAAGTGTAGTTTCAGTTAAGTAATAGATATCTCCATTTGGAGAAAATAAGTAATCACTATGGACTAAGTACGCCAATACACCTTCAAGGAATTGGTTGTCTACACCGAAATTTTTCGCTGTTGGGTGAATGCCTACAGGAAATATATCAGCAAGTGATTTTAGTATTTTTTCAGCAAGCTCGTTAACTTGCTGTTTATTGGATTCAGAGATTGTTATTTCCATAGATTTTTCCTCTTTATTTTGGTTGTTTGTTTTTCGCACTTACAACTTACCAGAACAAAGGGGGTTTTAATATAAATAGAGTGAGGTGAACAAGCTATGTCACATACAACAGCTAACAAGCTTGAAGTAATAAACAAAAAATCGGCATTAAAAGCAGTAAAAGGGCGGCACATACCAAAAGGCCTTACTGAAATTAAAGCATTGATGGGGGATACAAAGCGTACGCCTGGTTATCTATTTGATGCAGTTCTGACAGAGCAACAGCGAAAAATTATTTGTTTTGCAGCAGGGCTTAAACAACGTCACACAAAAATGAGCTTTTACAAGTTTGATTTTCAAGAACGCAAAGCCGTACATAAAGCAATTTTGAATTTACAAAGTATTGTTGCCACGTTTGATGATGCAAATGTGTTGATGCCTGAAAAGTTTGAACGCACTCAGCCTAAGTTTGATGTAGTTCCGCACTTGGTTGCTGAGCAACAAACTAACACTCAAACACATTAAGGATTGATCATGACGCCAGATCAGCTAATCAATCAAGATAGCGGTAATGTTGAATATTACACGCCAGATGAAGTGTTAGAACGTGTTCACTTAATGTTTCCAGTAATTGATTTAGACCCTGCAAGTAATGAAATTGCTAATCAGTCAGTGAAAGCTAAGCGATTTTTCACCAAAGAAGATGACGCTTTATCGTTAGACTGGATTGCTGAAACTGTTTGGCTAAACCACCCATTCAATAAAGGTGAACTAGCTTGCAAGCCTAAGTGTGTTAAGAAAATATGCAATGATCCTACCTACCATAAGTATCGAGGTCATTGTATTACCGAAGATATTGCAAGCAATGGTGATTGGGTTGATTACTATTTAAATCAGTTTGCTTTAGGCAACTTTAAAGAAGCGATGAATATAACTTTTGTTAATAGCTCAGAAGCATGGTGCCAAAAGTTATTAAATGCGGGCGTTAGCTGCTTTATTGATGGCCGAACTCACTTTAAAGACCCGCAAGGCAATGTGAAGAAAGGCGCAACAAAGGGCTGCTTCATTACCTACCTAGGCCACCGAGCCGAAGAATTTAAATCAATCTTTTCCACACTTGGCGTTGTGAAATAACAACGATCAAAACCCCAAAGGACGACTAAAAATGACCACTATCAAAGACCGAGATCTATCTAAAAATCAGCGTTTAGTAGACAACATCGTATTACATGCCATTGACCAAGTTAATTTTACAGTTAGGAACTTAGGTAAGCGTCCAACGTTTGCTATGTTGATGGAATGCGAAAACTGCCTTACTGACTTTATGCCAGTGATTAAGTTGATTGTTGATGACTACCCTGAGTATGCACATGTTTACGACAAAATGGCGAGCGTACTAGAGGCGGTTCAAGTTCATGACGATCTAAGCTTGATTGAGTTTGCATAGCAATGCTAACAAACCAACCTCTTGATTTAGAAACCCTTAGACTATCGAGCATAGCTAAGGGTTTAATTTCTTCTATTAGAGATATCGACAACCACAACTATTTAGCGCGTGGCTTACAAAATGTGCCTGTGCCATTACAAAGCCGAATAGCACGTAAATACATTGACCGATATAACCAAAAGAAAGCGGGGAGTGAGTACCGGGCTAATACATGGTTGCGCCGCACTATAAACAGATTAAAACCACGCTTTGGCGTGTTATTCAGTATTACTCAAAATATGCCATTACCGTGGCATATTTTAAGTAGTGTTGAGAAAACAAAAAAACATGCGGGTGATTTGGCAATTGAGTGTGTGCAAATAGCTCTAGATGTAAGCGAAGAGCACCAAACATTGGGCTATGAGCAAATACTCAGGTTTACCTATGAAGCAGTAGCAGATCATGCAAAAGCGATTGGCGTAAACGTGCCATTTTATGCCATGCGTGATGATGACTTACCCAGTGAATGTTTTGAAATTGCCTTACTTAAAATGCAGTGTGATAAGTGGTGGGCTCGTCAATTAAAAACTCTACGCCGACAATTTATAGAGCTATTAGAAATAGCCACAGGGCAGGTGGGTAAAGACCTTTACCACGACAAGAAAAACAACAAGTTTAAACGCCGTGGTATTAGCCCTTACTCATCTAAGCAGGCACAACGCGAATTTAGCTTTGCGCAAGCAAGCGGGCGTCAGTTCCTTGAAATGATGGAGCTGCAAAGTAGTGACGGCGATGTAATTGACTTAATAGAAGCAGTTAAAAGCGGAATGGCAAACCCAGCTAACCGACGTAATGAGTTAATGCTGCGTATTCGTGAGACTGAAGAGCTCGCCGACGAAATGGGATATGTAGGCGTATTTTATACAATTACGTGCCCTGCAAAGTACCATGCAAATTCAGCCCAGTGGCAGGGCACAACTCCCAAAGATGCACAAAGCTATTTAACTCGCACTTGGGCAAGAGCTCGTTCTAAATTGAACCGCCGTGACCTTAAATACTTTGGTGTACGTGTAGTTGAACCCCATGCAGATGGTTGCCCGCATTGGCACATGATGCTTTTCATGCCTAAAAACAAAGTACAAGAAATCAATGCAATTTTACGTTGGTACTTTATTCAAGAAGATAAAACCGAGCTCTATAACCGTTACGGCCCTGAGTTAACCCGAGCCAAAGTATTTAATAAATGGGTGAATGTAGATAAAGAGGGCACTCATTTAAAACTTGTTGAAGCGTGTGTTCCTTACCGCGCTAACACAGAGAAAGCCCGTTTATTTAAGATTTATAAGCAAAAGCGCCAAGAGTGGGGCTTTAAAAAAAGCCAAGGCAAAAAGGCCAAAGAGCCAAGCAAGTTTTATCGAACTTTTTCCCCGCGCTTTGATGCTGTGATCATGGATAAAAACAAGGGCAGTGCTGCAAGTTATATTGCTAAGTACATCAGTAAAAACATTGATGGTTATGGTGTCACTGATCATGAAGATGCTGAAACGGGTGAAAGCTTAACAAGCCAGGTTAATCCTGTTTTAGCCTGGGCAAGTACGTGGAATATCCGCCAGTTTCAGTTTCAAGGTTCACCTAGTGTTACGGTTTACCGTGAGCTACGCCGTATGCGTAAAGCACTAGATGATGACGAGTTCGAACCAATACGCCAAGCAGCTGATGAAGCAAACTGGAAAGAATATGTAAAGCTGCAGGGTGGTATGTGTATTGGCCGCGGTGCAAACTTTAAAACCCATTACGAAGAAACCCCACAAGGTAATGACTACGCAGAATTGGTGAAACGCATCAAAGGCGTTTACCGCACCCTAAACAATAACCAGTTAATAACTCGATTAGTCGAGTGGACCAGACAACTCAAAGGTACAGCAGAGAAAACCGCGGCTAAGGACAACACCAACGTCGGCGTAGCCGACCTATCTTGGACTAGTGGTAATAACTGTACGCCCATAGCCACGGGCTCTAGGGACGAGTTGTTACTTGATATGGTTGGTTATGACAAAAAAGAGATCGAGCAGGTTAAAAAGGATCTAATTTCAGGTAAAAGGATCAGGCGTAACGACCAAATTTACCAAATAAGGGATGGTCAGTTGCAGGTTCTTGATGAAGCAGAGCAACAAAAACATGAAAAACGACTCGCTATTGAATATCGAGCGAAAACTCTCGCCCAAAAATCGGGTAGCTGGCATGTAACCGATTTACATAGACAACAAGCAAAAGAGTTAATAGAGCTTGCATACACATATGCAGAGCATGATGGCCGTGATTCACTGATTGCAACAAAGCACCATAAAGGACTTACTAAAATAGGAGACTGGGATTTGGCGCTATTAGTTAATGATGATCAAGCTTCTGCTGTAAATGAGCATGATTGGTGGTCAATAAGTTCGATAGCTTAATGTGGTTAAATACGAATTTTCATACATGTAAAATCTTGAACAAATAAAAATACATACTACATTTTTACAATTATAACTTATCTTGTTTAAATGGATTTATTATGAAAAAAAACTTTCTAATTTCTCTTATAGCAATGCTTCTTTTCGGTTGTGAGACTGTCAACCACAATAAATATATCACACAAAGCCACATCCAGAAGAAGACCATTGCTGCCGATGAGAGTGGTTATTACCCTGCTTACAACTCTATAGTGAGACTATGTGAAGCGGCCAACTCTGCAAATACAGTTTGTGATGTGCCTAGTGATCTCTTAAGTGAGTTTCTAAAAGAGGGTTTGCTTCTAACTAAAGCTAATTGTTTGGCTACTTTGGAAGATATTAATCAGGGAAGTAAAAATTCTCGATGGTTAAAAGAGGAATTCTTGATAGGTACAGTTCTCGCAACAGGACTAATGAGTCTCAATGGTGCATCATCTAATTCAATCGAAAAATTAGCTCTTTGGAGTAGTTTTTTAGTAAGTTCAAGTGAACTGTACAACAACTATTATCTACTTGGCCCTGACTCTAAAAGCGTCATTAGCTTAGTTGAGAGAGCTCTTCAAGAACAAGAAAAATATGCTTTATCGACTAGACCAACAAGTTTTACATCAGCAGCTAAAGAAGTTTTAAATTATTCTATTGTTTGCTCTTCTTCTAAGATAGACGAGTTGGTTCAACAATCAATGGAAAAAGCAGATTTCAAAGCCCCGGAAAGGGAATCTTATTTACAAGATTTGGGTGAAAATATTAGAAAAGTTCTTGGTGCCCCTAAACTAAATTCTAAGCAAATAAGCGCAATTTATTATATTGTAGAAATGCAAGATCAGAAATATGTGAAGTCCAATTTTTATAAAGATATAAATGATTTAATAGGAGTTTATGAAGATGAAATTAATAATAGTGCACAAGAGTTGATTTCAATTTTTTCTAGTTATCCATTGGATGTACAGGATGCCTTAAAAAATAATGCAACATATTGGGTAAAGGTCAACGAAATATTACCTAAAATTGAAAGCTTTAAGAGTAAAGTAAATTCACAAGTAAATGATAAGGCGAATATAGGTAGTTTATATGACGCGTTTGGAAGCTACGCCTATGTTGATATAGCACAACTTGATATCAAGGCGTTTTTAAACACTACAAATCTAAGCACTACAGAAAAAACTGCTCTAGAGAATGAGTTAAATCTGTTGGATGATGAAGTTTTAGATGAGCTTTTCACTAAAAATCTTAAATATAAACCACTTTTACTTCCTTACAAATCTAGCGGCTCTGAGATAGTGAGAATTGAATAGTATTAAATTTACGATGTATCATCTTAAAAGCCCACTTAGTAGTGGGCTTTTTAATTTTTTATGAATAGGACATACTATAAATTGACTTTATTTGGTGGAAGCATAGTTTTGAAATCTTTGAATAAATATATGGATAATTTAAAGTCGCCATACTGGGAGATTTACTTTTGGATCTTCATTATCGCGATTGCTATTGCTGGTACAGCAATTATTTTTATCGACTCTGAAGGGCTGGCAAGTAAGTTTGGTAATACTGGTAGCTTTTTGGGTGGGTTATTTACTATCGCGGCAGTGTTTGTTGCGGTGCTAGCTTATAAAGCCAGTAAGAAAAGTGATCAAGAAAGTCTTATTTTTAATAAAAAACAAGAGATTAAGTCAGATATATTACCAGGTTTGCAGGGTTGTTTGGAGCTTCAGGCATGGTTGATTAATTCAAATATGGAGACGTTGAGAGATAACAAAAACTATGAATTTAAATTTAAAGATAATGTAGAGCTAAGGGTATTAAGAGATAGATTAGAAAAATCAAATCGATATCTAACAAACTTAAAAGCTGTTAAAACCACTGAGAACGCCAGTTATGACACTTTGATAAAGTTAGTAGGGGATATAAATTTTTACAATAACCTAATTCCCAAAGTAAAAGATATGGAAGAATCTCAACAAAATGAGATTATAAAAGGTATATTTGAAACAGACAATTTTAAAAACTTTATCAAAATAGATGAAAAATCGCCTCCCAAGACCATATTCGATATGGAGAATGCAAAAGTAAGAGCTCTCATTAGTGATGTAAATGTTAAATATTTTGGTAATTGAGGAATCTATTTAAATTAAAAATTTAATAATTCTAATTGTTTTTCGCGTGGTAAGTTTTTAAGTAACGATGCGGCAAGTTCTGTGGTGGTCTGACGTGGTGGGTTTAGGTAATGTTTAAATGCTAACGTACTGACAAACGTTGCCCCACAGTTTTTAACGTCAGTACATGAAATGTATAGATCTGCTACATGGGTTGATTGATTTTCTCTTGATGAAATAGTCGCTTTACTTCCACAGTTCGGACACGTTACCCGCATAGCCACACCAATAAAATTAACAAGTTAACTGTAATTATATACAGTTAACTTGTTAGCGTAAAACTTATGGATGAAAATTGTAAAGGAAAAACTATGGAAACTAACTTAGAATACAAATCTGCTAAAAAGAAATATAAAAAGAATTTTAAAAAGAAACGTGCAAAGGCCTTAGAACATGCTCTAGATATTAGAAAATTTGAAATAGAACTGTATTGGAAACGAGCGACTTATTTTTGGGCCCTGATTGCTGTAACTTTTGCAGGCTTTTTCGCTGTTTTTTCAGCAAAGGGTTTCCCCGATGTGAGTTATAAAATGATCTATGTATTTATTATAGCTAATTTAGGTCTGTTTTTCTCAGTTGCTTGGTTTCTAGTCAATAAAGGAAGTAAGTATTGGCAGGAAAACTGGGAAAATCATGTGAATATGTTGGAAGATAAAGTCATTGGTCCCCTCTACAAAGTGACTCTTGAACGGCCTCAAGAGAGTTTTTTCTCAAAAGGCATTATTACTTCACCTGCAAAATTATCTGTTTCTAAAATTAATCAGTGGGTAAGCTTTTTCACGATAATAGTTTGGTTAGGGCTTATAGTAAGTGTTTTTGACTGGTCATTTCAGCAGCCATATTTCATTTATCAAGTAGTTATATTTATAATTGTCTTGTTTTTTTTGCTCTTCTTATACTTAGGAAGTAAGAGCCACACAGAAAAGCATTATCATGTTTATAATAAACGTAAAGCATATGTAATTAAGAAAAGAGACTAGGCAAAAGTATGTATCTTTTCTAAAGAACTAAGATTACAAATTAAATCATAAAATCAAACTTAAGTTTTAACTTGATGCCTATTTCAGGATCTTGTTCAACCGCATCGACCATATTTTTGATTAACGGTTTAGTCTCGTTTTTAAAATACATGGCATCGTATTTAGTTGGGTCGCCAAGGCCAGCCGTGTTAGATGGAATAATGCCAGATAAGCCTGGTGGAAAACGATGAGCGTTCAGCACATCTTGTGCTGATACGTTTTTCACGTTCATAAACTCATCTTTACTTTCAAAGTTACCGACAGGGATTATTTGTAAGCCTTTTTCTTTACCGTCAGGAATATTCACGAACAACGAGCGGAAATTTCCCACGCCCTTACTATCTTGAATTTTCTCTTTGATATCGTCTTCAACTTCAGGGTCTAAGTTAGGATCAGTTGCATACATGATAAACCCCATGTGCGCGCCGTTGATGTAGTATTTACGGCGAAACAGGGTCGCATCTTCATTTAAAAGCGTCGCTTGTAAACCGCCTAAGTAATCAGGGCAACCATATACTTGTTGAACAGGATCATACTGTTTAATCCAAATGATATCGCGGGCTTTGTATTTTCTCACTTGATTGTTACGTTCAAGCACTACGGCGCCACCATCACCAGCCGCTCGAGTGCGATAACTTGGCAACGGGAATAATCGCACCGGTTGCTTAAAGCCGTTGCGAATTTTAAGCAATGCCACATCACCAAATTGCACTAGATTTAAAAATGCAGCCTGTACTTGTTGGGCACTCATACCGCCCGATATATAACGGCCAGCTGCCATATTGGCGCGGCTAACAACAATGCCGCCGTGCTGGGCATTGCGGCGAGTAAGATTTGCTAATAAATGACGGTCTACGGGCGGCTCCCAATAACCGTCCATATCGTTATAAAACAGCGAGTCATAATCGGTTAGCCACATATCTGGCATAACTTGTTCGGGTAAGCTAAACACAACGGGCGCATTCTTTTTGGTTGGCTGGTCTGCTTGTTGCTCAGCGTTTAGATCTAATTCTGCATGGTCCATCGTGATTTTCTCTTATGTGCATGGTTAAGGGGTTCGTTAATAACAGCGTGGCTGATAGCAAAAAATACATCTGCATGGCCTATGGTGTTATCACGGCTGGCTTTAAACGTAATCGCGCCACCTGAATCGGTATTGGTACGGCGTATTGATAGGCAGCTCATTGCTATATCTTTATGGGTTGCATCCCATTCAATTCGGCCACCTTCAATTAGGTCGATCATTTTAAGTACTAAGCGGGTTTTACTGCCTACGCTGTAATGTATGGCGGTGGCTTCACGCGGATAAAGTGTGCTTATTGAATCAAACACACCCGCACCAATGCCGGTGGTATCAACGCCAATGTAGGTAACGCGATACTTTGCGTATACCTTCTGAATCTCACTTACGTGGTGTGAAAAGTTCATCCCGCGCCAGTAGTGTTTTTCGAGTATACGGAACTTTTCACCCGATTTTTCTGGCGGGGCAACAACCACTAAAGCTGCATTGTCGCGGGTGCGTGAAGGGTCGTAACCTAGCCATACCTCGCGGTTACCAAATGGTTGTGCTGCACTTGGTTTGTGATCTTGCCAACGGGATGAATCGACCATGCATTTTTCAAGGTCGCTGAATTTAAATATACTGTCTGCATCATCAACAAAGATGCACATAAACAGGTTATTAAAATCATCGGCGTTGTATTCATCGCGCAGTTCGTCAATGTCAAAGAGGTCACAACCCCCGTTTTGCGCATCAACAATGGTAACAACATAGCGCCATTGTTTATCTGGGCAAAGTCTGCCGCCATCGCGTAATTCATCAAAACTAGGAAATTCTATTTCTTCACGTTCAGCACGGCCTTGTCGCCAGTGATCACCTGTCCAAAAAGTATAAGCGGGGTGTGCTTTTGTTGACGGCGTTGAAAAGTAAGTCTTACGCCACTTTTTATGGGTTGCCATGGCACTGGCAAGTTTATTGAGCTCGTTAAACTTACCTATCCAAAAATACTCATCTACATAAACATGACCGTGGTAGCTTTGCGCTGTTTTGCTATTCGTACTTAAGAACCGTAACTCAGCAGCGCCGTGTTTTGTGTGTAAGTTAATTGGGTTACCGGTTAACTCAATCTCAAAGAACTCTTGAGCAATTGCCACAATGTAACTGCGGAAAACCTCAGCTTGCGCACGACTGGCTGATAAGAATATTTGCGGATCACCACTTAACACCGCATCTTTAAA
>Ga0070724_10000858_pt1 | contig 19619 bp, 22 predicted proteins | sample tdDd001_FD_67278 | JGI IMG/M metagenome (GOLD analysis project Ga0070724, IMG submission 67278) | Marine sediment microbial communities from the Atlantic coast under amendment with organic carbon and nitrate - tdDd00.1 | ecosystem: Environmental > Aquatic > Marine > Coastal > Sediment | place... | reverse complement strand
CAGTGTCAAGTTTTAGGCATTATAAAAGAGCTATCTCTATGTGTGATAGCCCTCTAAAAACCAATTCATTATGCATTTTTAAGCATCTTTAACTACGAGTCAAACAGATTGCTAATTAAGTTTACGACTTTCTTAGCATCGCCTTTACTAGTTGAATACGCTCCAGAAAACTCCGTTACCACCAGTCCAACCACCCTTGGGTCAGATACAAGACCTTTAAGTAGTTTTTCAACGGTTACCATCTCCAACCCTTGTGGACTCGGCATATATACACTGGCTAAATCCTTTTCACAAATTACGTCTAAATCTAAATGTATAATAAGTCTATCCTCTTCAATTAACTGGCTTAATGACTCAGACACAACCACATCAACACCTTTAATTAGGATGTTCTCTTTACTATAGAGTGACATACCGCTAACGTCGTAACCTTCAGTTAAAGTGTCTTCACTATAGCCATAAGCTGTGAAACTTTCTTTTGTAAAACCATTTGGTTTTGTATACCACTGGTTTTCAGATGTTAAAAAATAGTGAGTATAAGCAGTTGAACCCATACATATTTCAGAGTTTGGTTCTTTAACATCTATATGGTGGTCTACAGAAAGAATTTTAGCCCTCTTCCCATATAAAGCGTGAAAATGACTAAACACACCCGTAAAAATACTACAACCACCACCTATTACTAAAGTAAAAGTTGAATCCTCAAAACAACCACTTAACTGGTCTGAAGTCTCTTGCCAAACTATTTTAGGCGACGGCCAGTTACGTACTGGAGCAACATTGTGGCGAATAAGGTCTGATGGCAATTCAACATCACCTAAGTCTGTCACCTTATGGTTTAAACTCAGTTTCTCAATTAGACCCGCTTGTCTTAAATAAGCTGGAGCTAATTCTGTTCCTGTATTTAACGCACCAATATTTGATGGTACACCCTTAATTTTAATGTTCATTTCTACCTCCGTAACCACCTAAATGCACTTTAGCGTGTTATACTAGTAATATATCACTCCATACTGTAACTATCAATATCTTTTTAGGAGGTTACAAATGCAATTTGAAAATATACTAAACCTAGCAAACTCCATCTGGTTTGAAAACCATGAAAATAGAGACGTGTTAAGCGAAGAAACTTGGGTGAATGAAAATCTGAAGTTAGTTGGTACGAAGGACAATATAGAGTTAAACCCGGAGTTTATTAACACCTTAAAAACTATTCGTACGACTACCCTTCAAGCCTTTGACGGACAAACACTCTACGGGGATATTGAGTTTATAAACAGCTGTTTAAGCAAAGCCCCAAGCTATAAGGAAGTTCAGATTGTTGAAGGACAAATTATAAGCAAAAGTGTTTCAAATGCACCAGTCCAGGACAAATTAGTAGCACAACTAATAAGCGCCTTAATAGAGTCGATTGAAAATGGACTTATTCAAAAAGTTAGAAGATGTGGCGTTAACGATTGCCAGTTTTATTTCCTTGATAAAAGTAAGAACCAGAATAAGAAGTACTGCTCTACTAAGTGTAACAACGTGGCTAAGGTTCGGAGATTTAGGGAAAAGAATAAGGCTTAGAAATAATAAAAATATAAATAATAAAAAATATATAATAATTCAAATGAAAACTGGGACATGTTAAAGGGACACCCATTAGGGTGCCCCTTATTATTCTTGATGTATAACACAAGCCACTTTTATTTAGTCCAGAAAACGACTTAAGTGTACCAATATACTTGAGTAATCTAAAGTTGTTTAATAAATGCTTGTTCAGATTCACAGAAGTGGTCCCATTCAGCTTGAAAATCATCTTTAGTTTTGAAGATCTCAAACTTCTTGTTTTTCATTTTAAGACATTTCTTCATAAAATCATACGCGTCTTGCTGTGCTTCATAAACCATTCCAATACTCTTGATCATTTTAATTTCTTCAGCATTCAAATGGCTAAACTCTTCTTTAAAAAGTGATATATAGTCAGTCATTTTTGTTCACCCCGCTTTTCGCTAACAATCATACCATATTAGGTAAACCAAGCTCAACGCGTATTTAAAAATATGCTTATATTGTTTTCAGTCATATTATTCTTTCAAGGTACTTGGCTGTGTCTGATAACAAGAGTTTTTTAGAATTCGTCCGCTTCAAATATTCATCAAATACTAAGTTTGACTCTTTACATAAGGATAGTGCAAAACGTCCAGATCTCAACTCACCTTCATCTAAATCGTAGTCGTCAACAATGTAAATCCTGAGGTACCATCTTTCCTCTGGGTCAAAGATGCCAATATTAACATATGTGTCTCCAGAATGGTTGTCATAGAATGTCTGATCATCTTGAAGTAACGCACTTAAAAACTCACTTTTGACTTCTTTTTTCTTTGGTAAGTATGAATCGTGTTCAATCCAATCCCACACCTTATAGATTGATTTACCAACATACCCCTTCACCTCTAAATCGTTAAGAATTTCCTTAACAGCTAACCTCAACTCTGACAATTCAATCACACCATCTGTATGTAGGGTAAGGCCATCAAATGGCTTTGTCCCTTTTTTACATTTTGAGAATATCTCTTTATCCATTCAAACCTCTTTGATTTAACATTATAATTACGCATATAGTAGTCAACATGCCATATGGCCGGTCACTAGTGTTTTAAGTGGTATTATTTTGTATACTTCAGTCATAAACTACGACTTAAAGGTATAAACTATATCATCGTCATTAGAGGCTTCACCGGAAAGTGATTCATATAAAGCAACTGCTGGCTTATTCGACTTATTAGTGATTAGAAACAGCTTCATGAATCCGTTTTGCTCACAAATATTGTTCATTTCATTGAGCAGCTTTTTACCAATCCCTTTTCTTCTTGCGCTCTCTTTAACTTCGATTTCATGTAAATACATCATACTTTCTCTACCGTCATATCTTGCAAGTGTATAAGCTAATGCATATCCTAAGATCTGCTCATTATGTATAAATGCTAAGAAGTAGTTTGACGTATCGCTTAAAAATGATCTAATATTCTCAGGATTTAATGTCTCCCGATTTTCTTCTTCTAGTAATTTCTCTATCATGCTTAAATCTGATGTAGTTAGTCTCTTTATCATTTTAACCTCTTTAAACTTTATGGCTCATAACACGTTTGTTAATCATTTTAACAACATTGAATAACATTCATTCATTTAAACAGTTAAGTCAGTTTTCGCCCCATTGTTTTGCAGATATTATCAAAACCATTTTTCCTATAAAACTTAATGGCCGCTTCATTAAAGGAGTATACATTAAGCTCAACTTCATCAATTCCAACATTTTTAGCGTATTTCATAAGCTCATCAAACAAAAGTTGACCTGCTCCTTTTCCCCTATAATTATGATCAACAGCAATTCCGTCAATTAAAAGCCATTTCCTTGGTTGTAAGACGGGGAAGTCTGGTGCTTTACGGATATAAGCTTCAGCAAAGCCAATAACAATATTATCTGACTCAATTACTATTAAAATCCCGTCTGGATTAGATAACACTGAATCATAGTACTCAGAGGGTCTGCCAATGTTATCAGGCTTTCTAAACCTGTTGGGATACTGGTCTCTATGTAGGATGTCAACTTGATCATATATATTGTTTAATGTTTCATAATCTGCTTTTTTAGCCTGTCTTACTAACATTATTTTAACTAAATCTAATCTACTTCTTCTGTTCAGCAATTTCACTAAATGTAGCATAAGGATGACAATAGCGATCATTTTCATGACTAAATGATGGCACACCTGGAATACTATCAATTTCGATTGCAACTTGAGGACAAAAGTTAATACATGCATAACACATATAACAAAGTTTTGACTTGCTCCACTCTGGTTTATGCTCATTCATACTAATTTTTTCAGATAAACAGACCTTTTCACAAATGCCACATCCATTACACTTTTGATTGATGTAGAAGTAATTCACACCACCAATAAACTCAGAAAAAGTCATAAGCCTTGGCACCATCCACTCAACAAAACTGTCACGGAAATCGCCGTATGGTAGGGGCTTCAAGTAGGTTGAATCCTCTTTTCTTGAAACTTTCTTGTCTGTAATGACTCGAGCAATTCTCTCTAACTCCTTTAATGCATTAGCTTCTAATTCTTTTAATTCCTTCTCAGATGGACATATATACCCTTTCACCTTAATATCGTTATCACCCATATTTAAAATGAGGTGTGAATCCAATTTTTGTGGATGAATGAGTTTATCTATACGACTGAAATCATTAAAATATAAACCTAAACGTGTAACCACCGCAGAAAAGTACTTAACTTTACTAAAGTTATGTGCGCTCAAAAATCGCCTGACTGGAATAGGAAGCGTCATAGCATATACAGGAAAAACAAACACCACATTTTCAGCCTCAACACCTTTTTCTATAGACTCCAAAGCTGTAAGCATAGGGATTAGCTCTGAGTCAGGCAACATTTCAGCCAGTTTTTTTGCAATAAATAGTGAGTTCCCAGTTCCTGAAAAATAATAAATATTGGTACTCATATTCCCCTCTACTTTCATGACACCATCTAACATTTTCAAGTCTAAATTTTCAAAAGTCTTTTAGCATTATTAAAGAATACGTTACGTCTTTCTTCGTCACAATCTGTAGCTCTAAGAACAGAGACAATTGGAAATGCATGGTTAAAAGCTGGATAATCTGTTCCGTACAAGACTCTTTCACTGCCAATATTATCGATGAACTTCTTAATATTTTTAGAAGGTTGTGTACTGATATCTACTGTTGTATCTTTATATGTGTTCATTAATTCAATAAGCTCTTCGGACTGATACAAACCTCCATGTGAAAAAGTTAATTTAAGATTAGGTACTTCCTGAAGTAGGTTTTCAAATCTACTTATGTTTTGTGTTTGCAAAACGCGACTAATCTTATTTGGGAGTTTTGCAACCACTTCTTCTGGTAAAGCAAGTCCACTACATGAAACGATTGGTAGATTGGTATCATGTAACATCTTCATCAGTTCGATTGTCTTCACAGAATCAATATTTTCACCAATCACATGAGGTGCAATCTTCCATCCACGAACCCCATACTTTAAGTTTTTAGCAATTTTCTCTTTAGCAAGCTTCTCATTTGGATGAATAGAACCAAAGTTTATTAGCCTGTCATACCTTTGTGTAATACCCTTCATCTCTTCTCCACTGTCACAGTCTGGCGTATTCAGTTGCAAGACAACCGCTTTTGAAATGTGGTTGATGGTCATATCCCTTAACATTCGCTCAGGAGTAGATAATGTCATTGCAGAGTAAAAACCACCCATTCCCAATAACTCATAGGCCGTTTTCACAATTCCAAGCTTTGATTTTTCAAAAGGATAACTGGTATATAAAACTCTATCAAAATCAAAACTTTCGATTGTTATTGGGTAACACGATAAATCAAAGAATGATTTATTCATGTCTTCATGATCTTTCCGGACTGGTTTAGGAACAAAGCTCTTAGCACCTTTGTATAAATGGCAATGAAAATCAATAATTTCGTAAGGCTCTATGAGTTTACTCTTTATTGCGAAATCTCCAAACTCAGTGAGTTCTAACTCCGGAAAATCATTTAGTAGTTCAGTTTTGCTTTTATACATACTAAACCCTCCAAAATGCTCCATGCATTTATATTAGATCAGTTTAAAGTAATCCAATCATATTGTATAATTAGTTTCATGGTTTCTCTCCTATATTAATCTATATTACATAATTCATTACAATTAAGGTATTTTCAACACCATTATTTACATAGGTAGATTCTTTCAATTTGAAATAGTTCTGAGATTTCCAAAACATTAAGCCTAACTCATTGTTACTAATAACCCCAACACGTATTTTTTTACCGTTTTCTTTTTGAATCATTCTTATAAGTTCAGCATTTATAGCCTTCCCAAGTCCACGACCTCTTTGGTGAGTGGAAATCAATAAAAGGCCTAACATCCATTCACCTTTTTCAGGAAAATCTTTTACAAGGTCAACAATTGCAACCAGACTGGACGATGTATTATACACACCAATCACAAACTTGTCTTCAATAGACTTATTGGGAGGTAGTACACTCAGTATATTTTCTGCATCAGTGTCTGTTGCTGGTTTTCCCTGCTCAATGATAAAATACGCTTCACATTCATTATATAGTTTTTTTATATCCTCAAGGTCATCCGTCCCAAGTAGTTTAGATGTGTAACCATCCAACTCGAGATCAAACCTCCGGAAGTTTTCATAATTTGAATCTAAACTCATTTGATCTCTCCTTCTATACATGACTCAATAAGGCCAAACAAAATGTCTTTCCTTTTCTGTGTTAAACCAGCTTGACTTAGTAGACCAAATACTAAGTTAAATCCACATACGAACAACATTACAGGTATACTGCCAATTACAGCATTAAAGCCAAGACCATTGGTAAGTGAAAGAAGACTTAAAGATGCTAAATACTCCAATCTTCATACTCCATAACAACAATCCTACACGACTCGCAATGATAAGACACAGCACTAGATCCAAACAAGTCCATTTTGCTTATAAAGAATTCACCCTTTTTCTCTGGTGAAAATATAAACTTATGTTTTTCTTTACACCAGTACATCCTTGTCTTACTCTGAACATATCCCTTGGTCATTTGCTTATTACATTTATTACACTTCATAATATTACCACCAGTTCTTCTGGAAAAGACTTCGAAACAGAATGTAACTCAAACCCAATCCGGTCTAGTTTGTCTTTCTTTGCATCATGGAAACAAGCCATAAACATTCTTTTACCGTGTGGCCCCATCTTCTCATCTGGGTTGAAGATAAAACCCATGCTGGATGAGGAAGACGACCTCTCAATTTCCCGATCTAGATATTCAGTCAAATGAAACTCCAACCCCTGGTCTGCTTCATACGTCATCAATACCATACAAGAATCTTTTTGGTCTAATCCATCAAAATACTCTTTTACCATCGACATCATATTTTCCAAGTGTTCTTTAGGAATTTGATTATAAGAGTCATTCGTCTCTAGTGACAATTTATAGTCTTCATATCCATAAATCTCAAACTTATTAACATAAAACGACTCTTCCCTTTCCTCAAATGGATTAAAGTACTTCAGTTCAACGGGCTCACCTATGTCAAAATCAAGACTATAAGTGTGAAAAACACTCATTCGCTTATGGTAAGTTCTGAACTTTAGTTTTATGCTTTTATCTACATAAGCCAAGTCTAACATAGGGCTTGACTCTGAACTTGTATGCTTTGTTAACTGCATTTTCTTTAGAGATACATTGTCCCAGTGGCTTAAGTCTATCCCCTGACTAATGAAATATTGTAGTCTATGCAATGACCGATCACCGTTAAAGTTAAAGTAGTCTGTTGATGCGCCTGAAAAGTTAATAACTGTATTAGCAAATTCAATTGACTCTATAGAACGAATGTCTGCTACCGATCTATTTTCATAAGACTCTCGGTATGTCTCTGGTCGCGTATGATTCACTATTTCTGTTTCATTTGCTAAACAATCCATTGTCCATAGTGAGTAAGAGTCTTCTTCATATGTTAGAGCTAAAAGATGCATAGGGTCACCATTTAACTCGAATGATCTGTTGATTAGAATGAATTGCTCTGGGGTGAAAAGGTATTCTGTTTTGAAAGTTTTCAGGTTCATGTTAATCCCTTCTTCTTCATTAGATTACATTTTGAGGTATTGTTATACTTATACGTTAACATTTTTGGCAAGAAAATGCCCCTCAAAATTGGATTAAAGGGGCATTGCTTGATTCTGATGTTATTTCCTTGTCCCTAATTATAGAGTGACATTGAAGAAAACTCAGGAATAATTGTTAACATGTTTATATCAGATAGAGTAACATCGGGAATTGTTACATGGATTGTTTTTACTATTAAGTAATGTCACGAAATCTGGTATGACTCTAAATCTAGAACATCATCAACAACAATCGTTTCTGGATTCAATAATTTTAACTCATCCATAAGTCTTGGTATCATACTTGTTTCAATCCAATGGTAACGTAACATTGCATGTTTGTTCTCAAACATAAACGAAATGACATATCTATCTTGTGGGATACGCATATCCCTTTGTTCACCCACAGTTATGACGCTTAACTCACTGATTTCATATGTTTTCTTTATTAATCCCCAACGAATTTTTAGCTGGTCACCGTCTATTGTAATAGACTGATAGAACATTAAAAAATCAAGAATTAATAATGTGAGCAATACACCAAATAAACCAGCCATCAAATCGGTTATTAATCCTTGACTGAGACCATATAAAGCAATCACTATAATAAACAGAAGGCATAGTTTCAACTTTAATTTCACTTGTCTTTTTCTGGGTCCAATTCGCATAAGTACCTCCTATATATATATGTTTGTTGAGTGCGTCACTTTGCTAATGCTTATATTTAAATTAATGGCTTAGAATATAAATGTATCTAGAAATACAAAACGCTTGGCAAACTACTTATCACAATGTTTCCATACCATAGCTGAAAACAACTAATATTAGAAATCTCACAATTAGGATATACATTTTCATACAACTGACTTGTTTCCTTTATTGATAGATAAGAGTCAGATTCTAAATGAGCCAACCAAGATTCAGAAGTACAATGCTTATGTATTCGAACTGCATTAGCCAAGCCGTATTTAAGCACATTTGGTACGAACTCTAACACTGAACCAGAAGTATACACTATACGTTTTGGGGTTCTAACCTCTGAGACATTATCAAGTATTGCGACAGTTCCATCATTGGCTAAATGGCTTTTAACTAACTCAAGGACATTTTCTTTATTCTCAATATGATGAAGTGTTGTTCTACTCACAACATAATCAAATTTTTCATCAAACTCCAAATGCTCTGCATTCATATTTAAGTATTTAACGTTTGAGGGTTGTCTATAAGCGCGTGCAATCTTCAACATTTCGTTAGATATATCAATTCCAATAACTTCTTCAAAGTGTTCTGATAACATTTGAGTCAGTATACCACTTCCGCAACCAATGTCTAAAACACGTGCCTTTTTTTCAGGCATGTTGTCAATGAAAAAACTATAATCATTGGTCAGTTTACTCACAAAATCATATTCGAGTGCTACTTCATTAAAGGTTTTGTAAATGATTTTTAATCAGTTTGTTAAGTTAGAAATTTAATAATGTTGGTTGTTTTATTAGATCTTAAGTATTACGTTTCTATTAGTTGGGTTTAGTTTTCTACAATTTAATTTTTTGATATTTCTTTTTCAGTTAATCAGTGATCAATTGCAGAGTGAATTTTGTAATATCTAGAACAAACATGTCTTTTTTGAATCAGCTTTTTGAATGTTGGGAATGCTCGTGTTATGTGTAGTTTCAATGAGCATCTATAATAATGAGACTATTTCTTCTAATGTATCCTTGATATAAAATCCATTCCTGTATTTTTTCTTCTCAACAATTACTAACTTTTGATCTCCACTATTTTCAACGCTTACAATTGTTTTAGGTGCTCTTTCCCAAGTCCATAGTAATGAGTTATCTTCTGAGTAACCTAATATGTAAGGAGTACTTTTATTTTGATATGTGCTTTTGATAAGTTCTCTATCTACAACAACTTCGACCGAAACGTTTGTATTTTTCTCAATACATTTTAATGCATTGAGATTTACTACGCTATCAATGCACGATTCAGACGAAATAGCGATTATTTTACTGGTTTTATATAGTTTTTCATAGATACAATGGTCGCAATACGTTTCACTTAGCAAATTGATCTTAGATTGATAAGTATGTAATAAGGATGGTAAGTTCCAGTAGAATTCATTCAGAGTTATCGTAAGACCACTAAATTTACTCATATTCACCTCCAAATTAGTAAGTAGAAAACACGCATCATTAATATATACTATATATATGTTCAGTTTCTAATATGATAAACATAGATTGGAGGAGTCCACATATGATAATTAGCAAAAAAAACTGATGTTCAACTAATGAAACTACTGGTCAAGTAGTAAAAAAACTGGAATGTCCTAGTTGCACCCAAAATGGTGTTAACCTTAAGCCTATAACTGTCAAAAACTTTGTAAAATCAAATAGGATCATTGAAATTGCAGATCCTGAGTATTATTTATGTATGAATCCAGATTGTAAAACAACTTATTACAATGAAAAAACTCGACTTGAGACTGACGATCTAAAACTGCCAATCTGGTTCAAAACCAATGCAGATCCAAAATATATTTGTTACTGTAGCAAAGTGACAGAAATAGAGGTTATTAATGCAATTCTTGATGAAAACGCAAGATCAGTCAAAGATGTTGTAAATATTACTGGTGCAATGGGATACTCGGATTGTTTAAGAAATCACCCTACTGGCAAATGTTGCTCAACTGAAATTAAAAAGCTTTTAGATCTATATAAATAGATGTGGCTATAAACTTAATGTAATCGAGCCTTGTTCTAACGATATTCAATAGAATGAGGCTTTTTGCAATGATAGGCTTACTTATCGAGTAAATAATGGTTAAACAGCTCATTGATATTACACATAACGTTCCCGGCGTTCCCGACGTGCCCCTCTTGGTCTATTTCATATACTCTATTGTAACATTTTAAGCGCGAAAAAGGCCCTGTATTTGTTATTGCAGGGGCATGTTGGGAACGCTCGTGTTAGGCGACTTTAAATGTTTTAAACTACATCAAACATATATTTTGGAGTTAAGTCATTAATTGTCTCATTTTTAATAACCAACTTATTGGTTATAAATATTATATTGTCATAATTAACAGGTAGTCTATACTCAATCAATGCTTCAAGTACTTCATTTCTATTCGACCTATAAAGTAACTTCAATAGTTCGTGATTTTGTTCTAATTCATCGAGAATTTTTGTATTAATTTCCGCCTCACCGAATCGAAGTCTAAACTTATTTTTCACCATTGCTTTCACGTTACGTTTTTTGTAATTTTTGTATGCTAATTCTTCAAATAGCATTCGAACAGACCAATCACAGTTTTCAAGCGTTGCTAAAATTCCATTTAGAGTTCTGGACTCATCTGTAAACTCCTGCCATTCGTCCTTGCATTTGTACCTTAAATCATGTTCAACTTCATGCCAACCTTCTGAAAATACACTTCTTATTTGAATTTCAAAAGTTGAGTCTATCAAATCGTTCTGCAAATATAATGACACGCTTTTTTCGGCATATTCTGGCAATCTAAAAACAAGATTCAGCCTTGTAGGTCCAAACTTTTCTGTATCATTTTGATCGTGAACTTCTTCGATTAAATCATACTTTGATATTAATAACGATTTTATAAATTCTATATCATCATTGAAATATAGCACAATTCTAACACCAATCAAATCTTGCATTTTTTTTCCTGTGGCTTCATAATTCTTACTTTCTATTTTTCTTTTTATTGAATCAATATCCTTAACGCGTGCAAATATACGATTAAAAATTCCAGTTCCATCAATCATGCGTTTTATTTCTAACTCAAGTTCTCTAGCGTTAACATTCATTGCTAGACTTCCCTCCCCAAAATTTTCTTAATCTCATCTAAGTGAGCTATATCTAAGACATAAGTTTCGCCGTATTTAACAAGAATTTTGTCTCTAATTAGTTCTTGCAAGGCAAGTTCACTTAATTTACAATGGTAACTTTTGATAATTGCATCAGCTCTTCTTCTACGCTGAGCATATTTACGACCCTTAGGCCAATAATGTTCCAGTATCAACCTCTTATTCATTTGCACATCGTCTTCTTGCGTAACTAAATCAACAGTATTGATAATCTCTTCTTCAAGTGCATTCATATTTGAATTAAAACATTTACAGTCGTAGAGCTGGTTAAACTCTGCATTTTTTATATCTACATCAACTTCAACCGTACAGTTCGTGAACATGCAATTAAAAAATATATTGCTCTTAAAGCTACTGAGCTTGAAAACGATAGCCTCAAATTTACAGTTGTTAAATACACATGTGTCAAATTTAATATTTGAAAAATCAATAAACTTAATGTTCTGCTCTATAAATGTCGAGTCAATGTAATCTTGTGTAACTTCATTTAGCAAGTTGATTTCAGTATGTAATTTCATATTTGCATCCAAATACGTGAATTCATCTTCAATTTTGGCAAACAAATTTTTCTTTGACTCTGGATTCCTTGAACTATAAGCAGTAGACATTATGTCGATGAACTTTTCTGTAAATAGATCATCTTTTGGTCTAGAGATTATTGAGTCTCCTAACAAAGTACCAAACACAAACTCATTAACAAATCCTATTTGATTTTTGGAAGAAACTCTATCTAGCAATACATGATTACTCAGAGTGTTTGCTAAACTATCAACACTTTGATTTGTTTCAGCACTATATCTTTCTCTTACATCTTTTAATAACTCGCGATTGTCTCTAATTATAATATCTTTTATATACTCCCTAGATGCGGATGAGATATCGTTGCTTGCCATACTATAACTCAGATTCTTAAAAATACTTAATTGTTCTTTTTCAGTAATTGATAATGCCTGCCTATATTTTTCTCTTTCCAATAGTGTTGAAAAATAACAATCTATTATACGATTTTGACAGGATACAATGTTGACAAAATCGTTGATTTCTAGACTTTTCAAATATGATAAAATTACAGGATTTAATATACTTTCTATAACAATATTGTTACTGTTTAATATTCCAATACGATGCTGATCTAGCCAATCATTAACACTTGGTTCGGATAATACAAATCTCTTAACTTTAAAATCTTGCATTTTGCTCATAGCCCACTCTTCAAAACTCTCATTAACAAACAAAGAGGATTTTCTAGAGGTCAGAATTACTTTAGCGTTATTTTTTAGTAGATGACTAATTGTCTCTAACATAGTTTCTACTTCTTCAAACACTTCTTCATTTGTACTTGATTCACGATGTTCACTACTTTTAGTTATTAACTCATCAAAACCATCTATAATTACAGGTATGTTTCCAGAATATATCTCACTTTCTACTAGTGTAGAGTTTAAAGTTGGATAATTTATATCAATTTCAGTTAGAAGTACATACTTGAAAATCGGAGCCATTCTATTTCTTGATAGTTCAACGAAAAGTGGTAGATATGAATCCCCATTTGTAATCAGTGTGGAAAGTATTTCAAATGCCGTACACGTCTTACCAAATCCTGCTGCTGCTTCAACGATAATTAGTTTAGCTCCATCATCTAATAGATCATTTCTGATTACTTCAGTAATATTTCCTTCTCCAATATCCCCTTCACACATATATGGACTTTCAATATATTGATAAGGTACATTTAGGTTTAATTCTATTTTGTTTCTAAATTCATCGTAACGATCACTCAGCTTACGAATTGATCTATCGTAGTTGAAAAAACCTTTAAACAATCTATTATTTGCTTCAATACAATTTTCATACTGATGTGTAGTTACTGCAAAACCACTCTCCTGGAAACTAATTGAGTAGTCTTTCACTTCTTGAGTGTCATTTTTCTTAATAATCTCGATATTAGAGAAAATACCGCTTTTATACTCAAATGCTAAGAAATCTTTATGCTCCTTCCTTAGTTCAAATCCATAATCCAAATACATCTTTTTTAACCTTTGATAATTCATAAGTCCACTCCCTTCCATTTATCTTATATGTCGACAGAATAAACTCTGGCATATTTCATAACATTTCATGTTGCCTAACTAATCTATTTACGACATATAACTTTCCCATTCATAATTAATCTCACTTAAATAACCATACAAATAAGATGCTTTTTACCACATGCACTAAACACAATCATTTACATCAACTATACACACCATACCATTTCCTACCACAAAATTAAACCCCTAACCCCCGTCAGTCAGGACTTTATACACATTGTAAAATCAAACACCATAATTTTATACACCTAGCAAATAAACCAATATCCAAACTAAAAGCCCCCAAAAACTAAAAAAGAGCGAAACGTCGCCCCTAACATTGCTCATATATTCAACTCACCCAACAATCAACTCGTTAACAAAAAAACTACTCACACCATCAAAACTCAGCTAGCACCCCACTCCCACCTTTAACTCCAAACCCTTTTGAGCCTGTAGTTTTGTACTAATCAAGGCGCCGTATGAAAATCTGACAAGAGCGTACTCCCCGTACGTGACTGGCAGATTTTAATACGGCAACGCCGAGTAGCGCAAAAATACAGACTCAAAAACCAAAAAAAACGAAAATCCCTTTAAAAGTCTTACGCTTACATTACGGGTATAAGTAAGGAGACATTGGGATCAACGCTTTGGAAAGTAGTAGTTTACATCTTCCACTCAATTAGGAAGGTTGAGCTTCCGATGATTTTAGGAGAAAACTACTGTGAGACCTGTTACAGTCTCAATATTAATTTACGGGTTACTTATATTATACAAGAAGTGCATAATCTTGTCTATGCACTGAGCTTGGTATAACTGATATTAATTATTAATACTGTATTACAAATTATCAATTTTCTTGAGATTGCAGTCGTTCTTTTATCTTTGTCCCAGCAATGTATGCATTTAATCTGAACATTAAATACAAAAGTCCAAGCCCTAAACTCACAAGACCTAACATCGAAATTGCTTCTATAAATGCACCTGTAATACCTAGTAAAGAAATGGAGCTAACAAACTCATAAACCATTGCTAATGCAAAGAATATAACAGCTAGTTTAAGTATAACAACGTTTCTAACAAGTGGCTTTAAATGTCCTAACAACACAACTTTGTCATTTTGAATTTGCATTGAGCCTACATAATGATACTCTTTATATCTGCCTCGGTTCAGTATAAAATCAAACTCACCTTTTGAGTTAAGTTCACCTATAATACCTTGATTCCAAAACTTAGTGCCTTGTTTATTACTTGCTTTGTTTAAACTAGACACACAAACATCAATTGAAGTGTACTGGGTTTCTATTATGAATTTTTGCCATATCTCCATTTCTGTCAACTCCGTTTCGAATGGCTCTTTTCTATACACCCCTAAGAATATCCATCAACTCAATAAAACCATCCACAAGTTCAGGGTTATAGAGTGTGACTTTGCCTTTTATAAGTTCTTCAACTGCAGCTTCATGTGACATTGCTTTTCTATAAGGTCTATCGGTTGTCATGGCACTGTATGAATCGACTACAACTATGATCTGTGCCTCAATTCGAATTTCATCCCCTTTTAACCCTTCTGGGTAACCGGAACCATCCATTCTTTCATGATGTTGGTACAAAATATCTGACAGGTCTTTATCTCCTGTTTTTTCTAGGAGTAGGTTATATCCAAACTGAGGATGTTTCATAATAGAATCAAACTCATATTTATCAAGCGATGAGGGTTTTAAGAGTATCTTTTCATCTATCTCAACCTTACCTAAGTCATGCACTTTTCCTGAAAACAGGACGTTTTCAACAACACTTTCATCGTACTTTAAGTACACTGCCAATTGACTTGCAAGGTTTCCTACATCATTGCAGTGGTCTTCGGTATAATGGTCTTTACCTTGAATAAGGTGGATCATTTTGTATATTTCATTTGTCATTCTAAACTGCTCTTTGAACTTAACAAGAGTACGTATCATTATTAGTTTTGTGTCTTCTAGTACACTTAGGTGCTGTGACTCACTTATATTTTTAAACTCTATACGTGACCCAGCTTCTACGTACTTCCTACTATTAATATGATACAACCTTCCGGTTAGTATTAAATAGACATTTATAGCATCTTTAGCTTCATGTGGCTGACATAGTATTGTCCGACCAGCATGTACAAACGATTCAATAATTTCTAGTTTTTCATCATCTACGAGCAACTTAAAAACACCTGCATTATTTTCAATTAGCTCTAGTTCTTCATCGGTGCTAGATATTTTAAATCCATCCATTTATCTACCATCTGCTTTCCCATTACAACCCCATTTTTTATCTATATACATTCATTATGAAGGAAAATACTACGTTTTTCAATAAATATCACTAATTTTATCCACAATGTCGTAAAAGGTCATTTATTTACTAGTTAAAATGCATAATATGGGCATTAAAAAAAGCGCCACTCTTATAAAAGTAACGCTTAGTTTATTGTCATTAAGTAGACGCCCCACTGTATGATGTTCACAATTATAAGTCCTATAACTGGAACTGTTACCAGGGCTGGTGACTTACCATCATTTTTAGAAGCACTTTTCATGGCGTTCATGGCTGTAATTGCAGACGCACTCACAAGACCCCAACATCCGGCAAGAAAAACAATGTTGTCCCGGGTGTCTTTCATTGGGCCTTTCATAAAAACATGCATAAGCAGAAATGCCATTACATAGGTAAGAACACCTATTAACATTGCTAGTGAAACACCACTTCTTAGCACACCCCAAGCTTGACCCATCACTCCAATAGTTGCCAGACTCAGGAGTACTTTCCCATTCCCCCTAATGTTAGCTTGTGCAATGGGGGGATAAACTTTAGGTATTAAAATACCAAGTAAGAAACTCAACATATGTGGATAAAAATAAGGCGCGCCTGTAAAGACTGTGCCATATAACAGCCACGATAAAAGCCCTGCAAGTATTAATATACCTAGTCCTTTAAGATGAATCCCGTCCCACTCTAACTTTTTCTCAAAATGATTGTCAATGCGAAGTGAAAACAGCTTGTTGGCAAGAGGGGTTAAAGCAAAAGTAACCAGTAAAGATAGGTTTAGGTACTTTACTAAGATCCCTTTATCAAAGACACTTGAAAAATACTTAATGGTGTCTGCTGACCACCCAATGTTGAGTGGATGTGCAATATACCCGATTCCGCTTGGTAGGAATTTGTAGGCTGTAAACTGCATCCCCGCCAAAATCAGGACGAATAAGAGCATGAACCCCGTTAAAGGTCCATGCTTTTTCCACTCAAATACTGCTGCTATGTTCAGTCCCACACTAAAAGTGAAGGATGAAAGAATAATCATTGTTAAAGCAGATGAAATAACTATGGGACGACCTATAGTTGTTAGGCCTAGCTCGCTTATTAAGATGAATAAAATAACACCAATCATTTGAGGCAAGATATAATGCCTTTGTAAATGATACCGGTCATATACTTTGACCCCTATCACGTAAGATAGGACCAGTCCTATATAAGCCATAAAATGCACCCTTTACCCATCACAGTTAATTTCGTCTGCGGCCTCTAGACCTTCAGAAATAATAACTCTGTTATTTACAATTGTTTCAACAACGGCTGTCATATCTTCACTGGCTGAACTCAGTTCAGCAGATTGATCAAGAATGGCTTCGTTGTCGTCTTTTAGTTGGTGAATAGCTTCTGTAATGTTCATAAACTTATCGTTGGTTTCGTTTACATCACTTTTACCTTTTTCTGACCATTCTAATGAAACTTTAGCTTTTTCGCCAATATCATTAATGCCGTTAGTTATAACTTTTACAAGTTGACTAACGCTCTTTGCTGATTCAGAACTACTTTCAGCAAGCTTTTTTACTTCTTCAGCAACTACAGCAAACCCGCGTCCTTGTTCACCGGCGCGTGCTGCTTCAATCGCTGCATTCAGTGCAAGTAAGTTTGTATTTGAGGCAATGCTTTGCATAACTTCAGAAATTTTTAGGATGTCCGATGTGAGTTGTTCAAGTTCACCGGCTTTATCAACTATTACAGAAATTGACGAGTCGATCTCACCCATGTTTTTAACGGCTCTTGAAGCTACTTGTTCACCTTCGCTGGCTCTTTGTAGGGCATCGTCAGACTGTTCTTTGATCATAGCCACACTTTCAGTTAAAGAATGTGAACTGTCACTTACTGTTTCAATACCCGCCTTAAGCTTTTGCATTAAATGTACTTGGTCTTCCATTACTGATTGTGCCGTTCTAATTCTTTTTTCAGCTTGTTGATTGCTCATAATATCACCCTTACCTGTTTATTTTAATTTCATTGAACGAGTCTTCAAATTAAGAAATTCTAGTAAAATTATACCCTTTTCATCCATTTTAATCAATGCTTATAGGACTGAATTCACAGAATATTCACTAGTCTTTCCATTTGTTAAACATTATACCGGGCAAACCATTTGGTTTGATGAAATCATTTAAAAGATTGAAGCTATAACACTATATAGAAAATACCCATTCAAGAAGATCTTTATCTTTTTCTATCTACCTTTAATTGAAATGCCTTCCTTAATTCTTATGGACTATGGAGTAAAACAGTATTACAACCGATCAACATGAGCTTAAATAAAGACAAAAAAAAGCGCTCATTTCGAGCGCTACTTTTACTCCGGTCTATCGGCTTGTGACCAAATATCTATCATACTTTGCCATACACCTTTGGTTTCGTCACGTAACCAAGGGTCAAAGGCGTTCAGTTTCATCCTATTTTTTATTAATGTTTCTTGAAGATGATCAATAAGTCCGTAACTCAATAACTCTTTTACTTCCGTGTCTCCTTCTTTCAAGTATTTCTCTATAAGTGCGAAAAGCCACATAAAATTCTGGGTATCATTGTTCTCTAACGATTGAACAATCGCGTCGGATATAATGTCGACACCGCTATAAAGGTCAACTCGGTTTCTGTCACTGACACGGTGATCAGCATATGTATCCGGCAGGTTATGCATGAGACCCGTTAGTACTTCATCCTTTTGGATCAATGGTATCACTCCTAATCAATGTCTGCCAATATCACTCCTTTATTATACTACAGAATTGGAATTTTGTCATTATTCTGACAATTTACAACTTTCTTCGACAAATTCTGTTTATTTTCATTAAAAAAGCCATCGATATCTTGTAAGACAACTTACATGACCAATGGCTTTTCACACACATGTTTTGACTAAACTATATCTGTTTTTATATCAGAATCAACCAGTGTTTTACGAATAGACTTAATAGCATCTGTAATTTTAGCAGCTGTTTCTGGTTTGTTCATTGTGTAAATATGTACCCCGTCAATTCCCCAGCTAAGAAGGTCAACAATCTGCTCTATGGCATAAGCTGTTCCCGCTTCTTTTAAAGCTTTTGGGTCATGCTCATAACGGTTAAGAATTCTAAGGAACTTTTTAGGCAGTGTACAACCAGAAAGCTGTTGAATTCTAAGGATTTGAGACTTACTTAACACAGGCAAAATACCCGCAATTATTGGTGTATTAATACCATGAGACTGGCACTTTTCTGCAAACCTATAGAATATTTCATTGTCAAAGAATAATTGCGAAATTAAGAAGTCTAAGCCTAATGATGACTTACGTTTTAAGTTCCAAATGTCTTCATCAAATGATGTTGCGTCTAAATGACCTTCTGGGTAACACGCACCCCCAACTGAAAAATCGCCATGGGTTTGAATATGTTTTACCAGATCGGAAGCATATTTAAAATCATTTGGAAGCTGTGATGTAGGAATGTCATGTGGAATATCCCCTCTAAGGGCAAGAATATTTTCAACACCCGCTTGTTTTAGTTCTGTTAGTGTTTCGTTAACCTCTTGAGTGGTTGACGTTACACAGGTTAAGTGGGCTATTGTCTCAATATCAAAGTCCGTTTTAATTCGAGAGGCAATTTCTATTGTAGTGTCTTTTGA
>Ga0070724_10000856_pt1 | contig 19674 bp, 6 predicted proteins | sample tdDd001_FD_67278 | JGI IMG/M metagenome (GOLD analysis project Ga0070724, IMG submission 67278) | Marine sediment microbial communities from the Atlantic coast under amendment with organic carbon and nitrate - tdDd00.1 | ecosystem: Environmental > Aquatic > Marine > Coastal > Sediment | place... | reverse complement strand
GACTGTTGTTCCATCGGAATTCCTTTTCCCGAATCACTAACTTCAATAATTACGTTGTTTGAGGATTGATGAAGTAAAACACCTATTGATCCACCTGATGGAGTGAATTTAAATGCATTAGAAAGTAAGTTGAAAATAATTTTCTCAATATAACTGTCATCAAAAACTATTGATTTCTTTTCAAATTTTGTATCGAAAGTATAAATAATATTATTCTGAGACGCAACTTCAGCAAATGACAAATAGATCTCATTTACAAAACCAACCATCTCTCCTTTTGAAACTTGTAATTTAAGAGTTCCTAATTCTGATTTTCGAAAATCCATAAGTTGATCAATTAAGTTCAACAATCTTTTGGTATTCTTATAAATTAAATCATGCTGTTTCGAAACCCATTCATCTCCTAATTTGCGTTCACGAATTTTCTGTAATGGTGATAATATTAAAGTCAAAGGCGTTCTAAACTCATGGGTAATGTTGGTGAAAAACTGTAATTTCATTTGATTGATTTCAGTCAATTTCTGCTTTTCCAACCTTTCTACTCTTAGTTCATTTTGTGTTTTAATTCTTTCTTTCAAAAATTTAATAGAAATAAATGCAATAGCTAAGATAATCAAGGAGTAAATTAAAATCGCATAGGAAGAAACATACCATGGATTCAAAATAACAATATCAATTGAAGCCTCTTTTTTCCCAATAATACCTTCTCCACTTACCGCCTTAACTTTAAAAGTATATTTTCCGGCTGGCAAATTAGAATAAGTGGAACTAGAACTATTTGATGACAAAATCCAATCTTGATCGAACCCTTCCAACATTCTCATATATTTAAGTTTGTGAGCTGCGATATAATTGATTGCAGCAAATTCAAACTCAAATACATTCTGCTTACTTTTTAATTGAATTTCATTCAACTTCGAAATGTGATCATCCAAAATTCCTGTTTGATCACCAGCCACAACACGTTTGTTGTTTACCTTTAAATTTCGAAAGATTATTTCATCATTAAATGGATTTTCTCCAATTAGTTTAGATTGAAAAATGGTCACTCCGTTTATTCCACCAAACAGAAGTTCTCCTTTAGAGGTTTTGCTAAAAGAATAAGTATTGAACTGGCGACTTTGAATACCATCTTCCAAGTCGTAATTTTTAAATTTTTTGATTGATGGATCAAAACAGGAAAGTCCTTTGTTGGTACTTATCCATAGTTTTCCTTCTTCATCTTCCAATATGCCAAAAATAACATCATTAGGTAATCCATCTTTTGTTGTATAACGAACAAACTTCCGATCAATTTCATCGAAAACATTCAAGCCAGCCTTTGTCCCTATCCATATCCTTCCCTTTTGATCCTCTGTTACACAAGTAATTTCGTTAAAACTTAAACTTTGAGAATCATTAACATCATTTAAAAACGACTCAAAAACATTTCTCTCTGGATAAAAAATATTCAACCCACGATCCGTACCAATCCATATTCGAGCACGTGAATCTTCGAAAAGAAATGATATTCGATCCGAGGACATTCTGTTTCCTTTATGATCTAAATAAAAATGTTTGAACAAACCTGTTTGGTCATCAAACATATTCAATCCTTTCCAGGTACCAACCCAGATTCTTGATTTACTATCCATCAACAGCGCGTACACACTATTATCTGAAATTGAACCCTGAGTATTATTTTGCTTAAAAACTTTCGATTTTCCACTTCTAGGATCTAATAAATTAAGACCTGATTTGTGTGTTCCAACCAATAATTTACCACTTTTGGTTATAACAATTGATTTTAAATTATTCGAACTTAAAGAGTAAGGATTATTTTCATCATGAGTAAAATAGCTAACTCTGTTATTTTTTCTATCCCAATAATTTAATCCATTATCATTGGTTGCAATCCATAAATTCCCATTTTGATCTTCTTTAATGGCACTTGCAACATTATCACTTAATGACAATTTTCCACCATTCTGGTTTATCAAATCAAATTTTGTATCGGAAGCATGATAGTAGTTGATACCACCAAAAAATGTCCCCAACCACATTCCATTTTGTACGTCCTTATAAATACTACGTACCGAGTTCTGACTTAAGGCATAAGGTCTTGAGAATTCCTCGTAATGATTAGAAAAATTTCCTGTTTCCAAATTCAAAATACTTAAGCCGACAAAAGTTCCTATCCATAAATCCCCATTATCACCGAATCCAAGCGATCGTATATTGTCATTACTCAAGCTATTTTTATCACTTGCAGAATGAAGATATGTCTCATTTAATTTAAAATTAGAGTCAAATTGAAATAAGCCATCCCCTTCGGTGCCTATCCAAAAATTATCCAAATCATCTTTTAGAATTGTTCGTATTTCAAGGTTATCACCAGGCAAATTAATCTTTTGGGCATAAAGGCTTTTCTTATTTAATTCATACAAACCAAAATCTGTTCCAATTAGAAGTGAATTTCCATTTGGATAGATAACATTCACTCTATCTATAAATCCTTTTTTTGTACTAATTTTTAGTTCGGTAAACAGATTTGCCTCGGTGTTGAAGTTATAAATATTGCCACTATGAGAACAAGCATATATATTCCCTTTTTCATCCTCTATAATATCGATTATATCCTGATTTACTGCTTTATCTGACAAAGGAAAATTGATAAAAGAATCATAGGTGTTATTGTAAAGACTTATTCCCTTATTACTACCAATCCATAACTGTCCAGAATTACTTACTAACAACTTTCTAATGTAATTAGAGAGAATCGTAGTACTATCGGAAATATCTTTTCTGTAAACTGTAAACTCTCTACCATCAAAACGATTTAATCCATCTTGTGTACCAAACCACATATAGCCTGTTTGATCCTGAACGATACTAAGAATTGTACTTTGAGACAGACCATCTGAATTGGAAATGTTCCTGAAAAGAATTCTAGAATCTTTATTATCAGAGGCACTTACCGTATTTAACAAAAACAGAGCCATCCACACTATCAACAAGCCAATTCTTTTCATTCCTTAAGTATTTACAGTTACAAGCTAAAATTATTATTTTCCTTACTGATATCAAAGAATATCTTAACTAACAAAAGAGGATGACCGCAGTCACCCTCCATTGCTAACTATATTATAAAATATAGATCTAATACCCTGGATTTTGTAATAGTTTTACATTCTCATCCGTTTCTCTCTGAGGAATAGGTAGGAGCTCGTGTTTATTATCAGTAAAATAAACACCTGCTACATATCCTACAGAATTATTCCCTTCAGTTGTTTTTGGATAATTCGCTTCCAATACCGTTTGAGTTGCTCTTAATTGGGTTCCCAATTCATTCCATCGGATCAAATCATACTTTCTCCAACCTTCTGCAACCATTTCAAGTTTTCGTTCCTTTTTAATTGCAGCGAAAAAATCGTCATAGTTTAATGAATTATCCAAATCTGCTAAACCAGCACGGGTTCTAACAGCATTTATTGCATCAAATCCATCCTGCAAACTAATTCCTGCTGGTAGTTCATCACGTACTTCATTTACTGCTTCTGCAAACATTAACAAAACATCAGCATAACGAAGTGTACACCAGTTTACGTTAGTATAATTCGGATTTTGGGCTGGTTCCTCAATCAAATCTCGTCTCCATTTACCAGGAAAGTGAGGCTTACCTGCTTTCAAAGCTTTCTGATTCCCATTTTTGTCAATTTCAAACTCTGCAACCGAAACATCTCTTCTTACATCTTCCATTGCAAATTCTGCCTTAAAATCAGGACGAATATTTACATATGCATTAGCACGACCATAAGGAGAATCTGCATGAGTTTTAGGACTATTCCACGTCCCTATTAAACCTGAATCTTCCTGATCATTCGCTACATTATAGGTAGCAATTTCAAATAAACTTTCAGTTGGATCCTGAATGAAACTGGTTAAATTTCTGAATACTTGCTCGTAACTATCCAAAAGACCAAACATTCCCAAGTCCATTAACTCTTTAGCTTCAACCGCAGCCTCTTTATAATACGTTTTGTAATCATCAGGTCGGCTCATTACACCAGCTTGATCTAAGGCATATCCTCCACGGTACAAAAGAGCTCTAACAAGATAACCACGTACTGCCCCTATGTTAGCTCTATCATTTGTTTCAGGAAATGTTTCTGGCAACAATTGTTTCGCATCTCTTAAATCCTGAATGATTACATCGTACACATCACTTTTATTCGATTTTGCTACGAAGAAATCACTTGATGATTCCGTTGGCTCAGTCAACAAAGGAACATCTCCCCATAAACGAACCAAATCAAAATAAATAAAAGCTCGAAGAAACTTAGCTTCACCAAGATATTTATTTAGAGCAGCTTTTTCCTCATCAGTTCCATTGGTAAATAAATCCATCTCCTGAATCTTTTTAATAGAAAGATTGGCATAGTTAACACCTTTGTACAATTCTATCCAGGTTCTTTCAATAAATCCAGTAACCGGAGATGAACCATAATGTGCTATTTTTCTATTGTCATTAGAAAATCCAGTACCTCTCATATAGGTAATGTCATCATCCATAGGATAATTCATGGATAACAACTGTCCATATGTGTATTTGGTAGTAAAGACATCATAAATCCCTTTTACGCCCAAATCTGCATGAGTCACTGTTTTGTAAAAGGTTTCAGAAGAATATGAAGATTTCGGATCAATTTCCAACTCATCCTCACACGACACCAGGCATCCCATTGCTAATGCTAACATTGCAAGACCTGAAGTTAATTTTAAAAATTTGTTATATATCGTTTTCATTTTATTATCAATTAAACAGGATTACATTGAAATATTTACACCGAAAATAAATGTTCTACTTCTAGGATAAGCACCCCAATCAACTCCTGGAGTTAATCCAGTAGCATTTCTGGTACTTACCTCCGGATCGAATCCAGAATAACTGGTCCATGTATAAATATTATTTGCAGTACCATAAATTCTAACTTTATCCAGCTTTATTCTCTTTAATAAACTCTTAGGTACATTATAACCTAAAGTAATATTGTTAATTCTTAGGAATGAACCATCTTCTACAATTCCTGAGTGAAATCTAATTGTTCTATTTCCATTGTAAACCGGATATTTGGCATTTTTATTCATTTCTGCCAAAGCTGCAGGATCCGTAATTCTCTGCCCACCAGCATCCAATGTAGACCAACGATTTTTCAATAGTGCCAATACGTTTTTATTCTTTTCAAAACCACGAGTATAGTACATCTTATTCGCATTGTAGATATCATTACCATATGACCAATTCACGAAAACACTCATATCCCAATTCTTATATCTGAAGGTATTTGTGATTCCACCAAAATGAATTGGGTTTGCATCTCCAATAACTTTACGATCGTTTGAATCAATCTTCCCATCAGGTACACCATTTGGTCCCGAAATATCCTTGTATTTCATCCATCCTGGTTGTGCTACATCATTTGGATCGTAAGCTGTACCATCTTTCAATGCATAAGTCTGAGAACCTGCATCATAATTAAAGTCATCAACACCATAAAGACCATCCCACACATAACCATACATCTTCCCAATAGGTCTGCCTACTTCAACGATATAATCCTTCTCTGTAAATTTGTTACCAAACCACCCTGATTCCTCAAGTCTAAATTTTTGATTGTCTGCCAATTTCACAATCTTATTTTTATTAAAGGAAATATTAAAATTAGTTGACCACTCGAAATCTTTCGACTTAATATTTACAGTACTTACACTAAACTCCATTCCCTTATTCTCGGTTTCACCAATATTCTTTAAGGTAGTTGTAAAACCTGTAGTTGCAGGAATAGTTGTTTTCAAGAGTAGATCTTTAGTTCTTGACAGGTAAAAATCTCCTGTTACTCTAACTCTCTGATTAAATAAACCTAAGTCAACACCAAAGTTAGCAGAATGAGTAGATTCCCATTTTAATTTTTCATTAGCCAAATTCTCAGGAACAATTCCCGATTGTGTGGTATTGTCAAACCCATAAGTTACACCACTCAATATTGACATGTATCCGTAATTTGGAATTCTATTATTTCCAGACACACCATAACTAGCTCTAAGTTTAAGGTTTGAGATCTGCTCAATTCCTTGCATAAATCCTTCTTCACTAACTCTCCAGCCAAATGATCCTGAAGGGAAATAACCATATTTATTTTCAGGTCCAAATTTAGATGAACCATCGGCTCTCATTGTTGCTGAGAATAAATATTTATTATTGAAGGTGTAGTTCACTCTACCAAAAAATGAAATCAACTTGGTTTCTTCCTCGAACGATTCAGCATTATTTGGAACACCTAATCCCAAATCTTTTAAACCTATATCATCATTAGGAAAACCACTCACTTCTGTCAACACTCTTTTTCTATCTGTCGCAACTTGCTCATGTCCTAAAAGAACATTTAAATCGTGATTCCCAATATTCTTACTATAATTTAATGTTAGAGCGTAATTCCAATCTCTAAATTCATCATACTGAATTGAACCAAATGGACCTCCATTACGTTTTCCCGCAACCGATCTTTCACCATCAAAGCGTTCTCTTCTTTGAACAACATTTCTTAATCCACCATCGAACTTAGCATACAAATCGTTTGTCAGGTTAAACTTCAAGCTACCATTTAATGTCGTTTGCTTTTTTTCTGTTTCACGATGTTCTGCCTCAGAAGAAACCAATGGATTTTGCAATACATTACCACTATCGTCAACCAATGCCGGATCTTCATCCAAATAAATTAAATCACTATCGTTACCATATTTACCAATGGTTGGACGATATCTGGCAATATGTGTTAACTTATTAAATGTAGCCGTTTGATCAGAAGTTCCCATTCCATAAGTCTTCTGTTCCTGATAACTTGCAATAACTGAAGCATCAATAAAATCATTTACTTTCTGATCTATCTTTAATCGTCCATTATTTCTTTCGAAACCACTATTCACCATTATACCTTCATTTTCATTTCTCGAAAATGAAAAACTATATTTGGTCTCTTTGCTACCACCGGTAACACTCAATTTGTAATTTTGAATAGTAGCATTTCCTCCGAACATCTCGTCCTGCCAATCAATCCCTTTTCTTTCTTTATAAAGATCTCCAAGTTCGTCCCAAGTACCATATGTATTTTCAAATGATTCCAAATCACCATCTCCCTCTATATTCTCATATTGAAGTTTCACAAAATCGTAAGGCTTCATTACATCCAAAGTCTCAGTAACTTCCTTAATACCAAAATATGCATCGAAATTAATACGAGGTTTACCAACTTTTCCACCTTTTGTTGTAATTAAAACCACTCCATTTGCACCACGAGCACCATAAATTGCTGCTGAAGAAGCATCTTTTAAGATATCTATCGTTTCAATATCCGTTGGGTCAAGGTAATTTATTCCATCTTCCGACGGAAATCCATCAATAACATACAAAGGAGAATTATCCTGAGTAATTGATCCACCTCCACGAACACGAATTGAAATACCAGCATCCGGAGATCCTTCAGATGAAGTAATTTGAACACCTGAAACCTTACCTGCAATTGCAGTGGCAACGTTTGCGGTAGGAACTTTAGAAATTTCATCACTTGAAACAGAAGCAACTGATCCTGTCAAATCTCTCTTCTTCATCGTACCGTAACCAACAGCAACAACTTCTTCCAATTGCAATACCGATGATTTTAAAACTACATCAATTTTTGCTTTTCCTTGTACAGGAATTTCTACAGGCTCAAATCCAATAAATGAGAATTGTAACACAGCATTATTAGGATTCTCTATTTCCAACATGTAGTTACCATCAAAATCGGTAGTTACTCCCGTTGTAGTACCTTTAATAATTACATTCACACCGGGCAGTAATTCTCCCGATTCCTCAGACACCTTTCCAGATACTTTAAGGGATTGTGCAAAAGCACCAATTCCAAAAAGCAATCCAGCTGTCAACAGCAAGATTTTCTTCATAAAATTTAGTTTAGTCATAACAAACTTAGTTTGATTTAGAATTTGTTACAACGAATATATCAGGTATGCCACGTAATCGATTTAACCTCTGTTCTACATCCCTTTTACTTCATCTAATACGCCTTTAATCTCGTTGAATTCTGTTTAAATTCTGTTGAAAAGGCGCGCTTAACCCTCCTTATCACAGAAAAATACAGTTCAAAAGCTGCACTTTCGACTAATATGAAATATCTTATTTTATGATACCTACACCTATCTTTCCTTTCCAAAATGGCACTTCATTTCCCATGATTTTGGAACCTCTAATAAAAACAATTCTCTAGAATTATCTTACCTCATCATATAAAGGATGGATTTTTATCAATACTCATTAATCAACTATTAATGAAGGGATATCGATTGATATCCGCCCCTAAAATAGCAAATTATTCATTAAAAAATCCTTCAATAAATCCCCCTTATCCATTCAGTACCACCATTCAACCTAAACACAAATCTTTTCAACATAGCATAAACAATTCTATTCCTAAACCTCTTTTCTTTGAATAAAGCCTATAAATCAAACCATTGTGATCCATTAAGCAAGTATATACCCACAATGGTTTAAAATTTCATTCTCTAAACAATTTGTAATTCATAAAAATTAATAAACCAAATATCAAGCATATGAGAGTTCTTAAAACTACATTAATTGGGAAAATGATTCTTCTTTTTGCATCTCCTTCCAATGTCCACTCCAAAACTAAAAGCAATCTAAAAAATCAACATTAATAAAAATTTCAGATTTACACGGTATAGGTGTAAATTTCACACTCGAAAAATAGTATCAAATGACGAAAACAATTCAAACTTGCCTGTTACTGACAGTATTGCTATTACAATGCTTTTGCAGTTATGGACAGAAGAAAAAACGATCGGACGACTGGGTCAACGATCGTTACAAGTACCAGATTAGTGTAGAAAAGAATCGCTACTCCTTCGAAGAGGAAATACCCTATCATTGGCAAGCTGACGAAAAAGGGAGCTTGGAACTTTCTGATCGACACTATAAAGCTGGAAAACAATCTTTAAAATGGAGCTTTTCTAATAATGCCAAATTAAGAATTACTGCTCCTCACAATTTAAAAAGTGCAGCTTCCAAAAAGCAAGGAGGTTTCATGTTTTGGATTTACAATGAAAAGGCTATTGAAGAATCGCTGCACTTCTCGTTTACTGATTCAAACGATAAAGAGATCTTTGATATGAATTACAAACTCAATTTCATTGGATGGAGAGCTGCTTGGGTTAAATTCACCGACGATTTAGGTAACAGCACAAAAGAAGAAGTTATAAATCTAGTTCTTACAGCTCCAAAATCAGAGGAAAATGGGAATTTGTATTTCGATTCATGGGAATTTGTTGACAAATTGTACGAAAGCCGATCATCCAGCTACCAATTTCAAAGAAAGGGCGATGTTGGATTCGCATGGTCTACCTACCGATGGAGCAAGTTTCAGCCAGATTTTTCAAATTTACCACAAGTAACAACTACTGAAAAAGAAGCATTTGCAACCATTCAAAAAAGATTGGATGACTATTTAATAGGTACAGGTAAATTCCTAGGAACTGAACCAACCCAATTGAGAAAAAAAGGTCTGAACAAATACATTGCCAAAGGAATTAAAGGATTCGAGAAACTAAATATTAAGCGCCACACTGACGGGCATATCACAGGAACGCCTTTGTTTGCAAGAAATTCTCCTCACCGTCCACTAATGAACGAGGAAGCCAACAGATACATTCCTCTCCCTCTTGCCTTCGATTATCTTTTGAATGGAAACAAGGAAAGTTTAGAAAAATTATTCCTATATCTTGATTTTGTTCATGATCAAGGATGGGCAGAAGGATCTGGCTTGGGAACTCTTGATCATGAAACACTTCGTTCTTCGAGCTATGTTTATGCATGTTATTTAATTCGCAATGAACTTAAGCAAACAGGAAGATTGGAAAGAGAATTAGCAACCATGCGTTGGTTCCTTACCCTAAATATGATATTCTCTCCACACAATTATGAGATTACCGCTGATAACATGAGAACCCGTTTCATGTTTACATTGTTACAAATTCTGATGATGCCTAATTCTTCTGAAAAAGTTGCTTACATGAGAAAGGCAGTGGAATATTACAATTTTGGCTTAGATATCAAACCTGGTTGGGGCGATGTAATCAAAGATGATTTCACTGGATATCACCATAGAAATGCCTATGGAAACGGATATTCTCCTCCTGCTTATAGTATGGCTGCTCAAGTGAACTACTTACTTCACAATACTGAGTTTAAACTGTCTGATACAGCAGTTCACAATCTTCGTCAAGCGGTATTTACCATGAGAGATTGGTCTAATTTGTACTATACCCCTGCAGGTGTAGGCGGACGATTAAAAAATCACGACACCACCAACCGTTATATTTCTACTTTTATGCTATTGGCCATGTCAGGAGATCCTATTGATATGGAAATGGCACAGGCTTTCATGAGATTGTGGAATCCTGAATCACCAATGCTTACAGAAAGAGTATTCAGTAGTGGAGATTGTAACATGTACTACTCCAACACCATTGGTGAGGTTGAAAAAATGCAGGAACTGGCTGCCATGAATATCAAAGCTGAAAATGCACCTGTAGGATTCTGGCACAAACCTTACGCAGCAGTAGCATTTCAACGTAGAGACAACTGGATGGCTAGCGTAAAAGGATACAGCAAGTACATCTGGGATTTTGAATCTGGTGGAAAGAACAATATTTACGGTCGTTACATAAGCTACGGAGCCTTGCAAATCCTTTCAAAAGGAGAACCTGTTGACTACGAAAACAGTGGATATGCTTTGGCTAAAGGATGGGACTGGAATCGTTGGCCAGGAGCTACAACCATTCATACACCATTTAATGATTTACGCACAACCAGAAAAGGAAAAAGCAGAAGTCATCGTAATTTCTCTAAGGAAACTTTCGTTGGAGGAACAGGCATTGATGGCACAAATGGAATGTATGCATTCAAATTACACGATCGATCCTTCAACCCTGGTTTTGAAGCTTTAAAAACTTATTTCTTCTTCGATAATCAAATCATCTGCTTGGGATCGGGAATTTCAAACCATAATAATGAATTGGCTACTGAAACTACATTGTTCCAGACCTACATGAAGTCAACAGAGATTCCAATAAGGATAAGTGGAAAAACTATAGATCAATTTCCATTTGAAAAAGTAGTGAACAAAGAGAAAGTTTGGATATCTGATCCTTGCAACAATTACTATTTGATTCCTGATGCAAGCAATGTTATTGTCAAGCGCCAGAACCAAAGTTCATGGTTAGAAGATACCAGAAAACAGGATGCACCTACGCATGGCGATTATTCTGTTGCTTACTTTGATCATGGAAAAGCCCCAAAAGAAGCAGAATATGAGTACATGATTTTAATTGATGGCTCAGCAAAAGAAGCATCGAAACTATTGAAGAAAAAGCCTTACAAAGTGATTCAAAAAGATGAAGATGCTCACATTATTTTGTACAAGCCAAGCAATACTATAGCTTATGCCATCCAGAAACCTGAAAACTTTAAAGGATTATATAAATTGAAATCTATTTCGGCACCAGCCATGTTGATGACTCAAAAAGAAGGTAAAAAGCTAGTGGTATCAGTTTGTGATCCGGATTTCCGTCGTCCACAATACAAAACAAGCGGTGGAATTAGAGAGCACAATATTTTTGAAGGCGATTCGGAAAAGGTGTTAATAATCACCTTAAACGGAGCATGGAATGCTTCTCAATTGCCAGAGGAAGCTAAAATTATTTCTAAATCAAAAGCTGAAACTGTAGTAGAAGTTGTTTGTTCTAAAGCAAGAACTTACCAGTTAGAATTCAAGAAATAATAAATTCCTGGTAAGGATTTCTACTATAAATGTGGAGTGTTCCATTCTTTGATTTTCACATTTAGAAAGTATTTCTAATATGTCAAGCATCTCAAAGATGCTTGACATGTTTATCTAAAGCGAAACATTCTTACAATCTACAACAATCCCCGGCAGTTCAACTACCGGGGATTTTTTCTATTTAATGATTAAAGGTTTCAATACAGCAAGGTCCATTAGCATAAGGATGTAGTATGCATTAGCATAAGGATGGACTGTCAATCCTTATAAGGATACACGGTCGATCCTTATAAGGGAGAAGCTCTCTTTCTAAATATGCAAACTTTCCATTAATTAAACAAAGAATCTACACGCTCTCCATCTTTTACAATAATCAATCGATTACTCTTCTTCATAGCAGGCACCTGAATCATTAAAGTATTCTCGGTAATGCGTTTGTGATTAATCTTCTTACCATTCAATTCTACTTTATAATTAAAATCCTTGTTCATAGACACCAATACAATTTTTGATTTACTTCGGTTCAGATCAGCAAGTTCAAAAGTCAATTCAGCATGTGTAAAATCTTCATTCATATTCTGCTGCTTCATCCAAAAGTCGAAACCGCCATACACCTTTCCTGGCTTAAAATAGATGTGATACCAGTTTACCAAAGGCGCATTCAAACCTGAAAATTGATGCCAGCCCGATCCCAACAAACTACTTTGGGTATAGTGCTCCCAACAATGATAGGTTCGTCTGTTTTCATCACTAAATACTTTCAATGAAGTATTGGCAATCTCCCATGCCTTTTCTCCATAACCAAGGTCCAGCAACGTTTTCCAAAAAAACCACTGATGCGACATCCACACCGTTTCATTGGCGTATGCATTGATATTTGCATGCGGCGCCATTTGATCCACGCTGATTCCTTCTTTTGTCCACAAACGTGTCTTGTCTAATAATTTATCTACTATCAATTTTCGTTGATGATCGTTACAGGCACCCGCAATAATAGGACTGGCTCCATCCATTCCCATGTTCATATTGCTACCATCTTCATTTCTAAGAATACCTGTAACGTTCCCCTTTTTATCATGCTTCACATAGGAAAAATAACCAGATTCTTCATCCCAGGAATACTTGTTTAATGCCTTAGTCAATGTAGCAATATCAGCGTCGTATACCTTCAAATCCTCCTTTAATCCGAGCTCAACTGCTGCTTTTTTCAATATTTTTGCACTACGAATCACATGTGTAGGACTAATAGCAGGAGTAATCAGATTTTCCGGATCGTTATGCTCCACCCAGCGCTGTGGCGGATAATCATCCCAACCAGCCGAGTTGTAGAAGTAATCCCATGTTTTGGTCAAGCCGGATTTCATTCTTGTAATGGATGAGCCACTTGTTCCCGACAAAAACTGGTAGTATTTCTTTAGTCGTGGATAATAATGCTTTAGGAATTTCTTGTCATTGGTCTTGTTCCAAATTTCCATATACTGGTAAATCTGTGTTGGTGCAGGTGTTCCGTGATGTATGAATGCATTCGGATTTTCAGAAGCCGTGGTATAAGTATTCAGCATGTTCACCGAGCGATTCAAATCCATCTCCAACATACCAATTCCAATCATCCCCACATCCCAGGTATATAAGGAATTCCATCTGCGTCCCGGTGTATAATGCTTAATATACTCATTCTGACAAATAATGGGAAACACCAGGTTGTTAGCCATTACCGATTCCATTCGCTTCATTGCAAAATCATACTCCACATTAGAAGAATCATTTGTCATTTGCGTGTAAAGCTCATCTCGCTTGTTGGAATATGAGTTCTTCTTTGTAGCATATTGCCTTAAAGCTTCTTCCACTTCAGACTTGCTTCCTACTGTCACCAATCCATTCAGTTCCTTTTGCGAAAAAGGCATCACTTCAATCCCATACACCAAAATATCAGTAAAGTGACCTTTCTCGTTCTCCTTGTGCAATGGCACATCAATATTACGATTGTTGTACATTGGCAAATTCAACAAGTTGTCAGAGTGAATCTCTACCTGATAAAACTCAGGACCTTCCCATAAAATCCCATAGTACAAATTGGTGTTCTTGTATTTTAGAATTCTTGATTGTTTCACAGGTCCTTCCAAAATTTCAGGAACTATCTCCAGATTTGATTGTTGGAACGTCAAGTCTTTCTGATCTGAAGTATTCACAATAGCAAAACCATCCAACACTATACCCGATTGATTTTTGGCAGCCTCCAAACTCAAATACTTCGCTTCCGCATTTGTTATGGCAATGGTTTTAAGGGCAAAATCCTTTGCTGCTTCTAAATGCAGTTTGCCTGACAATACACCACCGGCAGTAAATTCCAAATCCTGCTCACTCAAGGTTTTGTAACGCATGATCAATACCTGATTTGGCAAAGAGTTCTGATTGATAGGATATACCACTTTATCACCTTTGTCTTTTCCGAATCCTCGTCCTAAAGCACGAGCACCAACCATACCACTTCCATACTCTTCCCCTTTGGCAAAGGCATCATATATCAGGTTATCATCGAAGCGAGGATTTTGGTATTCCATCGTTTTGTAATCCATACCATCTATCCACTGAGCATTGTTAGGTAAACTCACATTCACAGGAAGAATAGTCTTTTTTTTGCCACTCTTGCCCCAGTTTGGATAATTCATGGAAGCCAACAAATTGTAGACAACATCCTGCTGACGTTCCGTATTATTGGTAAATTTAGCTGTTATGTACCTGCTCTTTTCGTCAACCTCTGAGAACACTACATCACATTTCACCTTGTCTTTCCACTCCAACTGGTAGTTGTATCCCAGATATTTTAAATCCGGATCAACATTCCAAATGAAATAATCTCTTTCCTCTATCACATCAGGAATTACCATTTTTGAGCGATGGAAGAAACCTGTTGCGAAACTTAAATCGAAACGAAATCCATCCTTTTTACTGGTAATGTGTGAAACTCCATTGTATTTTTTCGAATAAGGACCCCAATTCGGTAAATCAAGATCATGGGAATTTTTGTAATCCTTTATTAATTGATGATCTATCTTGCTTTCCTGAGCAACAAGCGAAACAGGAAACAAACAAGCCATCAATAAGCCTTTTAGATTCATAGCTTTATTTTTTAAAGATTAATGTGCCGTATGATAATGGAAAATGACACGAAGGGGGAAGCCATGAGGATTTTTGTAGATCTCCTTCCTGTTCCGTTCCTTCTCTGCGAGTTAAATCAAATTTCCAGGTATCATTTGCTTTAGGTGGAATATTGACAGCTGATTGTATTTGAGAGAAGGGAATCGCAACCTCGAGTGCCCAGCCTTCATCGGTATCGGTATTGTCGTTTAAAGTTCCTTTTAAAGTCACAGCTGATTTTATTCCTACACAATTCCACGACCACCATTGCCTTATTACATCGCGATTGCAGCCAGGATTCAACACATACAAATCCAATAATGTATTTAGTGGATTCCATTCAAACTCGTAATAGGTTTTTGGATTACTATCTGCATCTAAAAAGATTTCCATAACCTCTTCGTGCCATAAATGAGCATCACGCTCCGTCATCTTTCCCGTCAGGTCCTTATCATCCATCCAAAAATAGAAGCAGAGATACTCATTATCCCAAACAGCTTTAAACATGGAATTTTCTCGTAATTTCTCTTTTTTATTGGCGATAAAGTAGACTGGTTGTATGGTATTCCAGATTGCTTCATCGGCTTTCCCATTTACATTTATGGCTTCAGATGTGAATTTACATTCGTATTTTTTGTTATTATTTTTACTCATTCCAGGGGTGTATACACCTAGCAGAACCAAGCTAAAAAAGAAGTATTTTAATACGTTCTTACATGTATTCATAACAATTAGATTTTAAATCCCAATACAAAACTTCCCGAAACAGAAATCTTTCATCTATCCCGGGAAGTTGGTACTATTTTATTTTTTGATTCGCCCAACCGGTCGACTACTTTCCTTCAAATAGATTTTGAAATCTTCTATTTTCTTTTGCAGTTCATTTACCAGTTTAGGGTGTTGATTTGCTAGGTTTACAGATTCAGAAGGATCCTTTTCTATATCATACAAGGACAATTCCAATGTATAATCTTCTTCATTCTGAATTCCCGGCATTCCACCTGTACCCCGTTTTTCTACTACGCGATACTTATGAGGAATGTGCAACTTCCACTTACCGGAACGCACCGCTTGAATTTCTTCGCCTAAAACAAAAAAGAAATCTTTACGAGGATTTTCTATCTTCTCACCTTTCATCACCGACCAAACATCAACTCCATCAATAGAATTCATTCTCACCATGGAAGATTTGGTTACATTCATGATGGTTGGCAAAATATCCAAAGCCGTAATCATCTCATCGTTATACGCTCCTGCTGGAATAGCGCCTGGCATCCTTACAACAAATGGCACCTTCTGTCCTCCTCCAAAAGTTGTTCCTTTTGCTTCCCGCAGATTACCAGAACTTCCCGCATGATCTCCATAGGTAATCCAAGGTCCGTTATCCGATGAAAAAATAATAAGTGTGTTTTCATTTAATCCCAACTCATCAATTTTCTTCACAATCTCTCCTACAGACCAGTCCAATTCCATAATGGCATCACCATACAATCCCTGCCCCGATTTTCCTCTAAATTCGTCGGAAGCTCCTAGAGGAACGTGAGGTTGCGTATATGGCACATATAAAAAGAATGGCTCACCCTGATGTTTTTCAACAAAATCGACAGCATGTTCAGTAATTCTTTTTGTAATGGTATTTACATTTGGATTGTACTCAATTATTTTTTCATTATCATACAAAGGCAAAGCAGGATATGGATGTTCCGGATCGGGATGAATAGGCCACATGTCAAAAGAATAAGGTACTCCCCAAAATTCGTTGAACCCATGTTGCAAAGGCATAAACTCAGGATGGTGTCCCAGATGCCATTTTCCAAATAATCCATTCACATAACCATTCTGCTTCAAGATACTGGAGATGGTCATCTCTTCGGAACTCAATCCATGATCGGAAAGATCATCTACCACATGTTGCATACCAACACGCTGAGGATAGCAACCAGTTAGTAATCCGGCTCTGGATGGAGTACAAACAGCTGAAGCCACATAAAAGTTGGTGAATAGCGTTCCTTCCTGAGCTAATTTGTCAATATTTGGTGTTTGAACTGCTCCTTTATTGTAACAGTTCACATCTCCATATCCCTGATCATCTGTAAACAAAATGACCACATTGGGTTTGGCATTTTCTTTCTTTTCGGCTGCTTTGGTAGCGCCTCCCAATAGAGTACTACCCGCGATGCCGCATAGTAAAAATGTTGATTTAATCATAGATTCGTTTTCTTTGAAAGTTTCAAACGATATGAATATCAATTTGAATTGTAGTTAGTATTTGAAAGCACGTGTGGTTTTAATCCATACCACACTAGGTTTCACTTAAAACCACCTTAGGTTTCATTCAAAAGCACGTGTGGTTTTGAGTCAAATCACGCGTGCTTTTTTTGGAACAGTATTAGTAATAGATGGCTGCATTTGGCAACTGATCTATTTCTTCCTGAGTTTTAAACTGACCATCTTTTAGCTCAACCAGGTAGGTCGCATTTTTATCAGATGGCTTGAATGTTTTTCCTGCGAATTTCACCTTTGCGTTCCCGTTGGAAATCATAGCTGTTTTTCCATCAGTAATTGTAAAAGCAATCGGTTTACTGGTATTCAATTCAACCTCTATATTCCACTCTCCTACTTTAAATCCTGTAGCTGTTTTTACAATATCTTTTGGATTCAATTTTGAATCTCCAACTTGAATAATCGAAAGAAAACGAGCCTTTTTAACTTTTGAAGTAACTGCCTTATAGTGGTAACTCGTTTCATCCAACTTCACCATTTTATTTCCTTTTCCTTGCCAATCTACCGGAGGAGAAACAAATTGATCGGTAAGATTCTGTTCAAACTCAGTACTACAGAATATTTTCATACTTGCCTTTGAACCATTCGAATTCATTTCTAATCCATTCTCACCAAGTAATTTTGTATCACATCTGCTATTGCTCAACCAGCTATACTCTACAGGTTTTTCAGCCTCCAATTCATCATATATCAAGGCAATTCCTGGTCTTAACATGAACATATGACGGCGGAACTTCTTTAATCCAGCATCGCCAAAGCCATGTTCAGGAGTTTGTGTAACACCAAACTCCTTCATTCTTCTGGCTATTTCATCGCGGGCAATTGTTCCTGAGTAAGCCCTAGAAGCATCTCCCATGGTATAACTAATTACATCTCCGGTAAGGAAACGAGGAATCCAGCCATAACCCGATGAATGATAGTTTTGTCCAATGCCATCAATCAAAATCGAATTGTGAGCTCTGGTGTGTCGATAAGATTGTAAGGTGTGTAAATCTGCCCAATTGGAATAATAACCAGTGTGATAAAACAATGATTCTCCACCATAGAAAATACTAAAACTATTCTGAGCTGCATGACTATGTCCTACCACCCCATAAGGACTTGAACGAAAAGCAAGAAAGAAGTTATTTTTTGGATTACTCAAATCGGTATGCATCCCAACAGTTCCCACATCGCGAAAATCCTTCGCCAAAGGAAATTCTACTTCCTTGTTCTTTGATTTCTTAGTTTGACTGAACTTCTGACCTGAATACCATTTTAAACGAGTCAAATTATCCTTTGCCTTTTTACCTTTCTCGGTAAACAACTTCTGGTAAAAAGCTCCGTATGGATTCTTCTCAACCTTATTCATTGCCTTGATTAAAGGAACCATATTTTCTCCTTTGGCATCTGTGCCATCACCAAACGATCCAGTTAAATGTCCAATCGGTGAGGTATACATTAAATAAGAAGGAACATTCTGATACCATAGTTTCGTGAAATAGTTAAAACCAGTAATTCTGGTTAGCATGTATGGCAATACAAACAAGGTTTCCTGGTTAGCTGCAAAATACTTGTTGCCTGGTGCCCAACCACCATCGTTCCCTCCGCCTGTAGGAGCACGAACAGTATACAAATCGTAAGCATAGTTCAACCACTTTTTAGCCTCAGGAGTATGGTGAATTAACACCAAAGAATTTAAAAAGAAATTACGCAATTCAATTTGCCAAAAATGGCTATCATGCAATTTATGTGATGGCTTATGAATAAATTTCTTATAGGTTTTTGCTTGCGATTCGGCTAATTCACTAATAATTTGCTCACGTTCTTCCTTCGACAATTGATCATAGGCAATATCAAAAACTTCGGATTGCACGGCATGATAAGCTACCTCTGTAAAATCCATCCATTGCCCAATCTCAATAATTCTCTTGTAGCTTTTGTTAAAATGTCTGTATCTACGAAGTGCTTCATCCAAATATTTTTTCTCCTTGGTCATTAAATAAAGCAAGACCACCTCGTCGGTTTCTGCAGAAAACTTCTTGCAATTGTCTCTTGTTCTTTTGGTAATGTACAACTGGTAACGCTTCTCCGATAGCTCTTTTTTCTTTTGAGCCATCACCTTTTTATTGTTGTAGATCAATTCACGTAATTCTGCACCAATCTTACCATCAAGTTTCTTCTGCAATTTCTTTTGCAGAGAAGCAGAACCTTTTACATTTCCTACATGCTCAGGTGTCGTCAAAATTCTTGGATGAGAATTTTCAACTTTTGCAACCACCTCATCAATGGAAGGGCTTACGAAATCAATTTCCGATCCGTCTACAACAAATGGTTCTCCATCATGCCATTTTTTTTCTCCATCCTTCACATAGGCATATTGCCA